>VAPM010148255.1_pt1 | contig 18821 bp, 19 predicted proteins | sample 3395091 | NCBI WGS metagenome assembly VAPM01 (sample SAMN08290445, study PRJNA428436) | hydrothermal vent metagenome | isolation source: Deep-sea hydrothermal vent chimney 3 | place: Pacific Ocean: Juan De Fuca Ridge | reverse complement strand
CGATCTGAACCGTTTGTTGGATAAGCCCGATTATGTCGTATGACTTGCCACTTCGCTAGAGTCTATAGGAGAGGAAATCAGTCCGGTTGTTAGGGGTTGGATCAATTACTATGGGAAATTTAACCGTTCAGAGCTTAGATTTTCGCTTCAACAGATTGATAATTATTTAATTCGTTGGTCGAAAACTAAATACAAGCACCTGAGAGGGCGCCAAGTGAAGGCAACAAAGAGATTGAGGCAAATAAGTCAAAAGTCACCTTATCTGTTTACGCATTGTAAATTGGGGTTTGCACGTTAGGGTTGAATAGTGGGAGCCGGATAAATCGAGAGGTTTACGTCCGGTTCTAAGAGCGGCAAAGGGGGCGATTCCCTTTGTCGACTCACCTGCGGGGGATTGGGCAACTCATGTTTCTACCGTGACTGTGTTCACAAATATCAGCTGTGTGCGTAACCTTATGAATTCGATAGAGAAAACACAGCCCTTGAAGTATTTCTAAAAATGACTAGAATGAGTAGTCATATTAAGTATTGTTTCCGAGGTAGTTATGAAGGCATCTATAGTAGATCTGAGGTATAAAACGAATGATATTCTGAAAGCTCTTGATAGAAACGAGAGTGTTACAGTTCTTTATCACGGTAAAGTAAAAGGAATAATAAAGCCCGCCAGAGAGAGATCGGATCTGAAGGTTAAAGATCACCCATTTTTTGGAATGTGCAGTGAATCGGAGACAACAGTACTAGAAGAGCTAGAAAACCTAAGAAAGTCTCGTCATGCTTTTTGATACCGATATTTTGATATGGGTTCAAAGGGGAAATGAAAAAGCAGCCAAGCTCATTGAAAAGGATGGGGATAGGTATCTTTCCATTCAGAGTTATATGGAGTTGCTCCAAGGGGCTAAGAATAAAACTCATCACAAATATGTGAAAGATTTTATAAGTGAATTTGAGTTCTCAATTCTTCCTTTTACAGAGAACATAGGGCACCGAGCGCTGATATACGTAGAAGAGTATTCCCTCACGTCAAATATGAGAGCAGGTGATGCCATTATAGCTGCTACAGCGATTGAAAATAATATGATGCTTGTTTCTAGCAATGTAAAGCATTTCAAGGTTATAAATGAATTGCAGCTCAAAGCTTTTAGGCCATAAAACACATAACAAGGTTACGGGCTTCACTTTACTTTAAAATGAAATTATGGGGAAATTTAACCATACAAGCGGCGATAGTTAAATAAAATGGTACCTATATTGAGAAAAGTTTTGCATGTTAACTCGACAGAAAAATTGAGATCTATTGACACCATCAACCCTGCGCTCACGCAAACATCGAGCCAAAAGCATGTTGGCATAAACCTTATGAGGGAATCCCTGCTTTTCAGGGTATTATAATACCAGAGGGTGCATTGAAGTAATGGTATAACAAGTACACACTCACCCATCCTCCACTAATCACCACCACTAACCAGAGTACGATGCCACGATGGACTAAGCTGACGGCGCGCTGAATATCATGAGTCTGAGGAAGATGATGCAAGCCTAGGTGAGGCCGCTGTTGTTGTTTTCCTTGATAAGATGCAGTGCCACCGAGCTGTAGAGAGAGCGCGCCTGCGCCTGCTGCCATGACCGGCCCGGCATTGGGGCTTTTCCAATTGTACGCCTGGTGTCGCCAGCAATATATCGCCTTATTAAACTGACCCACCACCGCATAAGTGAATGCCGTTAATCGAGCAGGAATAAAATTCAAAACATCATCCAGACGCGCCGCTGCCCAGCCAAAATAACGATAGCGTTCATTGCGATAACCCCACATGGCATCCAGCGTATTACTTAAGCGATAAAAAACAACGCCAGGGGCCCCTGCAATCATAAACCAGAAAAGCGCTGCAAATATGGCATCATTGCCATTTTCCAGTACCGATTCAATTGTAGCTTTTGCCAGTTGTGTTTCGTTCAGTTTTTGTGTATCCCGACTCACTAACAGGCTGGTCATTGCTCGTGCCTTATTGATGTCACCTTTGGTGAGGGCATCGCGCACTTGCAGTGCATGTTCGCTCAGGCTACGCCCCCCGATAGCAAGGTATAATAACAGTACTCCAACAAAAAAATCGACGGCTGGAAGCGATGCAAAAAAGGCGGTGATCAAAGTCAAAGGCATTAACAATAGAAACACAGCTAAAACACCACGCCACCGCAGTTGGATGTGAGTACATTTCGCTTGCCATAACTTTTGCTCTATCCACGTTACTAATTGCCCGAAACCGACCAACGGATGCCAATGTTTGCTTTCACCCAAGAGTCTATCGAGCAGCAGCGCAATGATCAGCATCACGGCGGTCATGCCGAAGGTTCCGACCAAGCATCTTCAAACAAACAATCTTGCAACGGTTTAGGCTGACGCCAACCTACTTGTTCTAACATCGGTTTAGCGTAAAATTCAGATACGGGCCCAATACACAATAGCGCAATCGGTTTAGCGCCCTTTGGGCAAGCTAACAATTCAGCCAAGGCAACCGGATCAAATAACGAGACCCAGCCCAAACCCAAATTTTCGACCCGTGAGGCTAGCCACATATTTTGAATTGCACAAGCGGTAGAACACAGTGCCATTTCTTCTGGCAAAGTCCGTCGGCCAAACAGGGTGCCGTCATCCGGTGCCTGCACAACAGCAATCAGCGCGGCGCACTCGCGAATACCTTCTACTTTAAGTTTTAGAAATTCTGGCTCTCTTGCTGACAATACTTCAGCTGTTGCCATTCGCTCTTCATCTACCAATACAGCAACAGCCTCACGCCGTTGAGTATTTTTTATCTGTATAAAACGCCAGGGTTGCATTAAACCGACTGAAGGGGCGGTATGAGCAGCACTTAAAATACGCTGTAAAACGACTGGGTCAATTGTGCTTTCGGGAAGGAAGTGACGCATATCACGGCGTTCACGCATCACTTCATATAATAACTCTCGCTCAGCTACAGAAAAGTGCCTTGCTTTAGCTGGCACCTTCAGACCCACGATGATAAATTAATTCTTCGACGGGTTGGCCACCCACAAAGTGTTCCTCGATAATCCGATCCAGGTTAGCCTCGGTGACATTGTAATACCAAATACCATCCGGCTGAACACATAATATGGGGCCTCCTTTGCAGGTGGCAAAGCAGTGTGTGCGAGTACGTTTGACACGCAATTCCCCCTGGTCGATGCCTGCTGCCTTGAACTTTTCTCCCAGGCTTTCGAATAACGCTTGCGCTTCCCCCTCTTCAGCGCAACGCGGACCTACACAGACCAGCATGTGGCGTTTGTAAGTGCCCATTTTGGGTTTTTCTATTTCATTCATCTCACGTCCTCTATTTGTTGTTGCCAGCTTTGCTGATAATGGGCTATTGCAGTGGGTTCGAATTCGCCATGTTCTCGAACCAAAGATAGATTAAAAACGGCATCGCCAGCCGCATCAACAAAGTGGACACTGCGTAACTGATTACTGCGTTGCACCATCCAGGCCGAAGTTACTTTAGACCAATGGATGTGCAGATGAAAGTGATCATTTTCAATATTTAACCACTCGCCGCGCACTTTAAAATCACCGGCAGATATCATCAATTCCGTTACACCACCGGCCTCATTACGCACCACGGCACGCAAACGTCCCCACGACACGGCCTCTTTTTGAATAAGATGGCGTAAATCGGATGACACTGAAATTGCTTTAAACTCGTCGGCCAAATCGTCCTTACCACCCTTGGCAATGGCTTGAATAATTTGCGCCAACGGCATTTCGAAATAACGTACAGTTTTACGTAAAGACTGATCCGGGTTTGCTCGTATGTATTGGCGAACGCAGGCCTGCCAACCATCGAGTCCCATATTTAAAGAACGACCTTTTTGCTCATTGCTTTTGACCTCGCCGGTCAGATGATCGTATTTATTGGCATATCCCCGCGGCGTAATCATTAACCCTTGCTCCAGGAACGTACTGGTATTGCCGACCAACACCGTCGTCAGCATACCAATTTTGCAGTCGACCATTTCATCGAGGCGCACCATCTGAATGTCTTGTTTATCGCGGTAGGCTGACTTGACAATCGCCACCGGTGTTTCCGGTTTACGGTGTTGTAATAAAATACGCTGTGCCTCAACAATTTGACCCGTACGACGTCCGCTTTTCGGGTTGTATAACGCCACAACAAAATCGCTCTGTGCTGCTGCTTCAAGACGACGTGCAATCACCGGCCAGGGAGTTAATAGATCCGATAATGAAATAGAACAAAAATCATGGGTCAGAGGAGCACCAACCAATGAGGCACAAGCCGACAATGCCGTACTGCCCAATACCACTTCCACCTCGATATTGCTCTTCGGTGTCCAGCCTGATTGCAATAGCACTTCGTAGGTTGGCCCCGCCATACCATACACACCGATATCACCCGATGAAACTAGGGCGACAACCTTACCTTGTTTAGCGTGCTCATAAGCTTCGATACAACGATCCAGCTCTTCCGTCATGCCTTTACGCACCACCTGCTTACCCTCAAGCTGATCTTGCACTAATTTGATGTAAGTAGAATAACCAATCACCACATCGGCCTCAGCAATGGCCTCTATTGCACGACCCGTCATATGTTCTTTAGCTCCGGGGCCAAAACCGACTAATAAAATTTTACCTTTGTTCATTATGTTCCTTTAACAATGGATACCGTTGCATTTTTGCCATCGGTTCCTAGATATTTATATTTTTCAAGCAACAAGTCATCCATGTTGGCTTGTGCTGCCAGTATCGCGGCGGCTTCTGCTACGGAGGGGGTACCCATGTATTTCAATACGACCGCAGAAGGATTCGGAACCTCGACTTGCGCTAACTGTTCAGCAGTAAAAAAATGCAATGGCCAGCTTTGTTTTTTGCTCAACGTTAACAAACTGGTTTCGTCATTTTTTTTATCTATGCTCGCCAAGGCGATCACCGTTTCTCGTGTTTGATTGATTTGAGCCAAAGCCTGATCCACTGCTGTAGTGAGTGTTTCCAGCGAAGTACCACGATCACAGCCTATACCCAATATTAACTTCACTATGTTACGCCTCTTGCCCTACAGGCGGACGATAGACCACCAATCGTTCATCCAGCTTAGTCCAGGTTGCGTCGTCGATTTCGCGACGGGTGATCCATAACAGTGCTGGGTATTTATTTAAATCAACTTCGTCGAAATGTTTAAATTTATGAATATTACCAGGTAACGGGGTAGGGCGCGTCCACCACTTTTTAGAACCACACTCTTGTATCAAGGCGATGGGCTCTTCATTGACGACATGAGCTGAAACCCGCGTAATGTTGAGTTTCGGTGCTTCGACTTGCCAACCTAATTCTCGACCTAAAATATCTACGGGGATGGTTTTTCCTACATCGGACGCCGTAGTGAGCACCGGTACTGCACCCAGCAGTTGAGCCAGTTGTTCTGCGTACGCATTGGCACCTCCGATATGACCCGATAACACGGGAATGACAAACTGAGCGGCATCATCGACGACCAATACCCCCGGGTCTTCCTCCTTTGATTTTAGGTGTGGGGCAATCAATCGCACGACCGCACCCAGCGAAACGAAAAATACAATTTGATGATAGTTACTGAAAAGCCCCGCCATTTGTGCTCGCAAGGGACCTTCATAAGCATTCACTTTGTTGGGTACTGCGGACATCAGCATCGTAAATTTTTGGGCGACCATAATATCTGCCTCAGGCATTGTTGCTGCCATGGCCGCAACTTGATTCACACCATGTTTGGTAATCGCCACGAAGACAACCCGAGGGGTTTGAGTTTTATTCATTGAAGTTAACCTTAATTAATTTTACTTTAGCGCCGATTTTTGCCGACACCCACGTATTATTGCACCGCGTTGGCGATGAGGATTTTTAATTAATAATAGCGATAGGTAATTCACCTTTTCGCCTTTTAGAGAGGCCACATCACGTACCACTCGTTCTTCTGGCGAACCGGCTTTTTCAATAAAAACACTGTGAGACAAAACCCCTCGTTCCGCGATTAAATCGATAATATCATCCAGCAAAGGTTTGACTTTGAGCAAAATAAGCGTATCAAAATTTGCTAGCCTGTTTGAAATGACATCAAGACCATAGCCCGCCGGAAGAATGGCCACCGTATCGTCGACATCGGCCAAAGGGATATTTAATCGTGCCGCAGCGGCATTAAAAGAAGGCACGCCAGCGACCGTATCGATTTCAATTGTTTCATCTAGGGACTTCACCGTTCGAGCCAGATGGCCAAAGGTAGAATAGGTTGAAGCATCACCCTCCACTAAAAACAAGACATCCTGCCCTGTATACAAGGATACCATTACCGTTTCAGCCGCTCTTAACCAATACCGGGCTAATTTTTCTACATCATGGGTCATTGGAAAAATCAGCGGCGCGTGTTGTTGTGGCAAAGACAAACCCGCACGCAAAACAATATCCAGAGCATAGCTCTCACTTTTGGCGTTACGAATGGGATAGCTCCAAAGCTTGTCACTCTGCAATAATTCCCAAGCACGACGAGTCATCAAATCAGGATGTCCCGGCCCCAGTGAGACACCGTATAAAATACCGTTATTCATTGTTTTTATTCCGTTGCGCACAAACGATCCAGACGGGGTTTTGTGCCTGCAAACGATGCATGTGCAAGATGGGGCGACTGCAACTGACCTGTAGCTGGATGACCTCCCATTTTGCTTTTAATCCCGCCAAAGTTTGCGTCGCTAATGCTAAATTCTCCAAGGTAACAAAGTTCATCACCAACCATCCCGCTTCTTTGAGGCGCAACAAACAGAGTTGGATCAACTCGGCCAATTCACCACCGGAGCCACCGAAAAAAACGGCATCTGGGTCAGGCCAGTTTGCCAATAAATCGGGTGCCTTACCGTGTTGCACACGATAATTGGTGACCCTCATTTGCTGGCAATTTTTCTGAGCAATAACAACATCGGCCTCGTTTTTTTCAATAGCGTAGATATAACCTTTGCTGCACAATCGCGCCGCTTCTAATCCCATCGCACCGGAACCGGCACCGATGTCCCAGACAACGCTGTCGATCCGCAGTTGCAGCCGCGCCAAGGACACTGCCCGCACCTCACGTTTAGTAATCAGTCCTTTGTCTGGTTTACGCTGAAAAAATGATTCATCTGGCAAGCCAAATAAGCTTGTTTGGCTGGTAGTTTGATCTTGCAAAATAACGATATTTGCATTGGCAAAGTTTTGCTGTGCCGCATCATTCAAGGATAAATCACGAATAAGTTTTTCTTCAGCGCTTAACAAGGCTTCGGCGACTGACATCTTGAATGTTTCACCCAAGCCAACGTTGATTAGCATACGTGCAATGCGTGCCGGTGAGTTTTCTGGGCTGGTAAATATCCCGATTAAACGATGGGAGCGTACCGCCTCTAACACTGGATACAAACCGTGTTGAGGCCCTGCATCGCGTGTCCACTCGCCGGCATCCTTGCTGTGAACCGAACAAATTTCTGCATCTTGCCAAGCCAAACCAAAACGGGCAAAAGCCAATTGCAGGGTGGAAACATTGGGAATCACGGTGCAGCGTTCGTCACCGAGCTGAGCAATCAAATAGCGGCCTATGCCGTGACACAACGGATCACCGGTGGCCAGTACAATAACATTTAAACCCGCACTCTGGGCTTGCTCTATCCATAACGGCACCTTAGACAAACCGGCGGCAAGGTCATGCTGTTGTGCGGTTGGGTTGAATTCGTTTTTAAAAAGGGATAAGGTACGACGAGCACCAATGATGACATCGGCCTGGTGAAGATGTTGCCGTGCTGCTGTGGATAACCCCGCAACACCGTTATCAAGCACACCAATAATGTAAGCCGGCTGAATCACTTTTGTTTAACCTCAGCCAGCTTGTTGCCATCAAAGTCACACACCAATACGGTGAGATCAAACGGCGCATCTGGGTAACGTGCCATCACGGTATGAATTACTTTTCTGGCGAGAGCTTGATAAAACGCGCGACTCAAACCCAGCTCTTCAACACGTTCGCTGGCATAACGTGCGGTTTCCGCAGCCCGAATATCAACACAAACCGATTCAGGCACACCAATTTCTCTGGCCAGTTCAGCCAACAGCACAGTATTAACGGCACTGCGATTAGCGTGAGTAATCGTTTCACCCTGTGCCATTTTGGTTAACTTGCCGACCATGCCACCAATAATGACATGCCGTATTCCGACTTTCGCCGAGGTATCGAAGGCATACTTAAGAAAATCACCCATTTGAACAAAACTTCCTTTTTCCAGGTGATTTAATTCCGTCATCACGAACCGTTCCGTGCGTCCCCCCGTTGTTAAGACCACGGTATCCAGACCCTGATTAGCTGCAACTTGAACACCTTGTATAACACTGTCACGAAACGCCGCCGTGGAATAGGGATGCACAATGCCCGTGGTACCCAGAATAGAAATACCACCGAGAATACCCAAACGAGCATTCAAGGTGCGCTTGGCCATGACTTCACCATCAGGTACCGAAATGGTGATTTCCAGACCTTGCCGGGCTAATAAAGAGATAGCGACCAGGCGAACATTGTCTTCGATATTTTTGCGCGGAACAGGATTGATCGCCGGGCCGTTGATCTCTAAACCCAGGCCGCGCATGGTGACCACACCCACGCCTTGACCGCCCTTAATCACCACTTCACCAGGACAATTCGGTAGCAAGCGCACATCGGCGGTTAAATGTGCTTTGTCGGTAACATCAGGATCATCACCGGCATCTTTGATTACGACCGCGTGAGCCATCCCTTGTTTACAACGACCCTCAATAACTGCAAAATCAACTTGTTGACCATTGGGTAACTGACACTGAATCTGTTTTGGGACATTACCGGTGAGCAAACCTAAAGCGGCGGCACGAGCTGCTGCGGCGGAACAAGCCCCCGTGGTAAATCCCTTGCGTGTCCCTTTTTTCCTTTTTTCCATTAACTCGTGTGTTTTTGTCGCGCCTCAGCCTGGGCCAGCAAAGCATGTAAAGCAGAGACCACCAATGTTGAGCCCCCTTTACGACCTTGGGTAATGATCCAGGGAAGGTCCTGCAATTGAGCTAAAGCGGCTTTCGATTCTGCCGCCGAGACAAAGCCAACCGGCATACCCACGATCAGTGCAGGGCGCGCCTTACCTTGCTTGATCAAGGCCAGTACTTCTAATAACGCCGTGGGGGCATTGCCCACCGCGATGATACTGCCCTCCAGCAAGCCCTGTTGCTGTGCCTTGCGCATCGCTTGTACCGCGCGCGTTGTATTTTCAGCTTTGGCCTGGGTGATCACATCTTCATCAGCAATAAAGTGATGTGTCTCTATATTGAAATGAGACAGTCGCGGTTTCGACAAGCCCACACAGATCATTTCAACATCAGCCACGATCGGTGCACCCTGAATAAAAGCATTCACCCCTGCGGCGACCGCGTTATTATGAAACAGACTCAGGCCATTAAATTCAAAATCGGCCGTGGCGTGAATCATACGACGGACAATTTGCCACTCAGCGTCACTATACGCAGCATGAGCCCCAGCCTCTTTATCGACGATAGCAAAAGAATCGTGCTCGATTTTCTGCCCAGCCCGGGTCAGTTGTTCCGTAATCACATTATTCATGTTGTGTTTCCTCATGCGCGTGATGGTGGTGCTCTGTTTCCGCCTCTTGGCGATAGTGACAACCATCACATTCCATCATATTGTACTCCGTATCGCTGGTTTCACCGCTGGCTTCGACTACCCGTTCATTTAATAAGGTATAGATTTCATCTTCAAACCCAAAATAACTACCCTGCGCAATGGCAATTTGTGGATACTGCACTTGCAATCGTTCTACTTGGCGTTTAATGCGTTCAATCAAGGTTCCCGTGAAGAGGTAGTAAGGTAGAATAGCGACCTGTGTTACACCCAATTGAACTTGACGCTGTACTGCTGTTTCCAGGCGAGGATAAGTAATGCCCGTGAAGGCAATGTCCACCAGTTCATGATCACTTTCTTCAAATAACCAACGACTCATTTTGGCTACTTCGCCATTGGCAATCCGATCTGAAGAACCTCGTCCCAGCAGAATGACTCCCGTACTTTTAGGATCAGGCATATCCATACCCAGCATGATTTTACGTAAATTGCGTTGTAAAACAGCCAGCACGGATTGAGTCGCACCAAGATGACGAGCATAAATAAATTTTACATTGGCATGACGTTCACGAGCTGCTGCAATGAAGTGTGGGATTTCCATTTTCACATGACCTGCCGCGTTAAGAATGAGCGGCACAACAATGACTCGCTCTGCATTCATAGCAGCATTATCCAAGCCACGATCAATCAACACTTCGGCAAATTCGATAAAACAGGTTTCGATATGCCATTGTGAATTCATTGCTCGCCAGGTATTAGCAAACTCCAGAATTTCGCGATTACCTTCTTTGTTCCGTGACCCATGACCCACTAATAAAATGTTTGTTTTCATATTTTAATTCTTATGCGTTATTTTCTGCTTCTGGCGAAAGCGATGGCTGAAGTTTTTGTCGTAAAGTTTCGATTTTTTCAATTCGTTCCAATGACGTGCGCCGAGAGTTGGACTGACGATGATCATCGCCTGATTATTAATTTTTTCAACGCGACATTTTTCGCGAATATCCGTCAGAGTGCCACGGATAATCCGCTCTTCACCCGGCCAACTGGCTTTGTGCACGACCAACACCGGCGCCTGCTCTGACCAACCTGCCGCCAGTAGATCCGCTTGCACTTTTTTCAGGAGTGTAATGGAAAGAAACAGACATAAGGTGCAATGGTGTTGAGCCAATTCTGGCAACGATTCCCCTGCTGGCATCGGGGTACGTCCCTCAACGCGAGTCAGAATGACGGTTTGCGTCACCTCGGGCAAGGTCAGGCTCTCCACTCCGGCAGCGGCAGCAGCCATTGCCGATGACACCCCTGGCACCACTTCGATTTCGATATCCTGCTCGTCCAGAGCTTGTACCATTTCAATCAGTGCGCCGTAAAGACCGGGATCACCCGTTTGTAGACGAAGTACGGTTTGCTTGTTTTGCGCCTTGGCAATCAGCCAGGTCACAATTTCCGCCAAATCCATACTTTTAGAGTCTTGAATGTCGCAACCTGGTTTGGCCCAACGCAGAGCCGTCTCTGATACCAGCGAACCTGCGAATAGAATGGCATCGGCCTGTTCGATCAGATTTCTGGCTTTTACCGTGATAAGATCCGGGTCTCCTGGGCCTGCACCAACAAACCAGACTTTAGGTACACTCATGTTCTATGAGTTAATTTTTGACTGAAGAAACCATATAAGCCTCCCAGCAATAACCAGAACACTGCATTTGAAATAATGGTTGCGATGACGAAGGCTTGGATTAAGTTCTCAGGGGCGAGAGCACTGTGAAGATCAGGTTGCGGCGCGCCAACCAAATGAGGTGCAACGATCAGGATGACACCCAAGGCACTTAACATATGGCGTTGATTTAAAAAAATTAACGCCAAACCACTCGCTGTGCAAATGACCGTAGCCACCCACCAGACTTGACGCCATTGCAGGTTGGCGGCCTCTGTACCGGGTAATTCTGGATGTAAACCCAGCGAGGGGGCAACAAAAAAGACCGCATAGCCTGCCAAGCCCCAAAGCAATCCGGAGCGCCAGTTGAGTGTGATCCCCCGTAGCGCAACAGCCGCACCCAGTAACAGGGCAAAGCCCAGCGCAATCACCACATTTGCTGCTGCGGTAAACAAGTTGCGCTCTAGACCCTCATTGGGTTCCCACTCTGCTTTTTCATCCTGTTTATGAGGGTGTGCTGCTGAATGACTGGATGCCGCAGGCTCATACCCTTCGGCCTCAAGCACCGCAGGAATAACCTGAATCTGTTGGAACAGGGTCAGTAGCAGGCCCACAACCAGACTGGTGAGCGCCGCCACCGTGAATAAGTTTTTAATGCTGAAGTTCATTATAGATAAAATCACTCAATGACAAGGGAAAACAGCAGAGTGACGGGAATCATGAGCTGCGTTGTGCAACACATGGGTTTGTGCAAAGCCTGCGGCAAACAACAGCGCGACCCCTACCAAAGCGGTTAATAATGCAGGCATTAAGCGAGTGGTCGTTAAGGGCAGAGTCTCTGATGTTGCCGTGTTTATCGGATTGATTGACATGACTTAAATCCTTTCTTAGTTTGATGATCGTTGTAAGGGCGTAAATAATTGTGCCACAGTCGTTGGATGAGATGAAAAATAAAAGTGAAGATAGCTGGCGGTTAAACGCTGCTGACGATAGATCGCCTCACCGGTCTGGCCATTGCGTTGTTTTTTGCCTTTCACCACGGGCTTAAGTGCAGTTTCTAGGCGTGAATAATGAAAAGTATGCCCCCGCAATTTACCCTCTGGCAAGAGCACACTTTGCATGCCCAGCCCACCCAGGCGTGATTGCATGACCGCCTGACCCGGTAGCAAACCAACCATAGCATGGCGCTTCTCACCCAGAGTTTGTAGTGATTGGTTTAGATAAAGCATGCCACCACATTCAGCGAGAATAGGTTTTCCAGCCTGTTGATGCGCGATGATGGCGTTTTTCATATTTTGATTCGCCGCCAGTTGCGCCGCGTGTAGCTCCGGGTAACCACCAGGGAACCACACGCTATCGACAGCGGGCAGCTTTCTATCATGCAACGGTGAAAAAAAATGTAACTCGGCACCCATTTCTTCCAGGCATTCCAGATTAGCCGTATAGATGAAGCTAAACGCCTCATCTCTGGCGATGCCGATATGGACATTTTGCAACAATGGTGGCAATGCTATTTTTGCCGGGGCTGAAAAGCTGATTTCAGCAGCCAGTTTTTCCAGGCTGGGGATATGCAGCGCGGCACTGGCGGTATCAAGGCGATCATCCAGATCAGCGATTTCACTGGCTTGCAACAGACCGAGATGCCGGCTGGGCAGATTGAAGGTTTCATTTTTGAGCATATAGGCCAACGGTTCTAAGCCTGAGGGCAGACTTTCCGCCAACATTTGCGCATGATTGTCACTGGCAACCCGATTGGCCAGCACCCCGGCAAAGGTTAAGCCAGGGCGGTAACTCATCAGGCCGTGCGCCACCGCACCAAAGGTCTGAGCCATCCCCTTGCTGTCAATCACGGCCAATATCGGAATACCCAATAATTCGGCCAGATCCGCGCTGGAGGGTTCGCTATCAAATAAGCCCATTACCCCTTCGATTAAGATCAGATCCGCTGTTTTAGCTGCCTCAACCAGACGTTGACGGCACTCATCCTCACCCATCATCCACAGATCAAGCTGATAGACAGGCTGGTTTGAAGCCTGTTGCAGAACCATCGGGTCAATAAAATCGGGGCCCGTTTTAAACACGCGCACCGTCTTGCCTTGCTGCCAGAAATAGCGCGCCAGCGCAGCTGTTACCGTGGTTTTTCCTTGCCCTGAAGCCGGGGCGCTGATCAGTAAGCTTCGGCAACGCGACATTGTGTTTACGAAATCAGCACTAGGAGCCGTCGTATTGCCTTGTTTGTTTTGACGATGATATTGCTTGCGCTCTTGCTCGCCCATTGCTCGTTTTTTCAATCTAGTTATGAGTAGTTATTATGGGGGCAGAGCAGGAAAACGATTAAGGATTTTTCCTGTTGCATCGCCCACCGCAATACAGTTTCAAGAAAAGTACACGAAATAACGTCACTATTTCGGTGTACTTTCCTAGGTATAATTTCGGGCCGGTCTACGGGCTTGCGAGTGAGCGTCTGATGAAACACCGCTCGGCCTAAGGAATGGAACACAATAATATATACAGTTGGTATCCCTGCTTTAGTCCGTCTTTACCCGTTCTTCAATCGCATAAGTTGAAATAATAGTCACTATTTCTGTACTTTTGCTCAAAGTTTCCGCGTCCTGTGTACGTATCTTACCTACATCCCTGTAGGCAATCAGAACGAACAAAGACGAACTAAATTCAGAGTGCCGCTTAATTATTAAGTTATTGTGTTCTATTCCTAATCGTCTTCCCGTACCTTGAGATTAAAAGACACAGTGACATTGTTGATTTGGCTTAACTCGCTTACCGTTGCGGGGGCAGCGTTGGCATGACCTCTGGGTTGAACCCAAGGCGCACCGACTTCCCGTTTAATCCCTTGGGCAGAAACCCGCAGGACACCTGAAATTCAAAATATATTCATAGCGTTATGAATTTAGGTGTTTTCACGTCCATCGGTATCTCGTTTTCGGTTTTTTCTCCGTCGGAAAAATCGAATCTAAGGCACATCTGCACGCGCTAATACCTGAATTCATAACGCCATGAGTATAGAACTTTATTGGAAGGCGTTGAATAAGTCAACCACATTACCACTGCGGGTAAGGTTCACTCGAAAACCTTTAGCGACATATTCTTTGGCGTTAATATGCTTATAATCTATACTCTCTTTATTCGAGGAGGGAAGGCAAAATATGTGGACATTTCGCTCAGACACAAGAACCCAACGCAAACGAAAAAAGACAGCCTGGCTGTTCTGTTTATCTTTGCTTTTTTGCTTGGTTTCAATAGCTGTGGAAGCCTCAGAATGGGTTTACACGGTACAACCCGGAGATACTTTATCGGAGCTGAGCAAGGAACATATGGACAATGCAGGCCATTGGCAAAAACTGCAAAAACTGAATAACATTATTGACCCCAACTACATTCCTCCTGGCATGCAAATACGTTTTCCTCTTGCCTGGCTGAAGATTAAACGAGCGCCAGTGCGAGTACTCGAACTTACTGGGGAAGTGAGCGCCACATCATCACAAACAGGCACTACCGTGTTACTTAAGCCTGGCGCCACCTTGTTCAAAGGTGACGAAATTCAAACCGGATCCAATGGCAATGTATTGTTGAAGTTCATCGACAGCTCACTACTACGATTGCAAAAAAACAGCCATTTGATTTTCGGAGTACAAAATACTTATAGTGACTCTGGGGTACTGGATGCTCAAATGCACCTCCCCCAAGGGCGTCTGGAGGCCGATATTAATCCAGAGCAAAAACAAGGCACACGTTTTGAAATCCACACGCCAGCAGCCATTACCGGCGTTCGCGGCACGGTATTTCGGGTCTCTATGGAAGCAGATCAAAAACTAGGTCGAACCGAGGTCACTGACGGCCAAGTCGCGGTGAGTGGCGCAGCAGGAGAAACGATCGAGGTCCGCGCTAACTTTGGCACGGTGGTTGTGGTGGGTGAGCCCCCCTCTATACCCAAACAGCTCTTGCCGTCGCCTGATTTATCACAGCTACCCGACCACATCGATCACTTGCCGGTCATTTTTGACTGGCCGGCAATTGATGGCGCTGAACTTTACCGCGCCCAAATAATTAGTAAGACCACTGGAGCAAGTGCCCTGCTGATCGACGAAGAAGCTCTGGCGAAACCGCAACTGCATGCCGCTGAACTCCCTGAGGGGGATTACCTTTTACGGGTGCGGGCAACCGATGCGAATGGACTTGAAGGTATGAACGCTGAACATACCTTTACACTCGTTGTTCCTGTTGAACCAGCCCCCCCAGAGACTGGTTTATTGATGATGGTAATAGCATGGGTGGCCATTTTTCTCCCCTTGTTACTGTGGTTACTATCATGAGTGCAGGCACACCACCGAAATGGATTGAAAAAACTATTCTCTTGCTGGGATTAATTAGCCTGGCTCTGATGCTGAACTACACACAATGGCTACAAAAATGGGATTACGTCATTTATGATACCCATCTAAAATACGACTCCCATCCGCCGCCGGATGATATTATTATTATCGCCATCGATCAACAGAGCTTGGCAAAATTTGGTCGTTGGCCCTGGCCACGGCTCAATCATGCCAGACTGATCGATATTCTTCGGCAAGCAGGCAGCAAGGCGGTGGGGCTCGATATTATTTTTGCGGAGCCGGATAAATCAGACCATCAAGCGGATATCATACTGGCTGAGGCTTTACAACGGCACGGTCGTGTGGTTATCCCTATGCTGCCGGAACAGGAACAACTACACTCACCGCTCAAAGAAACTCTGCCGATTCCCATACTGGCTGAGGCTGCTGCACGTCTCGGCCATGTTGATATGGAGCTGGATCAAGATGGCATTAACCGCCGTATCTTTCTCAAAGCCGGTCTGGGCACAGCAAAATGGTCTCAGCTTGCGCTGGCTATGCTAGAACTCGAAGATCCAGATATCATACAATCGTTATCGAGGATAAATGATCTGGGGGAAAACTTTGGTTCAGGCTTGCTGGACAGGTGGGTACGGAACTACGGCTCAATGCTACCTTATGCGGGCGCGCCCGGTCATTTCCAGCGCGTCTCTTATGCCGATGTTCTGCTGGGTGTGATTCCTCCGGAAACTTTCCGCGATAAGTTTGTGCTGATCGGTGCCACTGCTGCTGGGCTGGGCGACGCGCTTCCGACGCCGGTCTCCGGCTTCAGCCAGGCGATGCCAGGAGTAGAAATTCAAGCCAATATTTTGCACGCCTTACGCCATAATAGAGCCATACAGCCGCTGAATCTCCCCTGGCAAATGCTGCTAACAGGGATATTGGTGCTATCTAGCTTGCTTTTGTACTCACGCCCAAGCCCAGGTGGATCATTATTGATCACCCTCGGTTTGCTGATTTTGCCGATATTTTTTAGTATTTTACTACTGCGAAACTTTCATTTATGGTTCCCCCCCTCTGCTGCCTTGATTGCTCTTGGCCTCAGCTACCCCTTGTGGAGTTGGCGTCGCCTGGTTACTACATCGCGTTTATTGTTAGAGCAAAAGGAGCGTGCTGAAGTCACTTTGCACTCGATAGGGGACGCCGTTATTGCCACCGATGCCCAGGGCAAGGTGGAGTACATCAATCCCGCGGCAGAATTGTTCACAGGGTGGACAAAAAAACAAGCTCAGAAGCAACCGGTCAATGCGCTGTTTCGAGTGATTAACGAGCAAAGCCGCGAAAAAATCACCGAGCCCATTACTCGCTGCCTACAGACGGGTCATAGCATGGCTTATCCCGAACACAGCGCCGTACTCAGTCACAACGGTCACAAAGAGTGGGCCATTCGTGCCTCTGCCGCACCCATTCTCAATAAAAAAAATAGTGTTTTGGGTGCGGTAATTGTTTTCAGCGATGTCAGCGAAACCCGTCGCATGACACAAAAAATGACACATCAAGCCACCCATGATGCGCTCACTAAGCTACCTAACCGCAGCCTGTTGCAAGCACAATTGCAAGGGGCGATCGAACGCACAGTGCGCAACCAGTTACAACTTGTCTTGCTGTTTATTGATCTTGATCGTTTTAAAGCAGTTAATGATGGGCTAGGGCATTCTGCCGGAGATGCCCTGTTACAAGCCGTCGGAACACGGCTCAAGTCCAGCAGCCGAAAAATCGATACGGTTGCTCGTTTAGGTGGCGATGAATTCGTTATCGTTCTGGAAAATATCCGCCATGAATCACAGGTGACCTCGATTGCCTGCAAAGTACGCAAGGCCTTAGAAAAACCCTATATCATTGAAGGGCACGAGTGCTTTATTACCTGCAGCATCGGCATCAGTTTGTTTCCCAAAGATGGGAGAGATGCAGAGACCTTGTTAAAAAACGCGGATGTTGCTATGTACAAAGCCAAGGAAAAAGGCCGGAACAACATTCAGTATTACTCCCAAGAAATGAACCTGCATTCCCGAGAACGGCTACTGCTGGAGCATGAATTACGTCACGCCATAGAGCGTCAGCAACTGGTATTACACTTCCAGCCCCAAATGGAGCTTAAAACAGGAAAAATGCTTGGTGTTGAGGCGCTGTTGCGCTGGCAGCATCCTCAGCGCGGTCTCATTCCGCCTGCAGATTTCATTCCTCTTGCTGAAGAAACGGGACTTATTATTTCGATTGGTGAGTGGGTTATACAAACCGCAGCCAAACAGACTAAAACCTGGCATGATAACGGCTTGCCACAGCTTAGAGTGGCCATTAATCTCTCTCCACGCCAGTTCATGGAGAAAAACGTCACCGACATGATCGCCGACATTCTTAAGCAGAGTGAACTCGATCCTTATTATATGGAGCTGGAAATTACAGAAAATCTGATTATGAGAGACTTGGACAACGCAGTCACCACACTCCAAACGCTGAAATCGATGGGCGTGCAACTGGCCATCGATGATTTCGGTACAGGTTATTCTTCATTAAACTATTTGAAACGTTTCCCAATCGATCGCTTAAAAATCGACCAATCATTCGTCCGTGATATTGACACTGACCCAGACGATGCGGCCATCTCCTCAGCCGTCATCGCCATGGCGCATAATATGAAACTCAAAGTCATCGCCGAAGGCGTGGAAACCGAAGCACAGCTTAACTATCTCAAATCACATTTTTGTGACGAAGTACAAGGGTATTACTTCAGTCGCCCCCTACCCGCCAACGAAATAACCGCCGTCCTAAAAAAAGCGTCTTAGGAATGGGCACGTAATAACTTTCCATTTTGCGCAAGCCATTCTAAGGTGTTACAACGCAAAGATGTGACCTCACAAAAGTGCCATTCAGCTCGTAGCGTGGCTCACCCAAGGGGTGAAGAGACAAAGCAACGGTGACAGCTTAAAATTAGTTAGTTTTCGGGCGCTCCCTAGTTACTATTTTTTTATCTTTACCATGGTTTAGTTTCTGCTTTGCTCAATCCGTCGATTTGGTCTCGGCGTAGATATCTTTTTTGCAGTAGCTTTTCCAGTTGCTCTGGAATGTAAACACCTTGTAGCTCGCCTGTTTGCAAGCTTTGTTGTTGCTGTTTTATTT
>VAPM010047725.1_pt1 | contig 18825 bp, 11 predicted proteins | sample 3395091 | NCBI WGS metagenome assembly VAPM01 (sample SAMN08290445, study PRJNA428436) | hydrothermal vent metagenome | isolation source: Deep-sea hydrothermal vent chimney 3 | place: Pacific Ocean: Juan De Fuca Ridge | reverse complement strand
ACCGCCAACCTGACAGCCGTTGAACAGCTCCGGCAAAGCGGCTTCACCGGCTATATAACGGCAACATCCCGCTACGATGATGATGCCCGGGAACTTGAGGAGGCCGGCGCGCATATCGTCTATAATATTTTTGCCAATGTCGGTGAAGCCTATGGCCAATATGTCCGTCAGCAGCTTAAAGCTCTCGGTATAGATACTGAAACCATTACAACAAAACATGCAGCCTGAAAAAAAATATTCACTATTCTGGTCCCTGACCCTTTCTCTGGTCGGGTTTCTCTTCATCCTCTTCAGCCTGAATCTCTATCAGTATTTCCGGGTGAAGTCCGATGTTGCCTCCACATTGCTGCAGAGCATCAACGAAAAAGAACTGGGCGAGTTGCGCAGTTTCTTTAACAATATAGGAGACAAGCTCAATATTGTCAGAGACTGGGGAAAAAACGGTGTTATTGACGCTGATGATATCGTTTCCTTAAATAAAAAACTCTTTCCGTTGATAGACCACCAGCAACGGGTCAGTGGAGTATTGTTGGCTGATAATACCGGCCGTGAATACTTCCTGAGGCAGCAAGAGGACGGCTGGCTGACCAGGGTCACGCTGCCGAATCCAAAAGGCGCCAAGGCCGTGTACACAAATTGGAAAGACCCTGAACAGGGGCGTGAACTTCGGGAAGCTCAAACCGATTACGACCCGAGAAAGCGCCCCTGGTTCCATCGTTCTCAGGAAACCGGTGAGGTCTACTGGACTTCTCTATATACCTTTTTTGAAAGTAGGGAAAAGGGGATAACAGCCTCTGTCTCCTGGGACTCACCCAATAATCAAAAGAATTTCTTTGTCTTTGGGATAGATATCTCGCTCAAAGGCATTCAGAAATTTATGCGCCTGAAAAAGAAGGATTCAACCGGGATCATATTTCTGGTCAATCCGACCGGTAATGCCATTCTACCCGGCTTAACCGGGGGCGACAACGCCACAGACTACACCAAAGTCCTGTCAACACTTGTGGAGCAGTGGAAAACCTCTGAACATCCTGCCGAAGAGACCATTAAATTCACCTATAAAAACCGGCAATGGCTTGGATCTTTGCAGCCGCTGGTCCGGAACGACTCCTTTTTCTGGATCGGGGTAGCCGCACCGGAAAGGGAACTGCTTGCCCGCCTCAACCAGACCCTGCTCAGACTCGACCTCACCGACGTCCTGGTTGCCACGGCAGGAGGTATGCTCCTGCTCTTTTTTATCTGGAAAAACGGCGGATTCCATCCGAGGCGTCAGGTTGTTGATCCCGTAGTCCGCCTCCATCAACTGATTAATCAGGGTGAAGGGGCAAAGGTGGAATTTAAATCGACCGTCCGAACCAATTTGAAAAGCGGAAAAAAGGGTAAGGAAATTGAACTTGCGTGGCTGAAGGCCGTTGTAGCCTTTTTAAACGCCGACGGCGGCGCATTGCTCCTTGGCGTCGAAGACAATGGCCGGGTAATGGGGATTGAGGTTGACGACTTTGAAAATACTGACCGCTGTCTGCTCCACATTAAGAATCTGCTCAACCAGCATATAGGGGCCGAATTTTCCGGTTTTATCAATGTCACTCTGCTGACAAGTGACGACAAAAATGTGGTGATGGTTGAAGTCCTCCGCGCCGGTCAGCCGGTCTTTCTCAGGATTGGAAAAAATGAGGAATTTTATATTCGCTCCGGGCCATCCTCGGTCAAGCTCTCACCCAGCCAGATGATCAGTTACGTCCTGCAGAACAGAAAGGGGAAAAAGGGTAAAGCCGCCTGAAGCGGGTTTCCGGAAGCAGATCGGGGAAAGGGCCGGCCCTCTATTGCTGAGCCTCGGGCCGGTGACTGCCAAGCAGATCTATTTCCACCAGTTTTTTATACACCCCGTTTTTGTCCATCAGGAATTCATGACTCCCCTGCTCTACAATTTTGCCGTCCTCCATAACCAGAATCAAATCCGCCCGGCGAACGGTTGAGAGTCTGTGGGCAATGACAAGAACCGTTCGGTCGGAAAATCCCTGTTCAAGTGCCTGCTCAAGGATATTTTCACTCTCGGTATCAATGGCGGCTGTTGCCTCATCAAAAATCAACAGGGCCGGATTTCTTGCCAGCACTCTAATAAAGGAAAGCAGCTGTTTTTCACCGGCCGAGAGTTCAAGCCCTCCATCACCAATCACGGTGTCAAGCCCTTCGGGCAGCCGATCAATAAGGGGCTGCAGGCCGGTCTGCTGCACAAGAGCCTGCACCTCCTTATCGGTCAACACACTGCCGGCGGTAATATTGGCCCTGACGGTATCGGGCAGGATAAGGACTTCCTGCATTATTATGCCGACATGGTTCCGCAGCGTCTCCAGCGGATACCTGCGCAAATCGATCCCGTCCAGAAAGATGGTTCCGGCAAGGGGATCGTAAAACCTGACCAGCAGACCGGCAAGAGTCGACTTGCCGCCCCCTGTCGGTCCGATAAGGGCTGTTATCTTTCCAGCAGGAAGCTCAAGGGTTAGATCATCCAGTATCAACTGTTCCCGGTCATATCCAAAGCACACATTCTCAAACCTGACCGCACCTTTTACCGACTCAGGGACATAAACCGGTTCAGCGATCTGCATGGTCCTCCGGGTGTCCAGTACCTGGAAAATTCGTTCAGCCGAGGCCATGGCCGACTGGACGATGGAATACTTCTGGGACAGCTCACGCATGGGTTGAAAGAAGAGGCGCATGTAAAAGAGAAAGGCAACCAGTTCGCCAAGAGTCAATGTCTGCCTGATGACTTCCCCGCCCCCGTACCAGAGGATCAACGCAACCGCCGTTGTTCCCATGAATTCAGTCAGAGGAAGAAAGGTGCCGAACAGGCGGATCTGGGCAAAGGTCCTCTGAAGGTAGCCCTGAGTCAGTTTGGTATATTCAGCCGCAAGTTTCTGTTCTCTGCCGTAGAGTTGAACAATGGTCATATTTGACACCGCCTCCTGCAGAAAACTGTTTAACCGGGCAAGTTGACTGCGAATGGCCCGAAACCGTTCTCTTGCCATCCGCGAAAAGCAAACGGTCAGCCCCAGAGATGCTGGAAGAAAAAACGTCATAATCAGAGCCAGGCGCACATTCATCAGGTAGAGAACAATCAGAATACCGGAGAGTTTAAGCAAATCATTAAACAGGGTCACCATGACCGAGGTGAACATCTCATGCATGTTCTGGATGTCGTTTGTCAGACGAGTAACCAGTTTGCCGGTGGGTTGCTTCTGGAAAAAACCGACTTCCAAGGTAAGTATATGAACAAAAAGTTCCTGCCGCAGTCTGTGCATGACCATCTGTCCGATCCACTCAAGAACAACCACCTGGCAGAAGCCACAGATAAATATCAGTCCGACCAGAAACCCATACTCGGCCGCCACCCGGCCCAGACCGCTGACCTGCTTCTGCAGGCCGAGGTCGGTTCGGCTGATAAAGCCGTCAATTCCGACCTGCATCAGTCTCGGCAGCCCCAGGGTTGCCCCGGTAGCCAGCAGGGAAAGTAGAACGGCGAGTACAAGACCCGGCCAATACCGCCTGCAGTAGCCGAAGATTCGTTTCCAGATCTGCAGATCAACCAGAGAACCGATCTGCCCTTTTTCCGTGTAGCCGTAATTACGCATTATCCTGCTGCTTATCAGCCATAATTGCATACAGGGCACTTGCCCTGCGCATCTGTTCATGGTTGCCGGAGGCAAGAATTCTTCCCTGGTCAACCAGAAATATTTTATCTGTTTTCCGCAGCAAGTTGACCCGGTGGGAAACTAGCAGGACAAGCCGCCCCTTATACTGGTTGTAAATGTTGGCAAAAACCTCCTGTTCGGTTTCAACATCAAGGGCCGACAGGCCGTCATCAATAATTAAAATCGGTCGGTTGCAGAGCAGCGCCCGGGCAAGGGCAATTCGCTGTTTCTGGCCGCCGGAGAGTCGTACTCCACGCTCGCCGACCAGCGTTGCGTACCCATCGGCAAAGGCGAGAATATCATCATGAATAGCAGCAGCCCCGGCCGCTGCTTCGATCTGATCACGACTCGCATCGGGCCGACCGAAACGGATATTGTTATAGACGGTATCGCTGAACAGAAAAATCTGCTGGCCGACATAGCCGATCTGCTCACGGACGGCCGCCACGGATACCTCGTTGACATCCTGGCCGTTGATAAAGAGCATACCGTCTTCAACCGGATAGAGTCTGGCCGTCAGCCTGCACAGCGTTGATTTACCGGAACCCGTTCGGCCGGTGATTCCGTAAATTCCCGGGGTAAGGTCAAGGTTGACCTTTTCAAGGGCAGTTTTTTTTACGTCTGGGTAGGTAAATCGCAAGTTTCTGAAAAAAAACGCCGGAGTTTCCTCTCCGAAATTCAACAGGCCATCACCGCCTCTGACGGTTGGCTGCTCCTTGAGAAGTGCGGCAACACGACGCAGTGAGGTCAGGCCGCGCTGGACTAGATTTGCAACCCAGCCGATGGCCATCATCGGCCAGACCAGCATAGCCAGATAGGTGACAAAGGCCACAAAGGAGCCAATAGTAATTCGCCCCTCAATAACCAGCAGGCCACCGAAGTAGAGAATCAGCAGCATACCTGCATTGCCGGTAAGGGTTGCCAGCGGATGAAGAAGACCCTGGATCACCGCAACCTTCAAGTTGGAATGCACATATTGGGTGCCCAGCCGTGAAAATTCACGTCCCTGCTGTTTTTCCAGGCCGTAGCCCTTGAGCAGACGAATGGAGACCAGGGCGTTACGGACGAATTCGGTCATCAGACCAAACTGTTCCTGCACCAGATTAAAACACTCATGCATCCGTCCGGACAGAACTTTGGTACAGATGGCAAGCAGGGGCATGGGCAGAAGAGCTATCAAGGTCAATTTGACATCAATGGCCAGCATAAAACAGATGGCTGCCGTCGACATGACCAGGGCATCTACGGCAGCTACCATGCCCATGCCGCAGGCCATCTGAATGGCTGAGAGATCGTTGCCGGCGTGGGCCATCAATCCACCGGTTGACCAGCGCCCGTAGAACGGACGATCCATCTGCAGCAGATGGGTAAAAATTTGGTCCCTGAGGTTCCGCTCAAGAAGACGGGAAAAACCGATTATCAGTGTTCTCCAGATAAATCGAAGCACGGTAACGGTAACGGCTATCAAAAGGATAAGCAGGGCAAGGTGTTGCAGGGAGGATGCATGTGCGGTCTGCCGACTAAGGCCGTCAATGCCTTTTTTTAACAGCATGGGAATCAGGAGCTGGAGGAAATCCACCCCAAGAAGGGCGATGAACCCAAAGAACAGGCGGAGACGATACCGGGTGAAAATGGGAACCAGCAGCCAGAGTGCCGTACGTCCCCGGCCGGAAGGTTTCAACTTCGTCACCTCCTGGTGCGCAGCAGTTCGTTATAGGCGGCGGTCAGTTCAACAAAACGATCATGATCTCCACCCTTATCCGGATGCAGTTCAAGAGCCTTTTTCCGATATGCCCTGGTCAGTTCTTTTTTATTCATAGCGGCAAGTTTGGCCCGACTGACACCGAAAACCGTACTTGCCTCGTTCATGGACATCCGGCGGGATCCCTTTATGGACCGGGCACGACGACGGGAATCGGCAAAAGAACGAATGTATTCCTCCCAGTTGCGTCCTCCCGGGAAGTCAAAATCAAAGTACATGACCACATATCGAATGAGATACGGCGGCAGATGACCGGGGCGACCAAGCCCCTGCCAGAACCGGGAATCCCGGTCAAGGCGGCAGACCTCTTTGACAAAGAGCTCGTCGAGTTTATCCCCTTCAAGGGCATGAGGCATGGTTCGGGTATAGCTTTCCGTGAAAAAACGCTGCAGATCAAAAATGGTAAAAACGTAGCGTTTATATTCTCCGGGCGACAGTACCTGCTCCTGCTCAATCAGATACTGTTCAAGCTCATCTCTTGACTTGTTCAGGAGTTTTTTAAACAGGGTCGCCGATTTGTCGAGCCGACGCTGATCGACCTGGCCGAAGCGGAGGAAGTGCATACGCCTGCGGTCAAAAACATGAGTTTCCTCCATAACCCTGGCCCGATCCTGTCTGGACATTGGCTTCCAGTTTCGGTGGTGGTGACGATGGAGAAACGGTTCTATTTTTGAACGGATATAGGGATCAAGAAAAGGGAAAAAAAACGCTTCCACTTCATCATAGTCGGGATCAACGCCCTTTTTCCGTAAGAGTTCAAAAAGCAGGTCGTCAATGTAGAAAGAAGAGCCGCCTGCATATTGTATAAATCTGTCGGGACGGGCACCCAGAGAGACCAGGTCGCGATTGGTCAGGCAGGTTCCGTTGTCATAGGATTCGCACAGGGTGTACTGCAGGTGATTGTCAATGAACCTGCGGGAAATATACATGAGAGTCTATTTGTAACGAACTCAAATTCAAGAGTTACTTATTTTTTTTATTTCGTAGTAGAAATATATAAAAAATCTCAACCGGTATTGCGCTGGGCATAGGTATTCATTAAAGATTCAACCTTGTCAATGGAAAACGGCTTGGCAACCGCTGTGACAAAGTGAAAGGTATTGAAATGCACCATGACCTCATCCCGATCATTGCCGCTCATGGCAACCAGGGTCGCCAGAGGATCAAGGGCATGAATTTTTTTTGCCGCATCCACCCCGTTCATGCCCTCATCAATCTGCAGGTCAAGCAAAACCAGGTCATAGGGGACACCGTTTCTCCGCCCCTCTTCAAATGCAGTGACCGCCTGTTCTCCTTCTTCGACCGTAGTAACACTGCAGTTGAAATATTCAAACATTTTGGCAGCAATTGTCAGCATCAGCTCTTCATCATCCATAATCAGAATCCGAAATTGATCTGTCTGGTCCTGATTGTCTTTGCCGCCTGCCTGCTCCTGACGCCCGACCGGCAGATAAATTATTGCCGTACATCCTGCTCCATCTGTATTTTCTACAAGCCGCACAACCCCACCGTGTTTTTTGACAATGGCGTGGGCAATGGTCAAACCCAGCCCCATGCCTTTCTGGGTTCCCTTCTGTTTGGTTGAAAAATAGGGGTCAAAAACCTGTTCAAGGATGTACTGGTCTATTCCGGATCCGCTGTCTCTGATACTGACCCTGATAAAATCGCCGTCCGGCATGGGATGTCCAATTCGACCAGATTCCATTTTACCATCAACTCTGGTCAGGTTAACCGACAGCTGGCCTCGACCGTCCATGGCTTCAACAGCATTGAAGATAATATTCTGAAAAACCTGGCTCATCAAATCAGAATCAAGATTCACGCAGTGTAGTGAATCATCAGCCGTGAGCTGAAAGTGAACCGGTGTTCCGGCCAGCTCATTTTCGAGCAGCCCGGCCAGCAGTTCGTCCACACAGACCCGGGTTTTCGAGGGCAGGTAATTATCTGAAAAGGTAGAGAATTGGCGAATAAGGCCGGTAGTAAGCTGGAGGGCCTTGCTGGTTTCGGCAAGGAGAAGATTGATCTCGTCATCATTGGATAAAACCCGAGCCATCTCAACATTACCGTTGATAATGGTGAGCAGGTTATTGAAGTCATGGGCAATGCCGCTGGCCATAGTGGCCATTGCATCAAGTTTTCGGACTTTTTCCAGCTCTTTTTCCAGTGCTCTCTGCTGCTCCTCCATTACTTTACTTGTTGTCACGTCCTGGAGAATACCGATAATAAACAGCTGTTCCTCTTCAAAGACAGGGACCAGATTAAAGGTCACCTGGCGGTCATGAAAAAGAACCGGTGCACTGTAATCAAAAACCAGCGGCAGGGCTTCGTCGGTTGCGGAAAGGCTTTCAATCCATTGGGTATAAGCTGTTCGATTCTCATCAGGCAGCAGATCAATAAAACGGGTTCCAAGAATTTCCGTGTCCTCCCGTTGAAACAGGATGCAGCAGCTAGGATTGACACGAACAATCCTCCCCTTGCCGTCGAGTTCAAGCGCTCCTTCGGTCATCCGTTTGAAAACGACCCCGTTATGCCGTTTATTGACCAGCAGTTCACGGGTCACTTCCCGGGGATTCAATCCCTGCATCCCCTCGATGTCTGCATTAGGCCGGGTACCTGTTTCAAAATAATGTAAAGCGTTATGAATATGCTCCCTCATGGTAGAGGCAGGGCCCTTGGCAATACAGATATCCGCTCCAAGCTCAAGGATGTTCATATCATCCTCAAGGGCAATACCGGAAAGAACGACAAGGAATATATCCTTATAAGCCGGGGTATTGCGTACAATACGGCTGAGTTTTGCCCCGTCTATTTTGGGCATGACCAGATCGGTAAATATAATATCCGGAGTGTACAATGCGAGTACATCCAGCGCTTCAAGGCCATCAGCCGCAGTCTGTACCTCGCACCCGGCCTTTTCCAGGATAGAAGAGACAATCTTGAGGATCACCGGACTGTTATCTACTACAAGGACTTTATGTTCAGTCATGATCAAGTAACTCCCGCACCGCTGTCACAAATTCTTTGACATCAAAAGGTTTACTGAAGACTAAATCCGCTCCAAGCTCCTGGGCCGCAGGAAGATACGCTTCAGGACCGATTCTTCCGCCGCCGGAAATTGCGACAATCTTCACATCGGGAAATTCCTTTTTTAAAACCGTGATTGTCTCAAGGCCCTCCTGCTCGGGCATAATCAAATCGGTTATCACCAGATCAACGGGTTCTTCTCGCTGCTTCTGCATACCCTTACGGCCGTTTTCAGCATCTATAACAGTGTACCCGCTCCATTCCATAACCTGACGAAGGAGAACGCGCATCTGTTCATCATCATCTATGACCAGTATTCTCATCAGGAACCTCTTGTCGGCAAAAGTTCACGAATTGCGACGGAAAGTTGGTGCATGTCCAGCGGCTTGGCAAGGAATCGACGAATACCGACCCTGTTTGCCTCATCGGTGGTAACCGCCTCGGAATACCCGGAGCATAGAACAATGGGGATTCTGTTGTCGATTTTTGCGATCTCTTCAGCAAGCATCAGGCCCGTCATCTTCGGCATGGTCTGATCGGTGATGACCAGATCAATAGCACCTTTCTCACGGCGAAAAATTTCAAGAGCCTCCTGCCCGCTTCCGGCGGAAAAGACCCTGTACCCGAGATATTCCAACATACTGCTCCGCATCTTGACAATATCTTCCTCATCATCAACAAAGAGAATGGTTTCGTTTCCCCGCGGCATGTTGGTGACCGCATCAACGGCCCCCTCTTCCTCTTTGTCGGCCCTTGGGAAAAAGAGCGTGAACACTGCGCCCTTGCCCTCACTTGATGAAACATCAATAACCCCGCCGTGGGATATGACGATGCCGTGAATAACCGCAAGTCCCATGCCGGTGCCTTCACCAACATCACGGGTGGTGAAAAAGGGATCAAAAATACGCTTAAGTAAATGCTCCGGAATGCCGTGACCGGTATCGGCAACCGAGAGAACCACATATTTACCGGGAACAAGATCGTGGTAGCGGTTACACTCTTCCGGCCCGGCCTCAAGTTCGCGCAGACTGATGGTGATACGGCCGGGTGTCGATCCCAGGGCCTGGGCGGCATTGGTCGCCAGATTCATCAAAACCTGATGGATCTGGGTCGGATCAATATCAATCGGGCCGATATCGCCGACGATTTCGGTTTGAATATCAATGGTTGTCGGCAGTGATGAGCGGAGCAGCTTAATGCCTTCTTTAATAACCGGGGTAATAACTATCCGTTTTTTACTGCTCATGTTCTGGCGGCTGAAGGCAAGGATCTGGCTGACCAGATCCTTGGCTCGAATGCCTGCGCGTTTAATGGCAACAACATGCTCGGTTATTTCTTTGACGGTCGGCAGCTCTCCCTGTATGGGCGAATCATCGTCTTTCACTTCAGGAAATCTATACAGCAGCAGATCGGCATTGCCCAGGATTGCCCCGAGAATATTGTTGAAATCATGGGCTATCCCGCCGGCAAGAGTGGCAATAGCCTCCATCTTTTGCGCCTGAACCAGCTTCTGTTCAAGATTTCGCTGAACGGAGATATCTCTGGCGGTATGGACATAACCGAGCAGTTCATCATTTTCAAGAATCGGCACGCAGCTAACCTGAAAAATCTTACCGAGAAAGGAATGCTCAACAACCAGATCCTGAGCCTTTCCGTTTTCAAGAGCTATTTTGGCCGGACAGATTCTGCACAGTTGATCACTGCCTGAAAAAAGCTCATGGCATCTCCGCCCTGCTATATCGCCGGTCGATCCATTGGCAAGTAACTCAAGGGCGGCGGCATTTCCTTTAATTATCGAAAGATCGGTATCAAGGATAAGTACCGGATTCTTGATTGCGTCAAAGGTTCGCCGCCATTCTTCATTGGAGATGCGCAGCGATGCCTCACTGGACATGCGCCGATCCATTTCCTTGCGCAGATTCTCATTGGTTACGGTCAACTCATGGGTTTGCTCGCGGACTTTTTCTTCCAATTGCTCACCGGCCAGCTCCAGCTCCTGGTTTGTTTTCTCAAGAGAACGGTTCAAACCGATAATCCGGTTGAGCAGAGCAGTAAACCCGAAATAGAGCACCAGCCCTCCGACAATGAGTGCAAGCAGGGTCAGCAGGATAACCTTGATGAGAATATGTTTATGTGCCTGAAGGGTTTTAGTGATATCAACCGAGAGAAGAATGGAACCAAATGGCTGTTGTTTGACATCCCTCAAAACAAAGGCCGGAAAAACCAGCGAGACCTGATCTTCGATCCGGATAAGCTGCTCCTTGCCGCCGGGGATTACCCGATCACCATACTGCTGGAAAAATGCGTTTCCGCCGGGATAGAGGACAGCGGTGCCGAGGTCAAAAAATTTTTCGTTTTCCAACCGAAAACGCTCCTTGGTATTCTTTTGCAGAACAATAGCGCTGTTTAATTGGGTTTGCTGGTGAATCTCGGCCAGAAACTGTTCCACCTGAATACCCAGCATCAGGTTGCCGACAAACCGATTATCAATAAAAACGGGTTGGACGACGTGAAAGAACAGGCCGGTAGGCCCCTCTTCAAAGCCGGACACGGTTTTCCGTATTTTACAGCACTCCATCAGAATGGAATTGGTATCAAGAGGGCTATCCCCGAATTTCTTTGGTTCGTGGACCCGGAGGAAGACCGAGTTATCGGGCAGGAAAAAAACCATCCGGGTCAACCAGGGATTCTCCTGTTGCAGCAGTGTGAACTCCGGCTGTGCAGCTGCAAGGAGTTGTTCTTTGTCGCGTGCCCCAAACGCATTGATCATATTAGGGTTTCCGGCAATCAGACTCTCCATGCGGCCAAGGTACTGCCGGTCCAGTTCCTTGACGAAATTCCGCATAAGAACGGTTGCGGATTTTTTCTCACAACGAATCAGATCATGCTGATGCTGCATTTGCTGCTGAATCAGCAGCATGACATAGGAGACGGCCAGAAGAATAAGTACAACACACAAGACCAGAATGGATGTTGTTCGAATATTTCGCATTACAACCCGTTACTTAAAGGAATCGGCTGATGCTGAAAAACATTGTCCCTGAAAAATTGTATCAATTGGCGGCGGCGATCGACTATTCGTACCTGCTCGGGAATAAGATCACTCATCTCGTTTTTCATTATGGACATTTTGTATTCTATATTAGGAGCAAAGCGATTGTCCAGGTACCAGGCATAAAAAAGGCCGAAAAGAAGACCAGGCGGGGTAAATCCCTCACTGGCATTGACAACACGGGTGTACAAACCCTCGGTTTCGGCGGACGGGTTCATGCGGGCAAGCTGCAGGTATGCTTTCAAGGTGGAATAGTCAAAAAAGCTCTGCAGCTCTTCGGGTTCAAGTACGGTCAGCCTGTAGGTGTAACCGACCTTTTCTCCCCCGTCCACGACAGCTCTCATTTCTTTATCCTTGGCATAATTGCCCAGTAACGATTGACCAAGGGCTACCAGGAAGGCCATTTCAAAGCGATTGAGATCTTCAGTCTGATCCTGGCGAATTTTGATTCGTTGATCCAGGGGATCATAAAAAGAAAAAACATTATCCCACTGCTGACAGCGCTTCCAGCAGGCAGGTTCAACAAGACTGACCCCGCGCACATGTGCCAGATGATCCAGCCGGATATCAGGATGATTCCAGATGATCTCTATGACCCGGCTCATAAGCCATTTTCTGTCCCTGCCGGTCAGTTTTTCGTCAAAACCGGAAGAAAGGGATATCTGCTCGGCACTAAGATAACTGCAGATGGTGACAATCTCCTCATGACGAAGACAGGGCAGTTGATGGTCGGTATGGATGGTCGACGGCAGGGTATCGTTGCCCAGGTTTTTACCTGCTTTTCCCGGGGTGAGCAAACCGGCGGATTTGATTCCATACAGGGCCTGTATGGCAAGAGCAAGTGCGCCCGGATCGTGCTGGATAACCCGCCTGTTCTGTAGTTGTTCCCTGGAAAAAACGGGCACGGCGACCGTTTTAAAGCCTAGTTTACGGACCCTTTTTCGATCCAGATAAATAGGTTCTTTGTCCTCAAGGGCATACCGCTGCAGGATGGATCCGGGAATGTCGGTCAGATCCAGGGCCAGGACATGGGAAAAGAGTTCTTCTACGCCGCCGGGAATGTTGCGATGATAGGCCTGAATCAGGTCGGAGACATGGAATTTTCGATCAGGCGCATCTCTTGCGGCGTCGGTTTCTCCCTTCTGCACCCAAATGTTGGTGATAAGGAGTTTCATCGCCTCTGCGTTGCTGCGAATGGCATCGGCGATTCCGGGAACCTGCATAATGGGAATTATGGAGGTATACAGGCTGCCGGGGGCAAGGAGCAGGATATCGGCATCCTTGATCAATCCAATAACTTCGGGCTGGATAAAAGGCTTACGGCAAAATCTGACAAAGACCCGGTCCACCGGGTAACTGCGGCTGCAATAGCTGGATTTATGCTCACCGGTCACCTGAACCCCGTTACCGTAGAGGACCTGGAGCTGGGAGTTGGTGATTGTGCAGGGCAGCACGGCGGTGGTATGCATGCCCAGTGCCTGACAGAGATCACCCAGACCGCGGATGGTTGCAGTGCGGACAACATGATAGGATGCGGCAAGTTCGGCCCGGTCTATGGAGGGGTCAAGCTGCTGATAAATAGCTGCTGTCAGCAGTAGGTTGCCGAGACATTGCGGCCTGTGCAGGGTCGCAGACAGCCGCCGATCCGTAAACAGGGTATCGGCCAGGGACTGCAGAAAGATTAGTAAGGATTCCGGAATATTGTCCAGGTCGGCATCCGTTTCCTGCAGGAGCTGCTGCGCACTGACGGGACAGGAGATAAATCGATAATTGAAAATCTGATGGAGGGCAACCGCGAGTTTTTCCGAGGCCCCGGGATTGAGGCCGAACCGAGTTTCAAAATTGGCTCTGCGGACTGAGGAAAGCAAGACATGGCGGAGATCACCAAGGGCAATCAGGGGCAGATCTTTGAGGAGTTCCCCGGTTGACCCTCCGTCGTCGGTAATACAGACAACGGAGTGACAACGTGGAAACATCTCTTTAAGGCCGCTAAAGGGGGCCTGCTGCCAGTCCTTACGGCGCGAATCGCCGCCGACGATGTTGGACAGTCCGGTGCCGCCGCCGAAAACGACGACCTTGAGATCCCCTGCCTCAAGTTCATTCACCTGCCTGATAATATCTGAAAGCTGAGCCGCTATGGCAGGAGGAATATTTTCCGGAATGCCGTCAATGAGCAGGGAGATGACCCGTTCGGGCAGATTGCCCTCCGGCAGCATGTCCAGCGGAGTCAACCTCTGCTCACCGAGTTCCTGCAGACGCAGGCGTAATTTTTCGGCAGATTCCATAAGGTATTTAAAAAACCGGCTACAGACCGGTTGCCGCCATCTGTCTGGATACGGCATCAACCGAATCCTGCAGCGCGGATTTTTCTTCATCGGTCAGTTCAAATTGCAGTACCTTTTCCACCCCGTTTTTTCCTAAAACTACCGGAACCCCAAGGAAGTAGCCGGAGATGTCGTATTCTCCTTCCAGATAGGCGGCACAGGCCATGACCCGCCTGCTGTCGGTCAAAACCGCCTCTGCCATCTCAATAGCGGCCAGCCCGGGGGTATAAAAGGCACTTCCTGTTTTCAGATGATTGACAATCTCAATACCGCCGGTCTGGGTACGATGGACGATCTGCTCAAGTTCCTCGGCAGACAGCAGGTCGGTTACCGGTACACCGCTGACATTGGCCAGTCGGACAAGGGGCAGCATGTTATCGCCGTGAATTCCCATGACAAGGGCATTGACATCTCTGGCCGCAACCCCGAGCGCCTCGGCGAGAAAGGTGCGATACCTGGCCGAATCCAACACTCCGGCCATACCGATAATCCGCTCCTTGGGCAGTCCGCTGACCTTAAAGGCGGTATGGACCATAGCATCAATGGGGTTGGTGACCACGATCATCACGCAGTCAGGGGAATACTTGACCGCTTCCTCAGCGCAGGATTTGACAATGGCAACGTTCTTTGCCAGCAGATCATCGCGGGACATCCCGGGCTTGCGGGCCAGACCGGCGCTGATAATGACCACGTCCGAATCCTTGGAGTCGGCGTAATCGTTTGACCCGATCATTTTTCCCGGATACCCGTCCAGCGGTCCGGACTGCTGGAGATCAAGGGCCTTGCCCTGGGGTATGCCCTCCATGACATCAAGCAGGACTACATCACCGAGTTGGCGGACAAGTGCCCAGTGCGCTGCGGTAGCGCCGACATTGCCGGCACCGATGATGGTTATTTTTTTCTCCATTGTATAACTCCTTTTCTTATATACTCTTTTAAGATGATAGATTCGTAAAATTCAATTTTTTCGTTATTGCGACATTTTCACGAAGGCGGGAGGTAAGCACAGACTCCGATCCAGTAATAGCAACAAATTATAGATTCCAGCCTCGGGAATGACGGTCGAAAAGGTTTGTTACGTACGATACTCTCAAAGAGAATTCTTCATTTCTTTATAATGCCGACAGGTTACTCCCAAAACGATCTGTCCGTGGAACGCAGGGATTTTGTAGCATTTTTTCGACTCTGAGGGCATCCTCAGGCGTATCGACCTCAATGGAATCATGCCGGGTTTCAACGACCCGGATAGTATAACCATATTCAAGGGCGCGCAACTGTTCCAATTTTTCAAATCGTTCCCACTCCCCTTCAGGCAGGCCGACAAAAGTCAGCAGAAATCCTTTGCGGTAGGCATAAAAACCAAGATGTTTATAGTAGGTCGGCTTAACCGGTTCTTCGGGATTACGCTGAAAGGGTATTGGTGATCTGGAAAAATACAGGGCGTTGGAATGACAATCAAAGACGGTTTTCACATGATTTGGATCGTCTATTTCTTCGGGCCGGACGATCTTATAAATCAAGGTCGACATGTGCAGGGCCGGATCAGCAAGAAGCGGGCCGGCCACCTGATTGACAACCTCAGGCGGAAAGAGCGGTTGATCGCCCTGAATGTTTACCACCACATCATGTTCGGCAATGTCGAGTAACTCAGCCGCTTCGGCAAGACGATCAGTGCCGGAGGCATGATCTCTGCCGGTCATAACTACCTTGCCGCCGAAATCTTCAACCGCCTCAACGATTCGCTTATCATCGGTGGCGACAACAACCATGGAGAGTAAATCCACCTCCATGGCACGCTCAACGACGTGTTGGATCATGGGTTTCCCGTCAATCAAGGCCAGGGGTTTGCCCTCAAACCTGTTGGAGTGGTAGCGGGCGGGAATAACCGCAACCACCTTGGCGTCTGCTTCACTCATTATATCGTTTAAAAACTCACAGGTTCATACATACGCTCCGGTTTCAGGAAACCGCATGGAACCGTTGATTGAAAAATTCACTGAAAAAGGTTGGTTTCTTGTGTAAAGAGGATACATTGCAAAAAAAAAAAAGGCAATGAACAAACTTCGTTATGCGCAGACAATCCACTCTTGGGACCGGTACAAAACCACTTCACATCATCGGCATTTATACTACCGATCCGGACCTTGAACATGAAGCCGAAACCCTTGCCGCCCAGACCGACCTGCCGATTATCCGGAATAAATCACAAGCTGAGACAGCTCTTATTCTCAGCCCAAGCGGGCTTTCACTGGCCCGGCCCAATGATTTAAAAATGACGGGAACGGTACAGGTTGATTTTACGGGAGGAGCCTGGAAAAGGCGGATTAATCGGGTCAGAGAAGAACGGTTGGTCAAGGCCATGGGAAAAAAAACACTCAAAAGCGCCGTGATACTCGACGCAACCGGCGGGCTCGGCCGGGACAGCTTTCTGCTGGCCGCAGCCGGATTTTCGGTCCGGACCTTTGAACGGAATCCGGTTTTGGCGGCCCTGCTTGCCGATGGTCTGCATCGGGCTTCTTTGCAGGCGGCAACCGGAAAAATCTGCAGCCGCATCCGTTTTAGTCCAGGCAATGCGATCGACTTTTTAGGCGCAGGCGCTGCAACTGCGGAGATTATCTATCTTGACCCAATGTTCCCAAAGACGACCTCAACCGCCAAGGTCAAAAAAGAACTGCAGATGATCCAGCATGTGACGGGTGAAGATCAGGACATTAATGAACTCTTTGCCCGCGCCCTGCAGGCCGCCGGTGATCGGGTCGTGGTTAAGCGACCGAAAAAAGGCCCCTGGTTAAATGATACTTGCCCGAACTACTCACTGGACGGCAAGACTATCCGTTTTGATGTGTATCTGAGCAGTTCACTATCGCCCTGACCAAAGGCCCGCCGCAACAAAAGGGTACCAGAGGCCGTAGCCGTGATCATCAATCCGGCTGGTTGGCGGCCACATACTCAATCATCTGATCCGGGGTTACGATCAGACCGATGGTTGCCTTGAGGGCGGCAAGATCCCGGCGCCAGGTGTCAAGGACATGAAAAAACGCATCAGGCATCCCCTTTTCCCCGGCAAATTCAATGATGGACAGATCGACCCGCTTAATCAGGTTTTCGGTATAGAGGGAGAACTGTTTTGAGTACAGCTCTTTTTCGTATTCTTTTTCCAGTACGTCTTCGAAGAGTTCTTTGAGATCCTGGTACTTGGGGATACGGCCGATCGGGGTCCAGATGGACTCCACCCGACCCTGATGCATCAGGGCCATAATCCGCATCCACACCTTGGTGTCGCGCTTTTCGCCGATCAACCCGTCGGCTTCTCCCGGAGAAAGTATACCGCGTCCGCTCTTGTGGAGCCAGTAGTTGACCTGGAATCCGGACGGCAGGTTTTCTTCGGCAATATCCGGGTTTTCACCAAAGGCCTTGTAGTGGTTGATATACTGGGCCAGCGGGGCCGGGAAAAAGGCTTCATTGGCAAAGGGCGATCGTTTTTCACTGCCGTCGGCGCCAATTTCGGTAGCCGTGGTAGCAGAGCGAATGATGGCGCCATGAACAACAGTGTTCATCCAGTCATGGGCCATGACGATGGTGGGCATAGTCGCATAATCCCGGCCGCCGAACAGAAGAGCGCTTAACTTCACCCCTTCCGGGTTGTCAGTGGCTGCATCATAATTTTTAAGGGCATCAAGTGCAATCGTGAACCTGGCATTTTTATGGGAAGGAGGCTTACCGAATTTTGCCAGCCAGTCACCCGCATAGTTGCGGCCCTTTTCCGGCAGGCGTTCCTCCATCCCGGACCAGTACGGCCTGCCTTCGGAGACCAGCAGGTTGGAAAAAATGACTTCATGCTTCTCACCGGCCAGGACCTGCATGGTCTCCGGATCGTCTTCCAGATTGACCCCTTCAATGATGCCGAACATTCCCCTTTCCGGGTTCATCGCCCGTACTTCACCACTCTCTCGGTCAATAAAAATCTTGGCCAGATCGTCGCCGACCAGATGGGTTCCGGTCATGGCCGTACCGGTTTTTCCACAGCCGGACGGGTAAGCACCGCCGAAATAAACAGTTTCATGCTCCATTTCAAAGCCGGCAATAAACATGTGCTCATCAAGCCGTTCACCAAAATGATTGCGAATATTGTTCATATTGGCAAACCGGTGGTTTATCTTTTTGGGGGCAATGGAGTTGCCGGCGTACTGGTTGTTGCAGCTGTAGGAACGAAACCGCTCGACATCCATAAAAATGCGGCGCTCGTTGAGATTGGCGGAGACTTTTGTTTTCGTCAACTTACCGGCACTGTGGTAGTTGATAAACATATACCCCTTATCGGCCACATCTCTGGAGAACTCCTCGGGAGTCATCATTCTGTATAAAATGAATTCACTGTGCGTAACATAGTACGAGTCGGTAACCTGCAGGGTTGGATCAGAAACCGGGCTACCGATGGGCCCACGAGAGATAAAAGAGATAATCATCTCTTTTTCCTCCATGATATCGGTTATGATAGTGCGCGCTTCAATAACTCCGGCCCGGTGTTCCTGCTTCTTCTGCAAAGAACTGATTTCGGTGTCGGCATAGGCCAGGTATTTGGTATTGGCAGTGTCCCTGCCCTGATCATTCGGGCCGTCGAAATGACAGGTATGTTTTTTTTTAGTGAGGGGAAACTCTTCGCCTGCCTGCAGGGCCTGCTGCCGGATATAGGCCATGTCCTCGGCAGAGCCGGTATTGATAAAAATAGAGGCTGGACTCATTCGGGTCGAGCCGTTATAGATAGGTTCTATCACCTCGGGACTGCAGTACATCAGTTTCTGACAGTTGGCCTCGTCCATCAGGCTGACGAGGTAGGTTCTCATCATTTCCAGCCGTGATATATCAATATTTCCATTCGTTCGATCCTGATTTTTTTTTATGTTCGTTGTGTACATGAAAAATCCATTCTCTGTAGAGGTTAAAAATAAAGAGTGATCAGGTTTATATATT
>VAPM010108496.1_pt1 | contig 18834 bp, 18 predicted proteins | sample 3395091 | NCBI WGS metagenome assembly VAPM01 (sample SAMN08290445, study PRJNA428436) | hydrothermal vent metagenome | isolation source: Deep-sea hydrothermal vent chimney 3 | place: Pacific Ocean: Juan De Fuca Ridge | reverse complement strand
TAAGGATTCTTTCACTTCATGTAATCTTTCCAAAACATCGCCTCCACACATTATTTTAGGAGCATGTGAATCAGGAATGCAAATAATGTCTTCGCTTGCCACTATTGATGCTCTAGCAGCACGAAACCCTTCCCATCTTCGCTGACCTTTGTGCCATAAATGTAGGGGTGTTTTACTGGCATACCTTCCGATGTGAATCTTGTATTACCCGTCACACCGTGATAACCACCTGACCCGATTAACGCATCTCTTACTTTGGAACTATCTGTCGAACCCGCTGCTTTGATAGCCTCAGCCAGCAACATAAAAGCGTCATAGGCCAAGGCAACAAATCGATCAGGATGTTCTTCATCTATGTCATCAATAAACTTTTCCATCATGGGGGAGTGGCTTAGAGGCGAATATGAGGCATAAATAAGAGACCCTCTTACATCAGCACATTCCCTAAGATATTCCTCCACAAAGAGATCCTCACCACCGATGATAGGGAGATGCAACCCCGCACTCTTAAGTTCCTTCGCAAGAAGGGCGCCCTCATCCGCTCCACCTGCAAAAATCACGGCCTGTAATGTATGGGGGCTACTCTTAATTAAATCTATGGCAGCACCTATATTTCGCCTGGCCAAATAGGAATCATAAGTATCTGCTTCAACCCTTATTTTTCCCCCATGTTTCACAACTGCCTTCTTAAACAAGGAACTTATATCCAACGAATAGCTATAATCTGAGGATGCGACCAACGCATAGTTTACATATCCGAGCTCCCGGGTGGCGTACTGTATCAGCTCGTCAGTAGCCATTTCATCCGGTAGGGCTGCACGAAAAATGTACGGGCCACTTCTCTCAATACGCCTCCTCGAACCTATTGACAAGAATATTGTTTTGGAGCTATTGGCTCGATGAATGGGCGCAAAGGTTGACCACCCGGTTGGCGCCGACAATATCGCAATCACCCCCTGACTGATGAGATATTCTACGCCCCGGTTCGTCAGACCCGGGTCACCTTTATTATCAATGTTTATCACTTCGATGTCTTTACCACCTATCCCGCCTTCGGCATTAAAGCGTTTGGCGGCCGCCATGACGCCGGCCAGCACATGCATACCATAGACAGAACCTTCACCAGTCTCAGGTCCAATGACTCCGATCTTCAACGGCCTTTCCAAGGTTCCCACTGGTTCCTCGGAAGCGGCTTGATGAGGGGCGGGTGGCTGGGCGTCAAATGTTTTCTTTGTCGCTTGTTCTGTATTTTCCTCGCTACTATCTGAGCATGAAAAAAGTACAGCGCCCACGGTCAGCGCCGATACTATAAGTGCTATTTTTTTAAGAGCAGTCATATTCAAGATGCCTGGATTTCACAGCCGCCAGCCAAGAGGTGCCAATAATTACTCTAACCATTTCCCCATATTTACAATAATGCTATTTACCAAATCTTCTTCAATGACAAATATCTCTTCTGTCTGATTAGTCCGGGCAAAGTACCCCCTTCTCTTCCTATCTTTACCCCCGATATAGAGAATTTTCGGCAACTGCTTTTTATCTTCATATATCGTCAGAACCAAGTCTGGGGAGGCAAGACCATAAGAAGCCAGATCTGGTGAAGGTTCATTGACGAAGGCCTTTATAAGCGCGTTATTTACCTCATACAATGACTCTAAAACCTTTGCCATTGATGCTCGACCTATTTGGGGTTCGAGCATATTCCACTTGCCCCTGTGGTGCTCTATAACCACTCTCTCCATTCCCTTCCTTTCCACCTCAAAGCGCCTCAACTTTACAGGCTCAATATCAAGAATATTTTTATCGCGTAATGCATAGACGCTTTGTGTTGCTTCTTTTTTTACATCCGAATGAACGCGATACACTTCAGGACGGCCTTTAAACATAAGGTAGGCAACATTATGGGTCGGTCCCTTAGTGCCAAACAGGATAGTGACGTCTTCTCCCCCCGCACTAATTCCCATTTCCAGATCAGGAGATGCCAAGCCGAGCTCTTGCAACTTGTCTGGCTCTGGCTGTGTAAACAGTATTGCATCCTTCCTTGTCTTAACAATATTGATCAAGAGCCTTTCGATTGCATCATCATCTCCCTTTACCGCTAAAGGCTGGCTCAGCCTCCAGCCATCTGAGCCACGAACAAGCTTTATTTTCCGACCCTCTCTTTTATCGTTAATCCAAAACTCTGTTATGTCATCAACAGAAAAGGGTAAAAGTTTTAAGCTAGCTTCATTAATCCGCTGATTATCTTCCGCCTTTTGATCCAGAAAATAGAAGGAACCACTCAACATGATCAGCACGAAAACCCAAAAGAGCGTCTTCTTTGTTAAGTTCACACTCCCCGCCTCCTTCTGGCGGTTACTCCAATGCCTGCAATCAGTACCAACGACGGAACAATTATCACAGATAGCCAGAATACAAACTTTCCTTGAGCTGCAGTCAACATCACGGGAGTTAGGCCAGGCTCTTTTTTCCTAATAGATATCAACATATTCTCTTCGGCAAGCCAGTAGAGCATGTTCAAGAAAAAATCTTTGTTCCCAGCCAATTTCATGTGGGTGTTACTGGGGAAGTCGGAATCACCGGTGACGACTATTTTTCCCCATTTCTTAATACCCTCACCCTGTTGGGTGCTATTTTCTTCACTTGCCGGATTTTCCAGAATTTCTATCGCGGTTACCGATACGACATTGATAGGCCCCTGCTGATGTCTTTTAGGGTCAAATTCCAGATTATCTTCATTAAGTTCCCCCGTAATCGACCAGCTGTTCTCGCTTGTTTTCGCAATATCAAAGCTACCTCTGGTAGGTTCTTCTCTTATGTGTACGGAACGCGCGGCGGGAAAGAAGGTTGCCACCTCAAAATCCCGGGTAACCGGGTGTTTTTTATGATATTCGACAACAACTGGGGTGAGGTAATTTGCGCCATAGACTTGACTAAGTTTGTCAATAATAAGGTCGCCTCCCAGCTCAAACCCGAAGCCGGAAAGATAATTCACCAGCCCTTCGGGGGAACCAGGGTCAAGCATGAATAGAACACGCCCACCACTGTTGATGTAAGCGGTTACCTTGTCCAGCTCCCCTTGCAAAAAATCGATTCTGGGGCCGCTTACCACTAATACCGCAGCATCTTCAGGCACCTGCTTTACATTGGTCAGTACCAGCTCACGAACCTTATGATTCTCCTTCTCGATGATCTCTCTGACCTGGCCGTAGCCATCATTTTCCATACTGCCAATTTTCTTTTCCCCGTGCCCTTTGACAAAGTAAATAGTTTTTACTTCATCACTAACAAGTCGAATTATTGCATTGGTCAACCTGTTCTCTGACTCAGTGCCAACCACCTCCTTCTTGTCCCCATAATTCAATAATGTGGTTCGATAGGAAGTGATCCCATACTTCACAGCCTCCGCCGGGTTTCTATCAGGATCGACAAAGCGGAAATTAAATTTTGATGAATAATAGGAATATTCATTTAACAGGTCATACATCGCCTGCCTTGTCCTCTCATCACTTCGATAAAAGGCGATGACGTCCATATCATTTTTAAGGGATTTCAGAATCTTTACTGTCTGGGGAGATAATGTATATCGACTATTCTCGGTCAAATCGACTCGTACCTTGTATTTGACCGACATCACACCAATAAGTCCGATAATGACCAAAAATACTATGCTCATAACTGCTGTGTTGAAGGCATATCGTGTTGATCGCTTTGTGATAAACCTCCTGAGCTCTGGAAAATATGTATAAAAAAGCACTAAAAGCGTGAGCAGTCCCACCCATATTAGAGAAAGCGGGAGGGCTCCCATCTCACCCGTTATTGCATATACGATCCCCCCAGCCGCCATAAGGACGGGAGATAGTATCGATAGCGGCAAAAACAATCCCCTGCCCTTCATATTCACCACCTTTTAGACTCCAGGCTTCGGAGGGTAAGGAAAAGAAATAGAACGATAAAGCATAAGTAATAAATGATGTCCTCTGTATCTAGAACACCCTTCGCCAAACTTGCGATATGTTCGTTAATCGATAAATAAGACAGAATTTGACCAAAAGCGGGAGATACAAAGGGAACGGAATAGCTAATCAACCAGAAAAAGAAAAGAATGCCAAAGGACATTGACGCCGATACAATCTGATTTTCTGTCAGTGATGAGGTGAATATGCCTAGAGAAATAAATGCGGCACCCAGCAAGAACAGACCCAGGTAGCCTGTAACCATGGGCATAACTTCTGGCTCTCCCAAGGCAAGCAGGAGAATGGGATAAGTTGCCGTAAGCAGTATCATGACAAGAAAGACAACAAGGCAAGCCAGGTACTTGCCCAGCACCACATCAATATCCTTCACAGGAAATGTCAGTAGAAGCTCTATTGTTCCAGACTTCTTCTCTTCGGATATGAGCCGCATGGTTAGTAACGGCGTCATCAACAGCATAATGATGCTGATATTCCCAAAAAGTGGCCTTACAACTGTCTCGTTAATATTAAGAAGTTGATACTGCTTCGCCAACATAGGATTGACTTGCGCCTGAAAGCTGATTACTGAGAATGTAGCGAGAAGATTATAGAAAAAATACCCCGTTATTAGTAAAAACATAACGATGACTACATAGGCGATCAATGAACTGAAATACGATTTCAACTCTCTATTGAGGATAAGTCCGACACTCCGGATATTCATACCTATTCCCTTGTGACCAACTTAATAAACACATCTTCAAGACTCATCTCCATGGGACGCATTTCTATTAAGTCCCAACTATTCGTATCAATCATAGAGTGAATATTTTTCCTTGCCTTCTTTTCATCATCAAATGTGATGATAAACCCACAGGAGTCCTTCGCAGCAGTTAGCTCCCTTTCACTGCCCTTGATCCCGCCAAGATTAGCAAGCGCCTTCTCAATTTCAATAACATCCCCGCTGATGCGCAGAAACATCCTTGACAAGCTTCCCGATGTTAAATTTTCAGGTGTGTCTACCGCAACCAGCTTTCCTTCATTAATGATGATTACCCTGTCACACAGAAGACTGACTTCAGGGAGAATATGGGTGCTCAAGATAACAGTGTGCTTGCCTGCCAATTCCTTAATGAGGTTTCTGATCTCTTTAATCTGTTTCGGGTCTAGGCCGACCGTTGGCTCATCAAGCACCAGAACCTCGGGGTCATTAACCAGAGCCTGTGCAATCCCGACCCTCTGCCTGTATCCCCTGGAGATAGAACTTATCATCTTGGTAGAGACATCACTAAGCCCGCAATCATCCATTACCTGGGCGACCTTATGCTTTGTATCCCGACTTGACATACCCTTTATTCGCGCTACAAAAGTCAAATATTCATCAACCCTCATGTCCTCGTATAGCGGGACCCTTTCTGGCAAATATCCGATTCTTTTACGGACATTCAATGAATCCTCAAAACAATCATAACCTGCAACCATCACCTTTCCCTTGGTGGGTGGTGAATAGCAGGTCAATATTCGCATCGTGGTGGTTTTTCCTGCCCCGTTAGGCCCTAGAAATCCTAGTATTTCGCCCTTTTCTACAGAAAAGCTGATGTCGTCTAAGGCCCGGTAATCACCATAGTCTTTTGTTAAATGTTCAACTTCAATCATGGGATAATAATACCGGTTCGTGTTTCACTAGGAGAAACTTAGCAGTATTTTTCCAGTAACGCTATTCAATCATTCCACATCCACAATTTGCCTGCATTATAGTTACAGGAGCCCCCCTTGAATGGCCCAAGGGGTGTAGATATATGGCCAACTAGCCTGGCACAAAGGCCCGCAAAGACTAGCCCATTTCTTTCTCTTACATCCGAACAGAAGCTACCAGCCCTTACATTGATATACATCAAAGCAGTTCTGGCGGTGCCTCCCGAGGCCCGCAGAGGGATCTGCCGATGGGACTTTCAATCCCGCGCATAATACCTGAGCATCACGGTATGCATTACGGGTGCAAAGTTACCGGATTTTTCCTTATCGCCATATATCCAGCCACCTCCCGCCCACACCACAATCGGTTCAGGCTTTGTGCGACGAAAGACCTACTGGGGCTATTGTGTGATGTGAACAACCCTTGGAGATTATGCCTCGACGGCTAAAGGCAGGCTTGTCGGATTTCCCAACAGAGGCACAAGCCGATCCACTGCCTGAGTTACTGAAGCCTGGTGAGGGCGACAAATGAGCTTAGCCATTGAGGCAAAAAAAGAGGGAAGGTATTGATCTATCCGATATGTCTAGAAATTGGTGCTGCAGACAGAAATATGTTCCATACTTCGGCGTGGGTTTCTGGCCCTACTGAAAGTCACCCTTAACCTATGCAGATATTTAATTCATATGATACTTCTCTGACTTTGCTTATTGAATCTGCCATAAATTGTCATGCTCCAGAAAACTCCGGTGGCTATTACTTAGTGCTTTTGACACAGCGAAATCCTACGTATGCCTTACTGTCATCTGGAATGCTGCGAAGAGCGCTGGTCACCTTGGCATAACTGCCATCCTCGAAATATGATCCTCCCCTGAGAATCACGTAGCGATCACTATAGCTGTCAGTCCATTCCCATACATTGCCGGACATATCCATCACGCCATAGGGGCTGGCCCCTTTTGGCCTTGACCCTACCACCGCTGGCCCGCTTGCTGTTTCAGACGTTACCGCAGCAGATTCATCAAACTCATTTCCCCATGGGTATGTTCTGCCATCGGTACCCCGTGCAGCCTTTTCCCATTCCTGTTCCGTAGGCAGCCTCTTGCCGACCGTCTCGCAATACTCGACAGCATCTATTTGAGAAACCCATACTGCCGGAAGATCGCCCTCTCCGGGCCCATAGTCACGATGATGATCAGCATCGATTTTTGCATACTGGTCATTTGTCACTTCGTATTTGTCAATCATATAGCTTGACAGGTTAACCTCCTGCTTCGCCCCATCCTTCCCATAGATAAATTTTCCGGCAGGTATAAGTACCATTTCATTATACTTTGATCCTGCATCGCCATTTTCTATTGAAGTTTCTGGCGCTGCGCTCGCAGAATTCCACAACATTCCCGCTATCATGATCACCAACAATCGATTTATCTGCTTTCTTTCCATGTACCATCTCTCTCAATTGCAAAAGAATTTCAGTTAGTAACAATCAGTTTGCTGATATTCGACTCCGATAAGGAAGGACAGACAAAATAGCGGGAGCATTAAAGAATCACTGCCAAGTTGCTCTTCAGTAGGAGAAAGGGCCAGCGGTGCCGCTATTGTCTCAAAACACAAGATATTGCTTACACCCTTAACCCTTAGTGAACAAAGTGCGGCAATCATCATTAAACAGCCTTGACTTATGTCAATTTTGAACCGCCGCTACATTACTGATAACCCTATCAGTCATCTTGAATAATAATCCTATCTTTTCCATGCCACGGATAGAAAAAAATATGATTATTACTTTCCTCCCATAATCAAATACTTGGCAGTCTTCAACCTTGCCAATATATCCCTGCATCGGAGCATTCTGCCGATAATCGGCGCTTTCCATCAGCCTACTAAAGGAGCCTTTTCCTGAGGTAAAGACTCAGGTTATCCACCAAATTAACCATAACAAAGACAATGATAATCAGGGTTAAGACTCTGTCAGAGTGAAATAAGCTTATGGATTTGTAGAAAAGCAGACCTATTCCACCGGCACCCACAAAACCCAGGATGGCCGCCCCTCTAATATTCATTTCCCATCGATAGAGTGTATAGGAGAGGCACTGTGGCAGGGCTTGAGGAAGAATGCCATAGAAGAATATCTTCATTCTTCCGGCACCTGTCGCGGAAATGGATTCCACTGGCCCTGGGTCTACGTTCTCCAGAACGTCGGCATAAAGCTTTCCCAGCACTCCCCCCGTGTGGAGGGCGAGGGCTAGTACACCCGCAAACGGGCCCAAGCCTACGACCAAAATAAAGATAATCGCCCAGATTAATTCCGGAATGGAGCGTAAAAGATTCAGCACCATTCTGCTCACGAACACGATAGAACCGCGGAGCCAACCGCGCCTTGCACTCTGCTCACCCGATAACCAGCCACCAATAGTCAATGTTCTTATCGCAAATGGCGTGAATATGATGGCGATTATTATTGCGAAAAGGGTTCCCATGATTGAAATGGCAAGGGTTTCCACCGAGGCCATAAAGGCTTCTTTTAGAAAACCCCCTGAAAGGTCTGGAGGGTAAAGGTCATAAAAGTAGGACAAGATCTGCTTGAGGGCATCAGTGCTGAGAAGCAGGGAAAGGTCAAGATCAAGCCCTCTGATACTCAGTACGGTGATAAGGGATAGAACGATAATAACCGTCAGGGCTGGGGGACATTTTTTATAGATGCCCATTTAGATAATCCTCCTGCGCAACCAGCCACTAATCATGTCGGCCATGCCCACGAGGAGACAAAGGATGATCAGAAGTGTAGCCACCTCATGGTAGTCAAACATCCTCATTGAGAGCTCTAGCTCCTGCCCGATCCCGCCGGCACCGACAAAGCCCAGCACGACTGCAGCCCTGATGCCACATTCCCATCGGTAAAGCGTGTAAGAGGCAAGATCCGGCAATGCCAGCGGAACATAACCGTACACAACAACCTTCATCTTTGACGCCCCCGATGCATGGAGCGCCTCAATGGGTTTTGGGTCTACGGAATCAAGTATTTCAGAATAGAGTTTGCCCAAGACGCCCGCATAGGCGACACCCAGGGCAAGTATACCCGCAAGAGGGCCTAAGCCCACCGCTCTGACAAAGATAAGGGCCCATATCAGCTCAGGGATTGATCTGAAGAGATTCAAGAGCCCTCTGGCCATGATAAAAGGCGCAATTCTTAGTAGCCTCTTCAGCGGTGCATCCGCCTTGCTGGAAGCGAAAATACCTCTGTGCACCAGGGAACTGGTCGCAAGGAGGCTGAACGGAATTGCAATGAATACGCCGAGGAGGGTTCCAAGGATGGAGATGTAAAGCGTATCCAGTGTAGGCTTAATAACAAAGCCAAGGAATTCCCGGGAATATGCGGGAGGGTACAGGCCAAGCAGAAAATCCCTTGCACCGTTGACGCCTTCTTCACTCCAGAGCAGAGAGATATCTATTTCTGAAATCTCGTAGCTTCCTCCAAGAACAAGGAGTCCGCCAAGGATAAGAAGCCCCTTCAGCGTTGAGTCATACCTTGACTGTTGGTGCGCAACAAAATGGTATGGCGACCCTTTTTTTTGCATCTATGCCCCTTGATTATTATCACCATAGAGCTGTTGCAAGAGCTCGGGCGTCACCTGATCTGTTGGCAGATCGAAAAAGATCGAGCCATTTTTCAACGCGATTATTCTGGGGAAATTAGCAAGAGCAAACTCCAGATGGTGAAGCGTAACAATCAGGGTCTTGTTCTTTTGTTTACTCCAACCGACTAAAAGACTGATCAATTTTTCACCATTGCGCGGATCAAGAGAAGCGAATGGTTCATCAGCAAGCAGCAGATCCGGATTCTGGAACAGTGCTCTGGCGATAGCAACCCGCTGTTGCTGGCCACCACTCAACCTGTCGGTTCTCCAGTATATCTTGTCCTCTATCCCGGCTTTTTCCAGCACCTCCCGGGCGCTGCTTTCTTCAAGGGGCTTTATCAGAAGAGAAAAGAGTGCCTTTGGCGTCGACCAGGAACCCAGCTTGCCGGAAAGAACATTGTTAATTACCTTGAACCTGGGGATGAGATTATGCGACTGATAAACAGTGGCTATGCCCCTTCTCACAGCCCGTGCCTCTTTTACTCCAAGGCCATCGACCTTCTTTCCACCCAGCTCAATGCTCCCCTGGTCTGGGAATATCATCAGATTGAACAGCCTTAACAAGGTGGTCTTTCCCGATCCATTAGGCCCTATGACGGCCACCCTCTCACCCTCTTTCACGGTTAGGCTCACACCCTTTATTACGGGAGTACCGCCAAAACCCTTTTGTAGCTTACTTACAATAACTTCCACAGAAAATTTTTGCGCCTCGATAGTGCATCATACCCCTGATAAAGTCCTTATGAAGCCCTCATCTCAATAGGCCCGCCGATTTTGCGGCCTGCTCAATTCCCTTGTAGTTTTCAGGGTAAGTGGCGATGTAACTCTTTGCCCTCTGTAAATCCATAATCTTTCTATGTTCCGGTTTATCATAGTCAAGGGCCAGGAAGGCACCTCTTATCTTTTCCCGTAGACTCTCACTGATGTCCTTACTGACTGCCCAGTTGTAATCGTAATAGGGAGGCGTGGTCCATATGACTTTGACCTTCGTCGCATCCACAGCCCCCTCTTTGACCAGTCTTTTCCACACGGCCTCGTTTAAGGTGCCGGCATCCACCTTGCCCGACTCCACCCACTTTACCGTGGCATCATGTGCTCCGCTAAAGCTGATGCGTCTAAAATCACTCTCCGGATCAATGCCATGGCGCATAAGGTAGTATCTTGGCATAAGGTGTCCCGAGGTTGAGCTCACACTGCCAAAGACAAACGTGTGTCCTTTGAGATCTTCAAGCCTTTTGATCCCGCTCTTTACGTTTGCAATGAATTTGCTATGGAATTTTGTATCCACTGCCCGTTGAACTATGGGTATACTCCCTGCCCTCTTCATAGCCTGAACCGTTGTAAAGCCACCGTACCAGGCCATATCCAGCTTGCCTGCCGCCATGGCTTCTACCGTGGCGGCATAATCCAGGACGGGGAAAAATCTGACCTTCATGTTCAATGTTCGCTCAAGGTACTCGACGAGAGGCTGGTATTTCCTGAGAAGTGTCGTCGGATTTTCGTCGGGTACCGCCGAGATCCGCAGAACAGATGGGTTGTCGGCAAGGGTGACAGCGGGAAAAAGGCCCAAGATAAGCAGTACAACGAGGTGATACTTCCGGAAAAATAGCGTCATCTTAAGCCCTGTCAGTAAATCATGGTTATTTCAGCCCCAGCCTCCCTCATTGAAGACCATTGCCTTCACAAAGAGTATCACCTAGATCCTACAAGTGCTCGCACTCACTCAGCACACCACCAAAAGTAGGCGTCCTGAGGCGACAGTAGGCGCTTTTCTTAAAGAACCTACTTTTGGTAGGCGAGCTCTTGATCCGTAGTGCGATATAAAACTTTTCGGCAATCACAATAAGGATTATGCTCAAAGTTGTCATTCGCACTACGAATCAATATCTCGCACTGCGCAAGCACAACCACTTGCAGGATCCAGGCATCAATCATGTAAGGATATATAAGCGCCTATTTATATGCGTTAGAGATATCTGCCAATGCAATATCCAACTCGCTTAATCGGATAACCCGGAGCATCACCTTGCGTATCGGCACACCGCATTGACATGCATCAATATCCAAATACTCATAACGAAATATCATCAGGGTACACCTAAAGATTATTGACTGGAACATCACCCCTGCTGCTGAAGATATGCCATCTATACTCAAATTTTTCGAATCATCAGCGACTTAGCAATGAGGCCCAGCATGGAATCATGCGACAATGTCATGAGGATAAAATTGGCTTAGGCTAGTCGCTTGGCTCTATACTGATGCATGTGAACTAGTGGTCCATCAAGTTTGTATTGAGCATTTTCTCCCCAGGGTTAGAGCTTCCGCTGGAAGCGATAACAACCTTAGGTAACAGGAAGGCAGGAATATCAGTGTCGTGAAAAAGAGAGGGTTTCTTTCCATCAGGAGCTTTACGCTTTTACTGGTCGTTACAGTAGCGGCAACCGCCATTTTCGCCTGGAAGCTAAGTTCCAATGCGCAAATTCCAGCGCCAGAAGAGCTTGAGGATTACCTCTTTTGGCAAGCAAAAGAATTAAGTGACTTTACTCTCGTTGGCGCCAATAACCAGACCCTTGGCCTTGACGGCCTGAAAGGCAAGTGGAGCTTCGTCTTTTTTGGCTATACACAGTGTCCAGATGTCTGCCCTATAACCCTTGGAGTACTAGGGTCAGCCTTTGCTATTCTCAAACAGAACCCAGATATTTATACGGAAGTACAGGGCATTTTCGTATCGGTTGACCCAAAGCGAGATACACCAGAACTGCTAAAAGAGTATGTGTCCTACTTCGGTAGCGAGTTCTCAGGATATACCGGCAGTACAGAACAAATAAATGCATTCACACGACAAATGGGGGCCTTATATGCCATACACGACGAAGAGGCTGGAGAGGATCAGGACGCCTATTTGGTCACCCATAATTCAGCCATATTTCTCGTCGACCCCCGCGGTAGGCTGTATGGGCGCTTTCCACCACCCCCTGATGCCCAAAGCATTGCAGACACTTTCATCAAGCTCCGCACATTTTATAAAGAGCAGGACGACAAACGATGGGGGTTTTTCTGATATTTTGCTCACTGTGGTGATTTTCGGATGTTTAGCCCTACATTCCATAAAAAATCCTTTTCTTATCTTTCAGATATTGAACAGAGGTAGGCCCCATGTTTATCCCTAACCGCCATATTATTATTCTTGCAATGGTTATGGGGTGTTTATTGCTGTTACAGAGCTGTAGCGACGATACATCGGCGCTGCACACAGAGATAGAGGTTGCTCCTGATTTTAATCTAGAGTTGTTTGATGGAGGAACTTTTCAGTTAAGCGACATGAGGGGGAAAGTCGTCGTCATCAATTTCTTCGCCTCGTGGTGCGTCTCCTGCGGTGAAGAGACGCCGACCATTGAAAGGATTTCTCAAGAATATGCAAAGAAGGGCGTGGTATTTCTGGCTATTGCCATCGATGATACTGAAAAAAAGGCGAGAGCATTTATTAAGAAACACGGACTCAATATTCCTGCCGGCCTGGATAAAGCAGGAGAAATCAAAGAGGCTTATGGCTTGTACGGCATGCCTACGACCTTCTTCATAGACAAGGAGGGCATGGTAAGTTATTTCCATGCAGGCGTCGTTACAGGAAAATTACTGGATCATGAAATAAGAAAGTTGCTATAGATTAGCGGATCAAGCCACGATAAATGTCAGCCTGCTGGTTAGCCGATCCAGCCGGAGTGCTTTCGGCGAAATGGATATTACCTAGATCCTGCAAGTGGTCGTGCTTGCGCCGCGCGGAATATTGATTCGTAGAGCAAATGACAACTTTGAGCGTAACCCTTATTGTGATTGCCGAAAAGTTTCATGTCGCACTACGGATCAAGAGCCTGTGCGAAGTGAGTGCGAGCACTTGCAGGATCTAGGATTACTCAACCACCGTCCCCTTGAAATCAGAGGGTGCTCCCGCCTTGTCAGCGGCCATCCCGGTGTCACGCGGCACCCCCTCCTGTCGTATCCCCAGAATCTGTTTCGCTACAGCCCGACCACGGACAAGGCGATCCCGCACTGATACACCGCCTCTGTAATTTGCTTCGAGATGGAGTCCCGGCAATTTCTGCAGACGACTTTCGATTGCCTGCATTCGCTTCTGGTAGGCGCCATGATAGACAGGCAACGCCTCCCGGTGTCGATCTATGCGAACCATATCTGGATCAGCCTTTAAACCTATCAGTGGACGCAGGTCCTTCAAGGCCTGCCCAACGATACGTTCATCACTCCAATTTATCGCTTGGGGGGCCCGCATGCCGCCAAGGTATGACGTCAACAATACTTTGCCGGGTGGAGTTCGGTCGGGGAAAAGACTACTCATCCACAAATTACCCGTCAAGATTGTGCTTTCACTCCCCGGCGCCAGAAATCCTGTGCCATCCAGGGGGTGATCCACACGATGGCGATCCATTCCCATATGCACGACGGTCACGGCGGCATAATTGATTCCATGCAGCAATTCCGCCAATTCACTGTCTATTCGCGCAACCAATGCAGCCGTAACGGATGCGGGTGTCGCAACAATTACGTGGCGCGACGACACACAGCGCTGACCATCAGGGGTCGTTGCAGTAACGCGCCAGGCACCCTGCTCACGAATCAGTTCGTCCACAGAGTGGCTAGTGCGCATTTTAACCCCGGGCGTCCGAGCCAGGGTTGCCACCAATGTACCCATGCCCCCCCGGAAAGAAAATGTGTCCGTGGCACAGGCCGATCGCCGGCGTAACACGCGATTCACAAAGATGCCCGCGGTAATGCTGCCGTAACGCCGTTCTAGCGCAACAAGGCGCGGCAAGGCTGCAGCAGCACTGGTTGCGTCCGGATCCGAGGCCAGTGTACCGGCGACAAACGGCTCTACGGCCTTTTCCAACATTTCGCGCCCCAGCCGATGGGTGATGAAATCACTAACTGTCTCATCTTCGCGCCCACTACAAGGAATAAACGGCTCGGCCAGCAAGCGTAGCTTTCCTCGCAGGCTCCACAGGGGTGATACCAGCATGGGCCCCAGTCGCATGGGCAGTGCCGTCAAACAACCTTGGTGTAACAGGTAGCGGTGGGATTCGGCAAGACGCTGACGGGGAGTTTTTGCGCTTTCCAGCCCGCTTTCACGCACGAGCCCTGCCACCTCTGGGCGGAAATTCATCAACATGGCGGCAGACCGCTCCATAAGGTAGCCATCCTTTTGTGTGCTCAGGATCTTGCCACCAGGCCGGCTGGCCGCCTCCCATATTTCGACAGAGGCACCTTGTTGAGCTAACCACCACGCAGCCGCCAAACCGGAAATACCACCACCGATGATCAGCACATCAACATCATTCACAAATCGTTACTCATTGTTGCAGCCGGACAATCACTTTACCCATTGTTTTGTGCCCTGATTTTAAGATCCCCGTATCTCGCATGATCCTTCGGCTACTGAACATGAGTACTCCAGATACTCGAGTCAGACAGTGTGAGAGCCGCAGAGTTTCAGCGGGGTGTGCGATCGGTATTTATCAAGGATATGCCCGAGATAGCCTGCTTCCACCACCATACCATTTGTCCTAGCGCACCATCCCCATTGCGCACGAACAGAGATTTCTGTGCACAGAGAGAGATCATCCTATTAAATCATCAGGTACCGTGTTTCGCATGGATAAGTCTGGTCGCTTTCAAACAGGAACGTAATAACATCTGGGCCATAAATAAGTAATGAGGCATACCCCTCCAATACAACATTTGGTGGATATGCCTCACTCTGGCCATTGTTACTGATAAGAAATATGGTGTGTATAACCGCTCACCTGCAAATCACATATTATCAAGGCAGTCTTCATCCCCATACGTACTGAATGGATTCATCTGAATGCCCAAACAATCTGGATCAATGAGCAGACATATTTAATATCCCTTTTTAACATCAGTGGCCACGTCTTGCGGCCTTTCCCTCAGGCCGCCTTCAACATACCCACCACCCACCAGGGCACCACTATCACGTCCTGCGAGTTCTGCTTCCATCAGCTCCTGGGCTTCGACAAAGTCTTCATTATCCGCTGCGTTTAGAGGATTTACATCACCCGCAATCGGCTTGAAAGTGGATTTTGGATTCAGATATTCATCCAGATCCTTGGGGCTTTTTACATCCTGCATGGCTCGGATCCAGGCAACAACATTCCAGATATCCTGATCCTGCAGATAATTGCCCCACGATGGCATGGATGAAGAGAGAGACTCCGCCTCACCACCACCTTTGATAACGGTAAACAGCTCAAGGTTGCTCTTCTTGTTCATATATTTACCCGCGACCAGCGTCCTTGGTCGAGGATCCAGGTCGATGGCCACGGGTCCATCACCCTGCAGCATCCAGCCATGGCAGGCGATACAGTAAAAGTAATACCACTGCTTACCTTGATTCGGATCGGCACCGGGAACAAGGGTTTCAGTAAACGTGGGCGACCAGTTATTGGTCCACTGATCATAAATCGCCTCCCCTTTAGTGGGATTCTTCACCCGATCCCACAATTCCGTCTTCCCTGTACCTCCACCGACTGATCCACCATAGCCACTCTCACCTTCCGTCAGAGTCGTCTTGTCGGTTCGTTTACCCACGCCTGTCAGGTAATCAAACGGTGCAATACCATAGGTACTGCCTGCCTTACCGTGCGCCATATCCATTGCTTCTTTTCCGTAGGCTTCCCGGGCCTTTTCCAATACTGCGTCGCTCTGGGTGGGGCACTCAACCTTCTTGCCTTGAGCAGTACACCGCTTCTTTTCCGCAGCAGAAGCAGACGAACCTGCCCACACAGCGACTAGACTTGCCATTGCGATAACGCATATTCTCAGATTCTCGTTCTTCATCATTAATTTCCTCGCTGCTAAAAAAGGCCTTATCTCAACCACGGTTACGGCATAGCCTTGGATAAAGCACTTTTTCCTCCCTAGGGGCCCAAGCCAACCCCAAACCAGGGGCTGGCTCAGCTATTCGTAAATATTTCACATCGCATAAAGATGACGTTATAGGCTCTTTACACGCTCTGCTATCGTTAGCTGGCCCTCTTCCACCAAGCCCGGGAGTGTTTGTGCCTCTTCATAATCGCCGATATCCAGGTTGGACGCCTCTTTAGTAGGATCATCCACAAAGAACGACCCCCTCATTTCCAGGTGCAAGGGCCCGCAGAAGTGCTGGCAGAAGATGGCATACTCCCCGGCGATATCCGCCACAAACTCGGTGACCGCCGTCACTCCACGTGGGGCGGACAGATTAGTCCTCAACCCATATGGCCCATAGATTGTGAAGCCCATGGTGACATCGGGATTCTTGGTAATGCCTGCCGCCCTGTCGATATTCGTCACAAACAGCCGCACCTTGTCGCCCTTGTTCACCCTGATCTGACGGGGGATATAGCCATAGCTGAAGGCTTTGACGTGGATCTCCTTAACCCCATCGACGGTCCTGATTCCTGGCCGCTCATTGGACTTGGGCATAAAGTATCGCTTCGACTTAGACATATGATGGGGATGGATGACCGGCGTCATCATACCGGCCTTGAGCAAACCGCCTTTCTCTGCCTGTCCCATGGTCCAGTCCTTTATCTGATACGCATAAATAGTCTTGGCATTATGCGGCTCACCATCCACGGGGGTAATATTCAGCGTCTTGCCGTAGGTGGGGCTATCCTCACGTGCATCCCACATTTCGAAGTTCACCGGATAGACAACGCCCGTAGGGCTGAACAGTCCCGTTGAGAACTTGTTCAAAGCAATGACATACTTGTTATCCGCACTGATGGCGATATGTCCGGTTCGATAGTGAGTCGGGATCTCATCGACCACCTCAAGCGTTTTAAGGTCTATCTTCACATTGGAATCCGCTACGAAACAACTTTCATAGGCGTCCTTGGAAGTGAGGCCTTCCGGGCTGTCCTTGCCCGGCTCGTAGGTTCCACCATCCGCATCATAGACATCCATCACGGTATGAAGGGGGCCTGCGCAGGTCGGCAATACTTTTTTCACTGCCAGCTTCTCAATATCAATCACCGTCATGGTCGCAGACAGTTTGTCACTCACCAAAGCCAACGTGCCCTCAGGTATTACATCGACACCATGTGGATTTTTTCCGACGGGGATTTCTTTAATTAACTTAAAGGGATTGGCGGAAAAAACACCCACCGTAGAATGATAATAATTACCTGCAAAGACATACTTCCCTTTTTTGCCGACATCCAGGTAATCCGGAGCGCTCGGCGCCGGGCCCCAGTCAATTATCTGTGTTTTACCTGTGGAGATCTCGGTCTTTGACATCTTCCCGGTATACTCGCCGGTTCCGAATAAATACTTCCCATCAGTACTCAACGCAATATGGTGGACGCCAAAAGGAAAGGGAAGTGCAATCAATCTCTCCAACATGCCGGTCTGTAAATTGATTTCTCCGATGGTGTTGGCACCCTTGTCATTGACATAAAGGTACTTACCATCCGGAGTGCCGTTTTTGTTACCTGCGGGGGAGCCGCCGTACACGACCTCGTGCAAGTCCACGCCGACATCAATGTGCCGATAGGTCTTCATGCTTGGGAGCCCTATCACGGCTACCTTACCATCCAGACCACCCGCGTTATAGAGCAGCATCGGATCATGAAGCGGCGTGTCTTTATTGTCCGCCTCTGCATTCTGCCAGGGCGGTATCAACTCCTCGGCACTCGCTACCGAACCCAAGCCCCCAGTCGCCAAACAAACCGCCGAAAGAAGCTTCACTATGAGAAACTTGTGATTGCAATGCATCTTTGTTTCCTCCCGTATGCGCCATTATCATTAACTGTTAACTGTTGACTGTAACCGTTAAATAAATAGCAAGATGTTGACGCTGAGCCATCCTGGGATCTAGCTTTAACCCAGAGTTCTACTAAGGCTCATAATTTATCTTGATCGGTGTGGCCTCCGCAGCACACAACGTCTTTTCTCTTGATTCATGGTTGTACTGACTCATTTCCACAGTCGATAACATTGAGCCATCTAATTTTCTTGCGGCGGAAATATATCACCCAACTTATACCACTCGATTCCGCTGCGGCATATTGACGCACTTCCACGCTACATCTATATCTCCAGCTACACCCTCATTCCTTGACATTGGTCAAGAATGCCCGATATAGCCAACCTACCCCCCCTCTATTGTTGCTTACTGCTAATAACCCACCCTGCAGCACCAACAATAAGTGCCTTAGATGAGCTGCGGCGAACCCAGCCCAGAGAAATTCAACAATGCCCCACATATTTACATTTAAGTGATTCAGAGTATTTTCCTAGGAGGCTCTCGGACTTAGGGTGAGTCTACCCGGCAAGTACCCCTGCGTCGCCCACCAAAAGTAGGTTCTTTAAGAAAAGCACCTACTGTTGGAGCCCTACCTCCTGCGTCCCTGCAGTCGTGCGGAAAACCCATTTTGACCCATTTCCCCGATCCTTTTCGTTGAACATGTCCAATATTCACCTACATGGATGTAGGTGAGGGGCGATAGCAGGACGCGGTAGCTTC
>VAPM010287066.1_pt1 | contig 18835 bp, 22 predicted proteins | sample 3395091 | NCBI WGS metagenome assembly VAPM01 (sample SAMN08290445, study PRJNA428436) | hydrothermal vent metagenome | isolation source: Deep-sea hydrothermal vent chimney 3 | place: Pacific Ocean: Juan De Fuca Ridge | reverse complement strand
GTTTTGGTCGGGCGGTCGCCCGAGGTACGAGGGCAATGGCGCGGTGTTGTCGTTGTACGCGCTCCGCAGGGCGCGAGAGAAAGCACGCGAAGCGTTCCGCTTCCTATTGGGGATTTTCTTCAAAGAAAGTTCGGATTTCATCCAAAAGGTACCGCATCTTAGATGCTAGCACGAGAAAGCTATGTTCCTCGTGCACTTGAAGAGCTTTTGTAGCTAACTTGTTATAATTGCAACATGAGTGATAAGGAAAAAATAGATACCAACAAAAGTTCACTCAAGGAAGCTTATCTACTATTAGGTACTTCTAGTCCACATGAACTTTACAAAAAATATTTAATAGAGGATCAAAAAATAGTAACTTCGAAAAGTTCAGACTACCATGACCCGAAATTGATAACAAATAAAATCAAGGAAGTTATAGAAAAAGCGGATTCAAAAAAATTGTCAAAAGAAGAAAGAGAGTGCCGTTTAGACATACTATGGCTTTGGTACCACCATGCGATAAGTTACGCAATTTGGGGTTATAAAGATAAGAAGTGCGCAGAAGAGTACGCATTACAAGCTCTAAAATATCAACCTAAAGATAACCCTAACAAAATTACTCGTTTACTATATCTATTGATTTGCGACCAACTTTTAGATGCCGAGAAGTGGGTGAAAACCATTAATGAGAACCCAGAAAGAACCACAGCATTGGATCTTTTAAAGTTTTATAAGGACGGAGGGTTTTTCAAATAAACCAAAGTGCACGAGGAACTTCCAGTTTGATATACTTAAAGAGCTGATAAAAGTCACGGGGCTTGACCGACCACGGTTCCAGTCCTAGGAAACCCGCACCTTAGAGCTAGCACGAAGAAGCTTGTAGACAATGCGCTATACAAATTTCTTAGTCGCGTTAGGATAAAAATATGAAAAATTATATTTGTAATGAAAATGAATATTTTTTTGGGAATGGATACATTGCCACCTCTGTTGAAATTAAAGATTTACCAAAGACTCTTGGTATAAATGGTAAAATACTTTTTCTAAAATCTTCATTTCATGTGAGCCTTGTTTGCGTTAAAAATATTGTCTCAAAATACGGTGGGAATTTTGAGCAAAAAGTCATTGATTTCTTTTGTGATTTTGTATCAAAAAACAAAATGTCTTTCGCTAATTACAAAAATGAATTTCGTTATGCAGTAGACAAAGAAACTGGCAAGGAAACAGTGATTGTGATGTGCGATGTTTCAAATATAAAAGAATTTTTTGAAGCATTAAATAAAAAGTTGGGCTTTAACGTAGAAACGCCTCCGACACACATCACACTGTATACACTACAACAAGACAAGGGTATAGGGCTTAATAACAATCCTGATATTGAAGATAAGACCAGTATAATTACAAAAAAAATTTTACCAGAGATTAAAAATAAATTTGTTTAAAAAATATAAATCGCACGAGACACTATCAGATGCCCTCGTGTAAATCACTAAATCGGACAAATGGGGGCTTGACCGACCACGGTTCCAGTACGAGACCCTCCGCCATTGACAGCTAGCACGAGTACGTTATGTTCCTCGTGCGCTCGAGGAAGCATTGTTTTGATCCTAGAAACGAAGAGTTAAGTTGATTGTGCTAAAATAAGAAAGTCATGCTATCAAAAACGTTAAAAGAGGGAGACACAATAGGGATAATCGCTCCGTCAAAGTTTCTTGATCCTGAGAAAAAATCTGAGGTTGATAACTTCATAGCGTATATGAAAGAGCAAGGCATCGAGGTTGAACTCTCGAAAAACTTTTATGAAACCGGTAAATACGGAACCGCAGATCCACAAAAAAGAGCAGACGACATCAACTCAATGTTTGCAGATGGAAATATAAAAGCTATTTGGTGCTTGCAAGGAGGAAACAACGGAAACCAAATCAGCCGCACGCATTTTTGCCAATCGGTGTGAGGGTGAAGCTTGATGCAACAAACAAGTCAGTAGAGATCGTTGAAGATTTTTTGGAGTAATCACAATAAACCACCCCAAGAACCAGGGTCCTTAGTGCTAGCACGAGACACGTCCGAATCCTGAACACGCCGCACCTTAGAGCTAGCACGAGGAAGTTTGTTGACAAACAAGTATGCAGACAAATTGTCTGCGTTAGAATAAAGTATATGGATGTTAAGAAAAAAATTATTGCTTTTGATTTTTTTGGTGTCATTTGTTCTGAAGTTGCACCAATTTGGTTTGAACATTTTTTTCCGAAAGAAAAGGCATGTGAACTAAAGGATAGATATCTTTATCCTGCAGATGTTGGGAAGGTCTCTTTAGACTCGCTACTTAAAAGCCTTGAAGAATTGGTTGATATACCATTAGAACAAATTAAGAAGGACTGGTTTTCTCTTGCAAAAGTGAATAATGAAGTGGTGTCTGTTATTCGAAATCTACAAAAAAACTTCCAGATCGTTCTATTTTCAAACGCACCGTCGTCTTTTATTCGACAAATTCTAAAAGAAAATAATTTAGAAAATCTTTTCCAGTCAGTAATAATTTCTAGTGAAATCGGCTTTGTAAAGCCAAACCCTGATTTTTTTAAAAAAGCCTTAGATATAATTGACGTCCCGGTAGAGAAAATACTTTTTATTGATGATAACCAAAAAAATACCGAGGCAGCAGAAAAGCTTGGTATTCAAAGCATAGTGTTTAAGGGAGCAGAAACTCTTAAATCTATTAAAATAATAGAATAAGATGCTATTAGAACCTCCGATTTGATATACTTGAAAGAGTTGATGAAAGTTATACAGGACTTAACCGACTATGGTTCCAGCCACGAGAATTATCCTGAATAAAATTTTAATACAATCATACAACCCACTTTGGCCACAATTATTTGAACAAAAAGCAAAAACTTTACGAGAAGTATTTGCTGAGAAAAATTAAGCAATTTGAAATGTTGAAGAATCAAACGATTCTTTTAATGTTCGCATATCTGGACATGGTAGCGAGGATAAATACCAAGAATACCCAGACGGAAAGATGGTTTATTCGACGGAAGTTAATATTTGGTTTTCTTAAGAAAATCGTTTGGCTGATGTTGCGTTGGATTTTTGGAGATAGCGTTAGCGAATTTGACACAGCCCCAATAGTGTGATAATATGTTATCTGCTTTGAACTTTACATAATTTGCATTTGCCATAGCAGAAAATGTCTAAAACATTGGACTTTTTCTGCTATGGCAAACCCGAGATAATCGGTTAGGCCCACTGGCAAATTTAAAGGAGAAATGCCCATGTCTGGGAATGTCTCAAAAATTGAAGAGCTTAGTCAGTGCTCTGAACTCGTCGGTTCCATTGCGAAAGCGATGGCGCTCGTCGCCCCAAAAATGACCAAGCAAGCTCGCCAATCTTGGATTGGTCTGCCTCCAGCTGATTTTGCGCGCGCCATAGAGAAAATGATTTTCTTGCCGGTCGATTCGGAGAAACACATCATCGACCTTGATGCCGACCCGTTCAAACCTGATGACTGGTTAGTCGAGGGAGATCCGTTCGAACCTGACGCCTGGTCAGTCGAGGAACACAAGAAAGGCGGGCAGTTCCAATGGAACGCCGTCAAGGTGGAACTTTACCTTGTGGGCGTCCAGAAGGGCGGTAAGGTAATCAGCGGCAACAAGCTCCGCAAAGCGCTGGCGAAGAAGCCCGTCTTCAACGCTAACCTTTTGGATTACCTACTAGCCAATCCACACCTCATCCCTGAAGAATGGAAAGGTAAGCTTGTCTTCTTCTGGGGAACAGTCTACCGCGACTGGAACGGCAGGCTCTGCGTCCGTTTCCTCCACTGTGACGGAGACTGGGGCTTTTACTGGCTCGACAACGGCTGGGATGACAACTACCCCGCTGTGGTTGACGCAAGTTGAACTTGGTATGTGGATTCTATGCTCTTGCACTTGAATCCTTTGCACTTTTAACTTTTTGGCTCCGCACACATGTGTGGAGCCATTTTTTTACTAAAAAACTTGCTTAGGGTAAATTTGCTATAATTACCGGAATAGTAATAAATAAGTTATGCCGAACAAACAAAATAATTGTAAATACTGTGGAGTGAATACCCTTACAGACCAACATAGTTTATATATCCATGTCGCAAGTTTTGATTGGAAAAAAATTCTTACTATTTTTTCTGGAGTAAGTCTATTATTTGCACTATTTTTCAGCTGGATTTTAAATATAGAAGAAGGGGCTAAAATCCTTTATTTGGTTAGTATTTTTTCTGGCGGTTACTTTGTATTCTATGGAGCTGTCAGAGGCCTTACGAAACAAAAATTTCTTAATATAGATTTTTTGGTAATCGTGGCGGCAATGGGAGCAATTTACATCAACCAGCTTGCGGAAGCATCTGCTGTTATATTTTTCTTTTCATTAGCAGAAGCTTTTGAAAGATTTGGTGTTGAAAGATCTCGCAAAGCACTCGAAACACTTGTTGAAAAATCTCCTCAATCCGCTATCTTAAAAAATGGCAAAAAAGTATCGGTAGACAAAGTGAAAGTTGGAGAAATTGTACTTATCCGTCCAGGAGATCTTATCCCTCTTGACGGCCTTGTTATTGAAGGAGTTTCTTCAGTTGACGAAGCAGCGATTACTGGAGAACCAATACCAAAAGATAAACGAAAAGGAAGTACCGTTTTTGCAGGAACATTAAACAGACAAGGATATCTTGAGATAGAAGTAACAAAAGAAAGTAAGAATTCTACTTTTTCCAAAATTATTCAGTTAGTTGAAAAAGCACAAAAGTCGCGCGCGCCAGCTCAAGAATTTATTGATACATTTGCAAAATACTATACACCTATTGTTGTAGGGAGCGCTATTTTGATTACAGCAATTCCGACTATTTTTTTTGGGGGTATATTTACAGAGTGGCTATATCGCGCACTTGTATTACTGGTAATAGCCTGCCCTTGCGCGCTTGTTATATCAACTCCAGTTTCTATTGCTTCTGCAATTGGGGGCGCTTCCAAACGCGGAGTACTGATAAAAGGTGGAAAATATCTAGAGGCACTCAGTAAAATTAAAGTAGTCGCTTTTGACAAAACAAGAACTTTAACTCTGGGCGAACCATACATTTCAGATATTGTTACATTTAACGGCTTTAGTGAGGAAGAGGTGTTGGCAGACGCAGCAGGAATTGAAAAATTTTCTTCACACCCTCTAGCAAAAAGCATACTTGATTTTGCACAAGCTCAAGGAGTTACTCCGCACATTATGAAAAAATACGAAGACATTGCAGGTAAAGGAGGCAGGGCTACTTGTCTGGTGTGTGATGATCTTGAACACTGTGTAGGCAATCTAAAACTTATTGCAGCCCACAGTATTTCCACAAAAGAAATAGTAGAGAAAACAGAAAAGTTTGAGAAAGAAGGAAAGACAGTGGTCCTAGTCAGTGAAGGTAACAAAGTTATGGGTGCGTTGGCTATCGCAGATAAAATAAGAGACGATGCTCCTGGAGTAATAACAAATCTCAAAACTCTTGGTATACAGTCGGTTATGTTAACAGGAGATAACCAACATACAGCCAACTTTGTCGCCAAAAGACTTGGCATTCAAAAAACCTACGCTTCCCTTCTTCCAGACGAGAAGGTAGAGAGAATTAATCAGTTGAAAAATGAGTATGGAACAGTGGTGATGGTCGGCGATGGAGTGAATGATGCCCCATCTCTGGCAACTTCGACCGTAGGTATTGCCATGGGTGCTAATGGTTCTGACGTAGCTGTTGAAACAGCCGATGTCGCGCTCATGAATGACAATCTATTAAACGTTGCCTCTGTGCTTAAACTCGGTAAAAAAACAGTAACAACTATTAAATATAATATTGCTGCTTCACTTAGTATAAAAGCAATTTTTCTTGTTCTAGCCCTGTTTGGTTTTGCTCATCTTGAATTTGCTATCGGGGCAGACTCTGGGATTGCAATTCTTGTGATTTTAAACAGTTTAAGGCTTTTTCACTTTGAAAATACATAAATTTGTAGCATAATATCAAAGATATGAATAAAAGAATTTTGTTTACTTCAATTATTTTACTGACGTTAGCTGTTGGCGGTTTCTATTTTTCTGACAGACTAGATAATACAAATTACCAAAAAGTAGTCGAGAATGAGGGTTTTGGCTTTGGACAAAAAATTACTCTTTATAAATCACCAACTTGTGGATGTTGTGTAGGATATGCTGATGTATTAAAAAAACAAGGATTTGAAGTCAACATCATACCCACTGAAGACATTAATTCAGTAAAAGATAAGTACAACATCTCAGTAGACCAACAAAGTTGCCATACTATTGCTATGGGTGACTATTTCATTGAAGGACATGTACCAATGGAGGCTGTTGAGAAATTACTAAAAGAACGTCCTGGAATTGAGGGAATTGGTCTTCCAAGAATGCCTGCTGGAGCTCCCGGAATGGGAGGGTCTAAACATGCTCCGTATGAAGTGTACCAAATCAAAGATGGGGTTGTTTCAAGCTTTATTACAATATAATAAAAAATATTTTTATCCTCAAAAAAAGCTATGTAATTTTTGGTACAGCGGTCCTACTCTTAGTAGGAGGGATTCTTGGTAGTAATATCTCTTCCATACACAATCCTGACATAAACACAGAAGCCATGAAGCTTAGCTCCGATTACTATAAAAAAATCATTGGAGAAAAAGATGCTGGAATTAAAAACCTACTGACTGAAGGTAGATATAAATGCTGTCTATCCAAACCATGCTCTTATTGTTTCTCTGACCCAGAGAAACAAGATAAAGAATTAGTATGTGACTGCCTAGAAGACATAATGAACGGCAAATATCCTTGTAGCGAATGTATTGGGGAAATTCTTGAAGGAAACGGCAACCCATTAATCTCTGAATATTTTGCTACAGCGATTTCAGAAAAACTCGGCAACAATTACCTACCCGATTTAAAACAAATTATAGCTGATAAATACGATATGCCGATTTATAAACAATTGTGAAGACTCTTTGGTACTTCTTTATTGACTCTAAATAAAATATTTTATAAAACTCACCACCAATAGTTCAGAAACCAAACTTTATAAAATAATCACCACTTCATTGTCTTTCACATGACATTCCCCGTCTGAGTTTTGAACAATCTCATCTTCTTTATTTAATTGTTGCAATAAAATACTCCCCTCTTGCAAAAAGATAAAAGACTCAGCGTGTCCTGGTAATATCTGCATTTGACCGGAAGTTGCTGGAAGAGTTATGCTTTGTACGTCTTTATAGACCTTTGTAATTTTAGGAGATGTGATTGTGCAATTGATCATATTATTTCAACCTCATCTATTAAACCTATCATATAAAGTTTTTCAAGATCTATATCATCAAAATCTCCCTTTAGAATTCTCTCACACCCTTCAAGGGTTTTTTCAAGAGGTACATACACTCCTTTTTTACTACTAAATACCTCCGTAACAAAGAATGGTTGCGTCAAAAACCTCTGAAGTCTTTCCGCACGCTTAGCAATAATTCTGTCCTTACGCGAAAGTTCATCAATCCCAAGAATAGCTATTATATGAAAAAGCTCCTGATACTTCTGGAAGACAGCTTTGACCTCAGAAGCTGTTTTGAAATGACGCTCTCCAACAATATCTTTATCCAATCCTGAAGAATTAGAACGTAGGACATCTACTGCTGGATAAATCCCCTTAGAAGCCACATCACGAGAAAGTACTAAAGATGCATCAAGATGAGAAAAAATTGCTACAACAGCAGGATCTGTTAAATCATCTGCAGGAACATAAACAGCTTGCAAAGATGTAATAGAATTCCCACCCTCTTCTTTTATTCGCTCTTGCAATAAAGCCATATCATGATCTAGAGTAGCCTGATAACCTAGCTCGGATGGGGCCTTCCCTAATATTGCGCCAACTTCCATTCCTGCCATTGCATAACGGAAAATATTATCAATGAATAAAAATACATTCTTGTCTGTCTCGTCACGAAGATATTCAGCAGCAGTAACAGCAGAAAGGCCCACACGTGTTCGCACTCCAGGAGACTTATCCATTTCGCCAAAATAAAGTGCTGTATTTTTTAATACATCTAAATTCTTTAAAGTAAGGTATAGATCATTTCCTTCTCGGATCCTCTCTCCTATACCAGCAAAAACTGATACCCCTTTTGTCTTAAGGGCAATATTATGAATGAGTTCAGTAACAAGCACAGTTTTGCCAACACCCGCGCCTCCAAAAAGCCCTATCTTATCACCCGACCGAAAAGGACTCAGAAGATCTATGACCTTTATTCCCGTCTCTAATATTTTTTCCTCATTTTTTGAATTTTCTGACAATGAATCTACATGACTTTTACTATCGTATAAAGGAAATGACTCCCCACCAACCGAACGTTTTCCATCTATAGGATGGCCAAACAAATCAAACATTCTTCCTAGGATACCTTTACTGAGCTCTATTGATATTTTTTCGCTTACTACCGAAACCCCCTCCCCCCTCTCTACTCCTCTAGCAGAAGAAAGAACTATAGCTCTAGCTGTTTTAAAATCTTTTCTCTCAACAACCTCAAAAAGAGCTCCTTTTTCATTACTTTTAAGAAGGCTATGGATAGATGGTACATTTTTCTCAAAAACTATCTCGGCCGCCCCACCTTTCATGACAGTAATTATCCCTTGATTTTTTTTCACTTCTTTAAAATTTTGAGCTTCAGTTTTCATAAAATAATTTTTATCTTATTATCTAACATTATATACGAGATCTATTTCAAGTTATTTTGTGAGCTGCAAAACTCTCCAGCTGTCCTTGTGTAACCATACGGCGACGTTCTTTAACATAATCAATATTCAACTTTTTTATAAGATCATCTGTTTTTGAGGCTGCACGCTCCATCGCTACAGTCCTTGCAGAAAGTTCCGACAGTTTTGTTTCCATTATAATCTTATGAAAAAACACTCCTATATATTTTTGCAAAAGTCCATTGAATAATTTCCGCTTTGATAACTCAAAAATTGGTAGACCACTTCCATTGGCTAATTGTTTGACTTCAGAATGGAATCCTTTAATTGAGTCAAATTTGAATGGTAAAAATGGAATAAAATTGGAAACTTGCTCCGATAGAGAAATAAACTTAGGGTATAAAATATCCACTTGTGAAAATCTGCCTTTTTTAAACTCATTAAAAATATAATTTGTTATATTTTTAATATCTTCTCCTTCAGGTAAATCAAGGAATCCATTAAATAATTTTACAATCTCCATATTTTCTTCCTTCATATAAGCCTCTCCTTTTGAACCAACAATTATAAAAAAATGATACCCCCCAGAGGACTCTAAGATTGTATTAACAATCTTATGCCACAAACCACCCACCAACCCTTTGTCTGAGGTTAATATAATAAGGGCTTTTTCCCCTGTAGAATTTTTACACAAGAGAGGGTGTTCGTTTTCTTTATAAAATAAAGATAATCTGGCTAATAATCTCTCAGCATAATTCGTATACATATTAAGAAAAGATACTTTCTGCTTTAGAAAATGAACTCCCGAAGCCGCAATTTTTTCTGCAGTCTTTACAGTTTCTGAGACATCTTCAAACCCTTTTTTCTGATTTTTATATCTTGTATAAGACTTCATAGTAATTATTCCTCCTTAGTCAATAAAAACTCTTGCTTGAAATCTTTTACAATTTCCTGGATATTTATTTTAATAGCTTCATCAAAGACTCCGTCTTTAACTTTCATTAAGACATCCAAATAACGACTCCTTAAAAGATTAAGTAAGAGGGCTTCAAATTCCCTCCATTTGTTTTTATCAATATCGTCAAAAAATCCTTCCTCAACTGTGTAAAACAAAATTACCTGCTCCTGCCACTTAATATTTGTATTTTTTTCTTGCTTCAACAATTCTAACATCAGCTCCCCTCGATGAATCTTCTTCTTAGCCTCAACACTAGTGACCGTCTCTAATTGAGATAATTTCTGGAGCTCTTTTTGCTGAGAAAGAGCTAGTCGAATTCCTCCAACTACTTTTTTAAGTATGGGAGGTTGCGCCTGTGATCCAACTCGAGACACAGACAAACCCACATTTATCGCTGGCAAAAACCCTTTCTGAAAAAGTCCGCTTTCCAGATAAATCTGACCGTCTGTAATAGAAATAATATTTGTAGGAATAAAAGAAGTAATATCTCCTTCCTGGGTTTCCACTATAGGTAAGGCGCTTGAAGACCCCCCTCCTTTCTCATCTTTTAGTTGTGCTGCACGCTCCAAAAGTTCTGCATGCAAAGAAAAAATATCACCTGGATAAGCTTCCCGCCCAGGCGCTCGTTCAAGGAGAAGGGAAATATCACGATAAACTTTGGCATGTTTTGAAAGATCATCATAGACAACAAGTGCATCTTTCCCACTATCACGAAAATAATCTCCTATAGCACACCCAACAAAAGGAGCTAAATATTGCTCAGCAAACGAGGTTCCAGCTGGTGCCGCTACAATAGTGGTATATAAAAAGGTGTTGTTCTTTTTAAAAAGAGAAATCATCTCGCGTAGTTTCTGCTCCTTTTGTCCACAGATTACATATATACAATGGACTGGGTTATCTTCATCCCTTTGGTTTAATACGGCATCCATAGCTATGGTACTTTTTCCGAGCTTCCTATCTCCAATTATCAATTCTCGTTGCCCTCTACCTAAAGGGAGATTCGTATCAATAATCTTTATCCCTAAAGAAAGTGGTGTTGAAACGATCTTCCTATCAATAATTTGTGGAGCTGGCTGAAATACAGAAACTTCCTCACCTTGAACACTTCCCAGACCATCTTTGGGTCTTCCTAAACCATTTACCACTCGCCCAGTAAAATCCTCTGAAATTGGTATTGAAAAAGACTTAAAACTCCTAAAAACTGGTTTCTCTAAATCAAAATTTTCATCAAAGAAAAGCGCTTCAACAAAATTTTCATCAAATCCTATAACAATGGCTACCTGCTTACCAACTTCGTCTAAAAGAGTTTCGTGTAAAAAAATATGTGGAAGCCCTTGAACATGAGCAACTCCTGAGAAGAAGGCTGAGATATGTCCAATTTCATTATTTCTTTTATTTTGTATCTTACTGTTTGTAATTTTCATATTTAAACAATATTTAAATTTATCTAAAATAGTTACTTATGTTTAAGACTTGCGGCTTCATTAACTATACTTAGTAAGTTACTCTCAATAATAGTCCCAGCAACCTCAAGACGAAATCCATTGATTAGATCTTTGTTTTGTTTTTTAACAATTTTTAACTTAACTCCAATTTTCTCGAAAATTACTTCTTCAAGACTCTTTTTTTGTTCATTTGTTAAAGAGTGCGCATATTCCAATATTACAGGACCATTTTTCTCAACAAAAATTTTCTCTGCTTCTTGTTTAAAAACCCTCTTACTTTCTCCATTCTCTGATGAGAATAATTTGGTTTTTTTAAACACACTAACCGACTTCAGTTCTTCTGTCTTTTCTGTCATTAGTTTTTTAAACTGTGTAAAAAAATCTATCCAAAAAATATCTTGAAATTCCTTTTGGAGAGATAGAGGAAAAGCCCCACTGAAAGTCTCTTGGAAGGAAAATCCAATTCTTCCTCTTATTTTGTTAAAGATCTCCTTTTCAATATCCGGCCTTAATGACCCAAGCATGTCTCTTGTTTGTCTAAGAATTACTTCAGCCTCTTTGTCTACCTTTGTCCGTGTACTTATTTTTATTTTTTTAGCTATAAGTTCAGCTTCTGAAATAACTTTTCGAGTTTTTTCTTTCAACTGGAGCTCTTCGGACTTCTTTTTTTCCAAAAATTCGCTTTTTTCTTGCTCTAACTCACTTTTTTGTATCTGAGCTTGCTTTAACTCCTCCTCATCTTTTTCTATTCTTTGAATAACAGGTTTGTACAAAAATTTTGTAAGCAACCACAAAAGCAACCCAAAATTTAATATCTGAGCGACTAAGAGCTTTACATCTATACCTAGATTGCCTAAAAATTCCATATCTAAAACCCTTGGAGATTTGATGTATACACACTCAGAAACTTTGGTATTACAAAAATCATTCCCACAAGAGGAAGAATGAATACAACCAATGAAGTAATAAGTGTCCAGAGAAAATACTTTCGTGTTTTTTCAACCGAAGTATAAATCTTTAGAAGCAACTCGTCTTGCATATCAAGCCGCTTTTTTGTTTCTTCTTCCATAATTTTTGCGTTATCTGTTATATTAATTGACAAACTTTAGAATAAGAGCAACTACCAAAGCATAGATAGCAATAGCTTCCGCAAAGGCAATGGCGATAATCATAGCTACCTGAATTTTTTCGGAATTTTCAGGATTACGCGCCATACCTATCAAAGCCGCTGCTCCAATCATTCCAATAGCTAAAGCTGGTCCAATCGTACCAATAGCCATAGTAAACGCAGATGGATCTTGAATCATATTTTATTATTTTTAAATTTTAAATTATTAATTTTGCACCCCCGACCTTACGTGACGCATCGTACTCGTTTTGATAAACGTTAATGTCAGTATAGCAAAAATAAAGGCTTGGATAATACCTACAAACACCTCTAAAATCATAAATGGTAATGGAATAATATATGGAATCAAGAAAGCAATTACTAAAAGTAGAACCTCCCCTGCAAAAATATTTCCAAACAGCCGGAAAGAAAAAGAGATAATTTTTACGACTTCTGAAATTAGCTCAAAAAAACCAAGAATAAATTTGATTGGATTTGTTAGATTAAAGAATCGACCAATATATTTTCTCACGCCTAAAGCCCGTAAAGAAAAAAACTGAATTGCAAGCACAGAAAACAAAGCAAGGGCAACTGTAGTAGTCAGGTCACTGTTGGGAGATCTTAAGACAGAAAACTCGCCTGAGGAAGTGCTCATAAAAAAAGACCCTAAAAACCCAGGGACTAACTCTAAAAGATTAGCTGTAACAATAAAAAGAAAGAAGGTTGTAATCAACGGAAGTATTTTTTTTGACAATACCCTATCTTGAGTCACCATATCTGTAAGTCTTAATAACTCAAAAACAAGAACCCTGACTCCGTTAATGACTATATTTTTATGACTATCTTTTTTAAAATAAAAAACTACTCCAAAAATACCAAGAAGTACTGTAACTAAAACAGACGTCAAAAAAGTATTAGTGATAAATATTCCAAAAATAGATACTACATATTCTGGCTGTAAACTAATATTAATCATTCTTTTCTTTATCTTCAATTAAAGGAATAAGTAAATGGTATACTTCATAAAAAGTTATACCTATACCAAGAAAAAGACCGCCGAGTAGTAAAATTGGTTCTGTCTTAAAAAACTTATCCGCAAAAAGCCCCAAAAATAAAAAACCAACAATGGGCATGGCTATAAGAAATCCTAATTGCCAGGCGAGAGATAGAGCATAAAATGTCTTGAAGTTATCTTTACGTAACATAACCTTTTTTGGCTTTAACAACATTTAGATAAAAAATATATCTACTAAATAAACCTTCAGAAAAAAGATTATTTTTTAATACATTTATATATTTTAACGTAAAAAATTGTTAATGAAAACATAAATACCAAAGATTATTTGAGTTACTCTAAATAAGCCTACAAAAAGCCGTCTTGAATATTGGTCTGGGGATTTCTGCTTTTTAGAATAATGCTAGTTCTGATATAATGAAGTTAGATTAAGAGTTTAAAAAACGAATAATCTTTTAATAAATAACCAAGACTTCTGTAGTCTAAAAATATGGAAAATGCAATAATTGAACGTTTTTCTATTAAGCCAGCCATGGCGAATCTCCTATTTCGAATAGGACTTTCTAGTTTTTTTCTAATAAACTCATTAGCTGCATGGTTTGCACCAAATGAATTCCTAGAACTTTTGGGAGGGAATGCTCTTGCTTCAGCAATTGCAGTTCCTCAATTTTGGGTTTATGTCATTGGAATTAACGATGGGTTACTCTTTCTGCTAATACTCTCTGGACGTTGGAATAAAAAGATTGCTGTATGGGCAGGTCTTTGGGTATTTGCTGTCATATACGTAACAATATCCGAAGGTACAGCAGAACTTATAGAACACATTGGTGTACTATCTTTCATTCTTTATTATTTCTTTATGCCGCAAAATACTTCTACTAGGCAAAACAATCTAAATTAATCCTCTTAAAAAGATTCTCGACTAGATTTAAATTAAAATACCGCAGCTCTTTGATAAGCTGCGGTATTTGATTTTTTTGTAGAATATCAAAATCAGTGATTTTTCTCACCCCGCCATTCTAATTCGTGTGAGTTTACAACAGAAGAAATTGGACTGATTTGATTCCGTCCTCGGTCTTTCGCATTGTAGAGTTCAGAGTCGGCAACCTTGAAAAGGTCTTTGTAAGACGACCTACCATCTCCAACAACGGCAACCCCAATTGAGACGGTAACGGAGGGAATTCTGTCGTCTTTTCTGGACACTGACTTAACACCCTTTAGAATCTCTGTCGCACGAAGCCAGACTATTTTCGAAGTCATGTCTGGAAAGAACACAACAAACTCATCTCCTCCAAATCGACCTACTAAATCTGCGGGACGAACCACTGACCTTACTTGATTTACAGTCTCCAACAAAATGAGATCTCCGACCTGATGTCCATATTTGTCATTGATCTGTTTGAAATAGTCAATGTCAATTATAAGCAAAGCGCCTGACGAATTGCGGCGCATTAAACGCTTAGATACCTCTTCTTCAAAAAAGTCCTTGGAGAAAAGCCCCGTGAATCCATCTTTCGTAGCAAGAGCTTGCGCGCGAAGAGCAAAATCTATCAAAATGTTCGGAGGAAGTCCGGAGAGACTTTCCACAGTAGCTTTTCCGACCTTAGGGATCAACCATCTGTCGTTAGAGACGACTGTATCAGACAACATTAGATTATCCTTTCTTTAGCAATGATCCTAATTGAGTTGATGAAAATACACGCAAATGATATAATACCACTTTTGGTATAGATGTCAATTATTTACCCTTAGCTAATCTATTTAAAAAGTATCAGACCCTATAGTTAAATCACTCGGCTATAAAAAACGAATTGTTCTATAATAAAAACCAAATGAAGAATAAAAATTCAATAACAGGTCAAGTGGAAACAACCCGTCTTCTTTTACGTTCTGGTATTGCCTTCTCTTTTATTTATGCAGCGGTTGCTGCTTTCTTTGATCCACTTTCATGGATTGGCTTTTTCCCAAGTTTTCTTTTAAAAATCTTCCCAGCAGATGCAATTTTTATGCTTTACATGTTTAGCATCTCTGAAATACTGATTGCCATTTGGATTCTAGTGGGACAAAATACGCGAATACCCAGTATGCTCGCTTCAATTTATTTAGCCTTGATAATTATCTCCAATTTTCAGCTTATGGATATTGTCTTTCGAGATATCTCTATATTAGCCATGACTCTTGCTCTCGCAACACTTGAGAGAAATAAATCCTCTCAAACTTAGGACAACTACTTAACAGCTTTTGCTACTATCTTAACAATATTACGATCAAACGGCCCTGGAATAAATTTTTGTACCGTAGGATTCTTTACCGCTCCAGCTAACGCCTCGCCAGCATGTACCTTCATAATATCAGTTATACTCTTTACCCCACCATCAAGAGCCCCACGAAAAATACCTGGGAAAACTAAAGAATTGTTTACTTGGTTTGGATAGTCAGAGCGACCTGTTGCAATAATGCGCGCTCCTGCCAGACGAGCGTCTTCTGGGGTGATTTCCGAAGCAGGATTTGCTAAAGCAAAAACAATAGGGTCGTCTGCCATAAGTCTAATATGTCGCGTACTAATACTTTTTGGACCAGAAACTCCTATTACAGCGTCTGCGTCCACCAACGCTTCCTCAATACCACCAACTACCTTTCTTTTATTTAATCGAACTAATTCTTTTTTATATTTATTCAAATCTTTTCGTGAAGCAGAAAGAATCCCTCTGCTATCAAGTACGACAATATCAGCAATCCCAAACTGAGCCAGTAGCTTGGCTACAGCCGTTCCTGCCGCACCAGCCCCTACAACTACGACGCGAGAATTCATCATACTTTTTTTTGCAACCTTAAAAGCATTTATCAGTCCCGCGAGCACAACAACCGCCGTCCCATGCTGGTCGTCATGCATCACAGGAATAGAAAGCTCTTTTTTAAGCCGTTCTTCTATCTCAAAACATCTAGGAGCAGAGATATCTTCAAGGTTAATACCGCCAAAAGTGGGCGCTATGTTTTTTACCGTTTTTATTATTTCCTCCGTATCTTGTGTTGCAAGAACAATAGGAAAAGCATCTATATCTGCAAAAGTTTTAAATAACATCGCCTTCCCTTCCATAACTGGAAGAGCTGCTTCAGGCCCAATATTACCAAGCCCTAAAACTGCCGAACCATCTGAAACCACAGCTACTGTATTGTTTTGTATAGTAAGCTCACGAGCAGAAGATGGTTTCTTTGCTATGTGCGCAGAAACTGCCCCCACACCAGGAGTATAAAAAAGAGACAAATCTTGGATTGTCTTTATCTGACTCTTTGGCTGGACAGATATCTTCCCTTTTAATTTTCTGTGCAGCGCTATGGACCTCTGTTTTAAATCTTTATCACTCTTCATAGGTTAAAGCATTATATATCTTTATATCACTTTTTGCGACATCTGAATAAAATATTTTTTTAAGATTTTTAAAGAAATCAACAAACGAGTATACTACATAAGTAATGCTTTCTACCGACACAATAATACATTCTTTTAGACTCACGCAAAAACAGGCTGATGCTTTAAAAAAACTAGGGCTTGTTACAATACACGATTTACTCTACCACCTACCTACCCGTTACGAAAATATTTCTAATGTCAAACAAATTAATAGTCTTAAAAAAGATGAAGAAGCGATCATATACGGATATTTAGAAAACTTAAAAACACGCAAAGCTTTTCGTTCACGTCGTCCAATAGCTGAAGGGTACGTTAACGATGAGACGGGACGAATGAAAATAATATGGTTTAACCAGCCTTATATCGCAAAGATGTTTAAAGAAGGCGTCCCAACAAAAGTAGTTGGCAAAGTAACAGGAGAACCTAAGAAACTTTATCTAGCTAACCCCGAGGTTGAGATTATTGACGGCCTGCCAATCGGCTCAGACGACTCCCTTTTTGATATTGAAAAAGGACAGGACTCATTATTCCCAATATATCCAGAAAGTTTTGGTATCACATCAAAATGGTTCTATCATCATGTTGGAAAAATCCTTACTCCAAACTTTCTGGACTCCGTCGAAGACCCTATTCCTATCTCAATATTAAAAAAATACAACCTGCCAGGATTACGCAACGCGTTGATATGGATACATACACCAAAAAAAGAAAAAGATACCCAAGCTGCAAGAAAACGATTTGCGTTTGAAGAAATTTTTTATATACAACTAGCAAAACAACAAGATAAACACACCCGTGCCACACTTCCTTCTTTCAAAATAAATGTCAACGAAGATAAATTGAAAGAATTTGTCAAATGTTTTCCTTTTACAGCGACTAGTGCGCAAGACAAATCTATCAAAGACATTTTGAATGATTTCAAAAGTCCAAGAGCAATGTCTCGTTTACTTGAAGGAGATGTCGGTTCTGGAAAAACTGCTGTAGCGGCGGCAACTATTTACGCTGTTGCAACAACTCCACCAACTAAAAAAGATGGAACTCAACAAGACTTTGGACGACTACAGACAGCGTATATGGTTCCATCAGAAATTCTTGCTCATCAACATTTTGAATCTTTTATTTCTTTCTTTGAACATATGCCAATAAAGATTGGTCTTATAACAGGTAGCGGATGTAAAAAATTTCCATCTAAAGTTTCCCCGACAGAATCAACTAAAATCTCCCGCGCGCAGCTCTTAAAGTGGGTAGCTAATGGAGAAATACCAATCTTAATCGGTACACATACACTTATTCAAAAAACTGTTATTTTTAAAAACCTTGCTTACGTTATTATTGACGAACAACATCGTTTTGGAACAATACAAAGACGATCTCTTGTAAGAAAAGACCATATTACTCCACACTTCCTCTCAATGACCGCAACTCCTATCCCACGCACACTTGCTCTAACTATATATGGAGATCTGGACCTAACACTCTTAAACGAGATGCCTAAAGGAAGAAAGCCTATTATTACTACAATAGTAAAACCATCAGAACGTACTGGTACATATCAAAAAATACACGAAGAGTTACAAAAAGGAAGACAGATGTATGTCATCTGCCCACGTATTGATGAACCAAACCCTGAAAAAGCCTTAGCGCTAAATGTAAAATCTGTTAAAGAAGAGTCCGTACGTTTAAAAAAAGACATCTTTCCAGAATACGTAGTGGAATTTATTCACAGTAAAATGCGTCCCGTGGAAAAAGAAAAAATAATGCATGATTTTGAAAACGGTGACATCAACATTCTTGTAGCCACTTCCGTTATAGAAGTTGGAGTAAATGTACCAAACGCTACAGTGATAATAATAGAAGGAGCTGAACGCTTTGGTTTAGCACAGCTACACCAACTTCGTGGAAGAGTGTTGCGCAGCAACCACCAAGCATACTGTTTTGTTTTTTCAGATTCTAAAGGTAAAAAAACTATAGACCGTCTACACGCACTCAAGACTGCAAAAAATGGTTTTGAGCTGGCTGAATTTGACCTAAAGATTCGTGGCTCAGGGGAACTCTACGGGAAACGACAGTCTGGACTATCTGACTTGGCTATGGAGGCTATGAAAAATATAAAAATGGTTGAGGCTGCTCAAAAAGAAGCAGTAAATTTGATAAAAAAAGATCCAAAACTTACTAAACACCCCCT
>VAPM010057487.1_pt1 | contig 18835 bp, 20 predicted proteins | sample 3395091 | NCBI WGS metagenome assembly VAPM01 (sample SAMN08290445, study PRJNA428436) | hydrothermal vent metagenome | isolation source: Deep-sea hydrothermal vent chimney 3 | place: Pacific Ocean: Juan De Fuca Ridge | reverse complement strand
GGCCAAAACGCGTACGCCAGTCTAAATGCTGTATTGCTAAATGTTACGTATTTTTGCGCAATGGATAGGTTTGCGACGTGGATTATCAACGGGTTGATCTGCGGTCTGTTTTTTGCTGAAAAAATATTGGCGACCGCGGCATCATTTGTTGCATCAGCGCCCAATCCATAAACAGTTTCAGTCGGGAACGCGACGAGTTGTCCCTGTTTTAGCAAACTGACCGCTTGGTTAACGCCCGAATTGGTGGGGGGCAAAGTCTTTGTATAGTGATTGACCATCTTACTTGACGCTGCGTTCTTGTTGAAGCACCCAATTCTTGGGATACCGTCTGAGAAGTTAAGCAGAATGCTTAGCCGTCAGAAGGCTTAATGCCAAGCCAGATAAAGGGAGAGCCTGAATGGACTATCGTGCACCAATCGCTGAATTTCAATTCTTGTTTGATCACGTCGTGGGGTATTCACAGGTTTCCGAAACTGAATTGTTTGCTGATTATAGTGCTGATTTGACCGCTGCAATATTGGCTGAGGCCGGGCGATTATGTGAAGAAGTACTTGCCCCACTGCAACGCGTTGGCGACTTGAAGGGTGCCGTGCTGAAAAATGGTAAGGTAAAATGTTCTCCGGGTTTTGGTGATGGGTTTAAAGCCATCGCTCAGGGCGGTTGGGTTGGAATGACTGCCAGCACTGACTCGGGCGGAATGGGTTTGCCACTAACGCTTGCAACCGCTGTAAATGATATGATGTCTTCTGCATGTTTGTCGCTACAGTTGAATCCATTGATGTCTCAGGGGCAGATTGAAGCCTTGGAGCACCATGCCAGTAAAGAAATTAAAGCGATCTATTTGCCAAAACTAATATCTGGCGAATGGTGTGGGACAATGAACTTGACGGAGCCACAAGCAGGATCTGACGTTGGTTCATTGCGGACAAAGGCTGAGGCAAACGGTGACGGCAGTTTTGCAATTAGCGGACAGAAAATATTTATCAGCTGGGGCGATAACGATTTTTCTGAAAATGTTTGCCATTTGGTGTTGGCGCGATTGCCGGATGGCTTGCCGGGTTCCAAAGGAATAAGTTTATTTATGGTGCCTAAATTTATTCCAGACGACAATGGAAATCCTGTTGCTGAAAACAGTTTGGGTGTTGTTAGCCTTGAACACAAGATGGGATTGCATGGTTCACCAACCGCAATAATGGAATTTAAAAATGCAACCGGCTGGATGATTGGTGCGCCACACGGCGGCTTGGCTGCAATGTTCACGATGATGAATAACGCACGGCTGGGTGTTGGCGTGCAGGGGATCGGCCAGGCAGAAGCTGCTTTTCAGACGGCGCGCAATTTTGCATTTGAAAGAAAACAGGGTAAAAGCCCTATTGGGGATGGAACTGGAACTATCATCGATCACGCTGATGTGCGCCGGATGGTGGCAACGATGAAAGCGGAAATTTTTGCCGCCCGCTCATTGGCGCTTAGCTGCGCAGTTGCTTCAGATATGGGCCGCGCCACAAAAGACGCAAACTGGAAAGCCCGTGCAGCGATTTTAACACCAATTGTCAAATCCTTTGGAACAGATATTGGTTGCGAAGTGGCACATCTGGGTGTGCAGGTTCATGGCGGTATGGGATATATCGAAGAAACTGGCGCGGCCCAATATTCACGCGATGTACGGGTGACAGCAATTTATGAAGGTACCAACGGTATTCAGTCTATGGATCTGGTTGGCCGGAAGTTTCTGGATGGTGGTGAAGCTGCGTATAGGGTGTTGGATGAAATTCAAATTGAAGCAGAGACAGCGAGGGCAATTCTACCGGAGCTTGCAACCACCGTTTGGGACTCGGTGGAAAATCTGAGAGAAACGACAGAGTGGCTACTTGAACGGACCGATATACAGGATCGATTTGCCGGATCCGTGCCGTATTTGCGGGCGTTTGCGCGTGTATTAGGCGGGCACTTCCACCTAAAATCAGCACTTGCAGAGGGCGGTGCCGGTGCTCGTATGCGACTGGCAGATTTCTACATAAACCGACTGTTACCCGAGCATATTTCGCTTTTGATTCATGCAAAGCAAGGGGCTAAAGCGCTATACGCTATAACCCCGGAAGATCTGGAAACAGCATGAACTTAAAAGCCGATCGGCTGGTGCATCCATTTGAAGTGCCCCCTGTGGCTGGTGAAGCAATTGAAGTTGCAGACGGCGTTTTATGGATGCGCCTACCGTTGCCAATGGCGCTGGATCACGTGAATGTTTATGCGCTGGACGATGGCGATAGCTGGACGATAGTAGATACCGGATTTGATTCAGAGAAGTCCCGTGGCATATGGCAAATGCTACTGGATGGACCGCTGAAAGGAAAACCGGTTGCACGAATTTTGGTTACCCACCATCATCCAGACCATATAGGGTTGGCCGGCTGGTTTCAGACAAAATATGGGGCCGAACTGATAACAACGCGAACTTCTTGGTTGATGGCGCGGATGCTTGTTTTGGACGAGCAAAAAGCGGTCGTAAAAGAGACAATTGAATTTTGGCGCCTGGCGGGTATGCCTGAAGATATATTGCAACGTCGTTTACGCGAAAGACCGTTTAATTTTGCTGATGTTGTCGCCCCACTACCTCTTGGATTTCAGCGCATTCAAGAGGGGAGTAAAATAGATATTGGTGGTCGGTCCTGGGATGTTCACATTGGGAATGGGCATGCGCCGGAACACGCAACCCTTTGGTCTGTAAGCAACGATATAGTGATTGGTGGAGATCAAATGCTTTCGACCATCTCACCCAATATCGGGGTTTACGCGACAGAACCTGAGGCTGACCCGCTGGCAGAATGGCTGGAAGCATGTGAGCGGCTAAGTGAATTTGCGCGGGCAGATCAATTGGTCTTGCCGGGGCACAAACTTCCATTTACGGGGCTACCATGGCGTTTGCACCAACTTATTCAGAACCACCACGGAGCTTTGAAAAGACTGAGGGCGCATTTACATAACCCACGTACAGCGGTGGATTGCTTTGACCTTCTTTTCAAGCGTGCAATTGGCGATGGCGAATATGGGTTGGCTCTGGTGGAAGCGGTGGCGCATCTAAATCACTTGTATCATCTGGATGAATTACAGCGATCACTAGATGAGGATGGTGCATGGCGGTGGCAGTTGAAAGGTTAAAGATGGTAAAAAAGTCGAAAAAAAAGAGAAATAAGTCAAAGAAAAATATTGATGATCCCTGTGGTGGCGCAGTCCATACAGATCCTAACGCTCCGGCCACGGTGGAGCAAAAACCGTTGCCAGCCGCATTGGCTAGAAAGCCAGTCGAAAATAAATCACAGGCAGAATGGGCCTACGAAAGGCTGGTACTTTATATCCAAAACTTTGAAGAACAGTTGGATGACGAACACGAGGTTGCGGTTGGTTTTGCAACCGGTGCTTCAGGGGAGTTGAGAATTGAAGGTTTGGGCTACTTTGACCCGGATATTGTAACGTTCTACGGTAAGGATAAGTCTGGAGCAAAAACCCAATTGATACAGCATGTTACCCAACTGGGCGTAACATTGCAGGCAATGCCCAAGCACGAACCGAAAGAACAGGCCGTGCGAATTGGATTTCAACTTGTAAAGGACTTAGAAAATCGCTGACTGCGGCTTTGGGGCGCGGTTATCATGCAGTGACACTTGCTTTGGAATCGGTTAAACCAATGCTGAATTGGCGCTATTACAGGTAGAAATTATGTCTAAACACGAGCATGGCTCAATGGATGTTGCAGATCATCAGGAAACTTTCAGTGGGTTTGTCAATTTTGTTAAATGGACGATCATACTAATTATTGCGTTTTTAATTTTTTTGGCAATCGTGAACGGGTAGCCCGAAATGTTTGGCATTCGCAGATCATTGGCTGCAAGCTTAGTCGTTATGATTTTCGTTCTTGCTGGATGCGCGGGACCTGCTGAGCCGATATGGGATTCAGATGAGCTTGTAGCCCGTTCTGTCTATATCGATGATGGGCCTCCAACCTTAACTTTATTTACGGTGATCAACAATAAAACCGGTTTTGGCGCCCATTCTGCGTTGATGGTAAATGGCACCCAGCGGGTGATGTTTGACCCCGCCGGAACTTGGTACCACCCGCAACTTGCTGAGCGAAATGACGTACATTTTGGTATGTCTGACGAAATCGTTGATTTCTATGTCGATTATCATTCCCGTATTACACACCGCACAGTTATTCAGGAAATTGAAGTTTCGCCTGAGGTTGCGCAAATTGCGATGGCTCAAATTATGGCGTATGGGGCGGTGCCAAAGGCACAGTGTTCGCGGGCAATCACGGCAATTCTGGCTAATGTGCCTGGGTATGAATCGATTGGGCGAACCTGGTTCCCAAATAAATTGTCAGAACGATTTGCAGAGCTGCCCGGTGTTAAGACGAGTGTAGTTTATGATGATAGCCCCAGCGATAATACGGGCTTTATAGAAGCGCCGAATGTACTATTGACCCAGTAAGTACAAAATCAAGTAGAGCGCAATTCCACCGCTAAACATCGCCGCCAGAACATTTTTGAAATACATCCCAACTGCCACCACAACTATGGCTGCAATAATTCTGGCGGCATCCGGCTGACTGTTAGTTGCTTCGGGCCAGAGAACTAATGGTGCAACCAAACCCGGAAGCACAGCAATAGGTGTGTACCGCAATAGCCGAACTGCCCAGGCAGGAAGTGAGATTCTTCCAAAGGCCCCAAGAAATGAAAATCGGATTAGGAATGTTCCTGTTCCCAAGCCAATGATTAAGAACCAGATTTGCAAGTTTGAATAGGTCAATTTGCAAACCCCGGCATTCGGCGTTCGATCTCAGAGCCAACCAACATTGCGATCACTGCCGCAATCAGCAATCCTGATGAAAATGGTAAAAAAGATAGCGCAAGTGCCAGTGCAACCGATGTCAGTGCAGCGGCCACATGTGCAAGAGATTTTAACATAGGGGCAACAATCGATAAGAATACGATCGCCGGAGCGAAATCAAGCGCCAGCGCCGTTGGAATGGATTGGCCAAACCAGGCACCAATAAAGGTCGATATGTACCAGAAGAACCAGGCGGGAACTGCGCAGCCAAAATAGAACGATATTTTTTGATCGACCGGCCGTTTTGGTCTAGCTTCAAACTCAGAAATACTAACCGCGTATGTGTTATCAACAAGTATATATGCAGCAATCGCCCTTTGCCAAAGCGGCGCATCTTGTAAATGCGGCCCTAGGGATGCGGAATACATCGCCATTCGCATGTTCACTGCAAGGGAGGCCGCCAATACTATAATAATTGGCGCATTTTCTTGCATCTGTGCGAGAGCTGTAAATTGTGCTGCCCCCGCGATGACAATTACCGTCATACTCATCACTTCAAGAATATCAAAACCGGCCTCGGTTGCGACGATGCCAAAGATCATGCCGAAAGGAATTGCCCCCAAAATAAAGGGCAACCCGTTCTGGAAACCGCTCCAGAAAGCCGATTTTGTTGTAGTGGTAGACATTTCGTGGCTCAAATATTGCCTTAAAATTTCAATACCTTGACAATCAACAGAGATCAAATGGCGATTTTAGATTGGTGCTTGTTCTTTGGCGAATGTTAATTATCATTCTTGGCTGGTAGATTGGCCCTGGAAATTTCACTGCTACATGGCGCTATTGGGGAACAAAATGTGTAATTGGGCTATAAACCGCAAATGAGAAGAATTCCTGGTGTAATTTTGGCGGGTGGGCTTTCACGTAGGATGGGCGGAGGTGACAAGTGTTTGTTACATCTGGGTGGCGTCAGCTTGTTGCAACACGTCATTAACCGGATCACGCCACAAGTAGGCAAGCTGGCAATTAACGCGAATGGTAGTGCTGAACGGTTTTCACAATACAAGTTACCAGTGATCAAGGATGTTTTTCCTGGCTTCGCCGGTCCTTTAGCCGGGGTATTAACCGCAATGGATTGGGCCGCCGGACTGGAGGCTGAATATGTCGCTACGGTTGCTGCTGACACACCGTTTTTTCCCGCAAACCTTGTCTCTCGATTTGAGGTAGAAATGTCTGACGATCAACCAATAATATTGGCAGCGACGTTAGACGCAAAACGTGGCGAGATCCGCCATCCCACTTTTGGCCTCTGGTCAGTTGAATTGCGCAGCGACTTGCGAATGGCTTTGGAGGCTGGAACAAGAAAAGTTGTGGATTGGACAGAGCAGCAGAGAGGGGCCTCTACAATATTTCCTTCGGAAGTAGAGCACCCATTCTTTAATGTTAATACGGAGCAAGATATGGTTGTTGCCCGGTCAATCCTTGCAGCCAACACATGAATGCCATTGGAATTGTAGGTCGAAATTTTTCGGATAAAGTTGATTTTATTGAACGGGTTATTTCCGAGTTGGAGAGCCGGGATATCAGCGTCTCCGTTATTATTTGTTCACTTCAGGAAATTCCAAGTAACGAAACTGGAATAGAATCCCGGCTGTTCAATGCAGGAGCCGAAGAAGTGCAACAAGCACCAAAAGATTATCAGGAATCAAAACAGGAATATGGAGACGATGCCAGATTGGCGTTGCAGAAGCTGTTGAGTAAAATTAAGCCCGTCGATCTGGTACTGATAGAAGGATATCTGGGCGGTGGGTGTTCTATTTCAGAAATTGAAAATGAATCGGGTAGTTTGGCAATTTCCAACGATAGGGACGAATGCATTAGAATTGACCTGAAAGACATAGGGGCAATCGCTGATGAATTGATGGCAACTGTCGGGATTCCCTTGTTGATGCGACAAGAAAACCAATCGGATATGGTTGAAAATGACTGCTTTGCACTTCCAGCGGGTATCAACTGGACTCCAGTGGATACAGCTTTGAATATTCTACGCGAGCAGGCGAAAACCTGTGTTGGCACTGAGAATATTCTAGTCGAGCAAGCCCAATCTCGTGTTTTGGCAAACGATGCGATTGCAAAGCGATCAAACCCACCTGCGGCCAATTCTGCAGTGGATGGTTATGGCTTTATGCATTTGGACAGCAGCCCCAGCGAAACAATTCTGACTTTGGCGAAAGGTAAGGCATTGGCCGGATATCCGTTTAGTGGCCCCCTGAAGAAAGGTCAGGCCGTTCGAATAATGACGGGTGCATTGCTACCTGATGGTGTCGATACCGTGGTGATGCAAGAAGATGTAACCCTAAAGAATGGTCAGATTATATTTAACGGCCAAATTAGCATTGGGTTGAACACCCGTTCTGCTGCCGAAGATATTAAGATCGGTGATACTGCTTTGACGGCGGCACATGTGCTTCGCGCGCCAGATTTGGCATTTCTAACGGCTTCCGGGATATCAAAGGTCACTGTATTCCAGAAACTACGCATTGGGATATTGTCTACGGGTGATGAGATCGTTCCTGTTCGTGGTGGAATGGTTGGAACCAACACAATTGATGCAAATCGACCGATGCTGTTGAGTTTGGTTGATAGGTTCGGACACCAAGCAGTAGACCTTGGGCATGTAGGAGATAACAAGTCCGAAATACGGGACCTATTAGATAAAGCTGATGAGCATGTGGATTTGATCGTAACATCGGGCGGTGTGTCGGGTGGGGATACTGACTTTATGTCCACAATGCTTTTAGAAGAAGGCGACCTTCATACTTGGCGAATTGCAGTAAAGCCGGGGCGGCCCCTAGCGTTTGGGAAGTGGAAGGATACGCCTGTCTTTGGGCTGCCGGGAAATCCTGTTGCTGCGTTTATTTGTACGTTGATTTTTGTCCGACCAACTCTGTCCCAGATGTCTGGTGAAAAATGGCCTTCGCCCCAGGGTTTTAATGTTTCGGCAGATTTTCAGAAAATGAAAAAGCCCGGCCGTCGTGAATATCTGAGGGCTCGTATCAATGGTTCTGGGAGAGTCGAAATTTTCACATCTGAAGGCTCGGGCCGAATTTCTGGGCTTAGTTGGGCAGATGGCTTGGTCGAACTTAAAGAAGAAACTTTGCAAATTAGTACGGGCGATTCTGTGCGTTATTATCCCTATTCAAGTTTTGGAATTTAGTCGAAAGTTCCGGTAGCGCGCCCTAATAACATAAACGCCCGGGCACTGCGGGTCTCTGTGAATTCGGCAATATCCTGGTCACTGGCAGTTTTTTCAAATTCCGTAAATGTTTGATCAAACTTTCGAATAAAATGATGAACGGAATCGCGGAATATCGTGTCCTGTCGCATGCGGCCAGCTACAAGCGCAAGGCTGGATCGATCCCTTATCCCCCCGATCGCCGCTATCGGTTTGCCGCGTTCCCCCTGGGCAAATCGCCGCCAAGTCTCAGGCCGGGTGCGATCCGGTGAAAGATCATCCATATAGATACCATCTTGAGATAATAGAGTTAGTACATCCTGCGCAGCCTGCACGAGTTGTGAAATATTTCTATCCTGCAAAGCGCAGCGTAGCGCTCGAAAACCCTCTTGGTCATCTGCAGTTTCTGGAAAATGCAGGGCGCGAATAAAATCAGCAACAGATAGCGGTGGATTTAAAGCATCAGCCGGCGTGCCTAACTCAAGAGAAGCCTGTGAATGTGTTGGCAAAGGGGTTTGCGAAACCAATGCGGCATTTCGCCGGGCCGCCTCTTGTTCTGCTCTGGGTCGTATCGAACTAAAAGATGAAATAACTGTTTCCGTTTTGCGCTGCGCTGCAGCAATTTCATCCAGTTTTTGCTCAACCGCTGGTTTCAATCCAAGAACACCCGATTGTTGCTGTTGGATATGGCTATGACGCATTGCATTGATAGCAGATTGCAAACGCTCAGATTCTTCTCGCATAATTCGGTTCGACCTAGTTGTTGTTGCTGCAACCCAAATCAGAGCAACCGGCATGAACACAGCGATAACTGTCATTACAAACCGCAAAGTGTCGATTCTCGGATTGCCGTCAGGGCCTTCACCCCCGGCAAAAACGAAAAACATCGTAACTGCAAGAAGCCACAATACGGATAAGGCCCCCGCGACAAGTTCTGTCGTAGCGACCTGTGGGGTTTCACCTGTCCTTGCGAAAATTCCCAAGTCTATTGGCTTCGGATCTTTTTGCTCAGACATTGCCGTTTTTCACCAGATATTTAGACAAATTTAATCGAAAGTATTTCATACGATTTTTCACCACCTGGCGTGCGCACTTCGACGCTGTCGCCTTCGTTTTTACCAATTAATGCCCTTGCAATAGGTGACTTTATATTCAGTTTTCCAGTTTCAATATTGGCTTCCGGTTCACCAACTATTTGATATGATTTTTCTTCATCGGTGTCTTCATCCACAATTGTAACTGTTGCGCCAAATTTAATGGAGCCAGACAGAGTTGCAGGATCGATTACTTCTGTCCGGCCAAGTATACCATCAAGTTCTTTGATACGACCTTCAATAAAGGAATGTTTTTCTCGGGCTGAATGGTATTCCGCGTTTTCGGACAAATCACCATGATCACGCGCTTCCGCAACTGCACGAATGATCGCAGGACGCTCTACGGATTTTAGCCGTTTAAGCTCTTTGTTCAAAGCGGAATGACCCGCGTGCGTCATTGGTATTTTTTCCATGTCCGTCCAGATCTTATAATCGAAATTCAGGCAGCGAATTGTTCTTAACCCAACTCAGCCGATGAGAGTCAATAGAAAGTATAAGTAGAAGCATAAACTTGCAAATGGTGAACCTCGATGACAAAGCTGTAGAAATATCTAAACGGGCATTCTGAACTTTGAGATCATTCGCAATATTTAGCTTATTCTATTTGACTATAGCAATAATTGTTGTTGCCGTCTCACGTGAAGAGGGGCTTGAGTTTGTTACTGGCAGTCTTGGATATAACTCAAGATTAGCAACAACTTTGCTTTTCTGGGTAGCGGTTTTTGTTTTTGGTTTGGTGACTAATGCCATAATTGTCGGCAAAGTGGAGATGAAACGACGAATAATGCCTATGCTATTTGCATTTCTTGGGATCGTGTTTTTCCAGACTGCATTTACGCTTATTAAAACATCGCTACCTTATATCGTGCCGTTTTTTGCCGACCCGTATTTAGCTAGATTCGATAAATTTTTACATGGCGGAACTCAGCCAGTGTTTTTGCTACACTCAATCGATAACTATTTTTCGGTTCGTTTTTTGTATTCATTCTACTCAACTTTCTGGTTAGTATTCGCTATTTATTTTCCGGTTATACTGGCCGCATTTGATGGCAACCAGCTACGGGTTAGGCGTTTCCTGATCCTTTATGCACTGGCATGGGTCTTCGTTGGCAATGTTGTAGCCTTTGCTGGCAGCTCTGTTGGGCCGGTATATTTTGATCGGGCATATGGGGGGACACAATTTGCAAACCTTGAGTCGTTGATAATATCAAGCGGACTAAACACCGATTTTATTGGGATAATTCAAGAATTCCTTTGGGAAGTCTATTCATCCTATGGTCAGGCGACGGGAAGTGGTATCTCTGCATTTCCCAGCGTGCACGTTTCAGTAGCGGCTATGCTGGGATTGTATGCTTATGAACGTTCCAAATTGCTTGGGATTGTTGGGTTTATTTTTTGCGCAACAATTCTATTTTTGTCTGTATATTCAGGCTATCACTATGCAATAGATGGCTATTTTTCAATAGTAGCAATTTTCTCATTTTGGTTAATTATGCGCCGGTCCGAATTACGAGCCAATAGATTAATGGAACTGCAGAACAGTCCAAACGATTAAACACGATTGCTCCCACGATTTGGGTTGGGTATTTAGTGGTATCTAAACCAACTCTATTAGCAACAGGAAACAGGCAATGACAACATTTGAGCGCGAGTCGATGGCATATGACGTTGTCATCGTCGGGGCTGGTCCAGCAGGGCTTTCGGCCGCAATTCGGTTGAAACAATTAGATAGCAATTTAGACGTTGTTGTACTTGAAAAGGGGTCCGAGGTTGGAGCACACATTCTTTCGGGTGCAGTATTGGATCCTTCAGGTCTTGATGCATTGATGCCCAATTGGAAAGCACAGGGTGCGCCGGTTTCTGTGCAAGTTAAACGCGATAACTTTTATTTGTTGGGTTCCGCTGGAAAACTGAAAATCTCAAATTTTTTATTACCACCGTTGATGAGCAACCATGGCAATTATATTGTTTCGATGGGAAATGTTTGCCGCTGGTTGGCAGAGCAAGCCGAAGAGCTTGGGGTGGAGATATTTCCCGGTATGGCCTGTTCAGAGTTGATTTACGGCGAAAAGAGCGAACTTAAAGGCGTGGTTGCCGGAGAATTTGGTAAAAACACAGATGGGACGCCGTCAGATGCTTATGAGCCGGGTATGGAGCTGCACGGAAAGTATGTGTTTCTGTCTGAAGGTGTTCGTGGATCGCTGTCAAAGCAAGTGATAGCCAAATACGATCTGGACAAGGACTGTGATGTACCCAAGTTTGGGCTCGGGATGAAGGAAATCTGGGAAATTAACCCAGAGAAACACAAATTAGGTACCGTAACCCACACAATGGGTTGGCCGATGGGGTGGAAGCAGGGCGGTGGATCTTTCGTTTATCATCTTGATAACAATCAAGTCTACGTCGGATTCATTGCCGACCTAAACTACAAAAATCCGTACTTTAACCCCTATTTGACATTTCAAGGGTTCAAACATCACCCGATGATCGCGGATTTGTTGAAGGGTGGTAAACGTTTGGCTTACGGCGCGCGTGCGGTAACCAAAGGTGGCCTGCAATCAATTCCAAAAACTGTGTTTCCTGGTGGGGCGTTGCTTGGGTGTTCTGCCGGGCTGGTTAACCTGCCGCGTATTAAAGGAAACCATAATGCCATGCATTCAGGTATTGCAGCGGCCGAAGCGGCCGTTTCGGCTATGAAATCGGGACGCGCCGGGGATGAGCTGGCAGAATACGACATATCTTTACGAACCGGGACGATTGCAAAAGATCTTGCTCCGGTTCGCAATGTCGCGCCGATGAACGGCCGATGGGGGCTGTTGGTGGGTTTGGGATTGGGTGGATTTGATATGTGGTTTCAGTCAATATTCAGGTTCTCCTTATTTGGTACGCTTAAACACGGGAAAAGCGATGCACAATCTACGGAACCTGCCGCAATGCATAGGCCGATTGACTATCCAAAACCGGATGGAACACTAAGCTTTGATCGGTTAACTAATGTTAGCTTTTCCATGACTAACCATGAAGAAGGCCAACCCGCGCACCTGCACCTAATCGATGCCACTGTGCCGGTGGCCATCAACCTGCCTAAATTTGCAGAACCTGCGCAGAGATATTGCCCGGCTGGCGTTTATGAAATATTGGAAGAAGACGGTAAAGAACCAAAATTTGTTATCAATTTTCAGAACTGTGTGCATTGCAAAACTTGCGATATCAAAGATCCGAGCGAAAATATTACCTGGACTGTACCACAAGGCGGTGACGGACCGAATTATCCGAATATGTAAAGATCGTGTTAACACAGCGTACTAAACTGCCATTTGGATTGTTTTTCCAACTGCCTAACACTAGGTAGTGTCAGAACTTCCGACATCGAAAGGAACTGTCTTGGCTAAGAATAGTATTCGAGGGGCACTGGCCGCTTGTTGTTTGAGTGGTACGCTGTTTGCCCCTTTGGCCTATGCACAGGGGTTTTCCGGAGCCTATTTGGCCGCCCGACAAGCATTTTCTGACAGCGATTTTTCAACAGCCGCTCAGTATTATACGCGCGCTTTGATGCAAGATCCCACCAATACAGATTTGATGGAAAACTCTATTTTGGCTTTCCTTGGCAGTGGGGATGTTGAACGGGCCGTCGCCGTTTCGCGCCGCTTGACAGAGCAAGGAAACATGTTTCAGGTTTCGAATATGCTATTGCTGGCAGATGCCGTAAATGCGGGTGATTTTACGGCGGCGAATAATTTGCTCAGTTCGGAAGAAGCATTGGGCCCCTTAGTTGATGGTTTGGCGCTTGCTTGGGTTCAAGTTGGCCAAGGCAACATGACACAGGCATTGGCTGGATTTGAAAGAGTAGCAAATCAGGAAGGCTTACAAAGTTTCGGGTTGTATCATCAGGCATTGGCATTGGCATTGGCGGGTGATTTTGAAGGAGCAGATGGTATTCTTTCCGGTAGGGAAGGCCCTGAAATTCCAAAAACCCGGCGTGGCGTAGTTGCCCACGCTGAAATACTTAGCCAACTGGAGCGAAATGACGAAGCGATTGCGCTGATCGAAAGTGTAAATGGCAATAATTTGGATGCAGTTCTTCTATCGGTGCGCGAAAGACTGGTGAATGGCGAAACCCTGGCGTTTACCGCAGTGCGTGATGCCAAAGATGGACTATCTGAGGTGTTTTTTAGCGTCGCTGGGGCGCTATTAGGTGAAGCCAACGATGGCTACACCCTACTTTATACAAGGATAGCCGATTACTTGCGCCCAGATCATGTGGATTCTACTTTACTAACAGCGCAACTACTTGAACAACTGGGGCGATACGAATTGGCTACGGCGGCCTATGATCGGATTGCTAGGGATGAACCGGCTTTCCCCGTAGCCGAGCTTGGTCGTGCAGAGGCACTTCGATTGGCAGGAAATACGGACGCTGCTATTGAAGTCTTGAAACAGTTGTCTGAAACGCATTCAGAATTGCCAGACGTATTTGTAACGCTTGGTGATAATTATCGACGATTGAAAAATTTTATTGAGGCTACTAAGGCGTATGATCGGGCAATTGCGCTATATGGAGATCCAACACCTTCCCAATGGGTATTGTATTACACACGCGGCATCGCGAATGAACGATTGGAAAACTGGGAGCGGGCAGAGTCAGATTTGAGGATGGCGCTGAAATTGCAGCCAAATCAGCCGCAGGTATTAAATTACCTTGGGTATTCATATGTCGAGAAACAGTTAAATCTGAACGAAGCACTGGATATGATTGAGCGAGCAGTAGAGCTGCGCCCAAATGATGGTTATATAACGGATTCTCTGGGCTGGGTGCTCTATAGGTTGGGGCGATATGAAGAAGCGGTCGGACATATGGAACGGGCTGCAGAATTGATGGCAGTCGATCCTATTATCAACGACCATCTAGGGGATGTGTACTGGGCCGTTGGTAGAAACCTCGAGGCAGAATTTCAGTGGAATCGCGCCTTATCACTTGAACCAGAGGACAAAGATGCGAACCGCATACGGCGAAAACTTGAAGTTGGGTTGGATGTAGTTCTGGAAGAAGAAGGCGCGGACCCGATAAGTCTGGCCAATGACGGTTAGCGTATTTGCACCGGCAAAAATAAATCTGACATTACATGTCACCAGACAGCGGCACGATGGGTACCACCTGATCGACAGCCTTGTGTCTTTTGCCCCGGTTGGGGATCAGATTATAATTTCTGATGCGCCGGTTTCGTCACTGGTTGTTGAGGGACCGGAAGCTGAAGGTGTCCCGACGGGTATGGGAAATCTGGTACTGCAGGTGGCCGAAATAATGGCGCCGGGGCGCGGGCTGGCCATAACGTTGAAAAAAAACCTGCCTGTGGCGTCGGGTATCGGCGGCGGGTCTACAGATGCCGCAGCTGTAATACGCACGCTTCTTGATGTCGGCGATACAGATGCTGAGTATGAGCGGATAATGTCTTTAGATGAGGATGCTCTTGGTAACAAATACAGTGCTATTATTGAAAATGTATTCACACTTGGAGCGGATATAATGATGTGCGTTCTGCCCGGCCCACAAAGAGTGCGGGGAATTGGCAATAAATGCGACGCGATTGAACTACCTTCGCTTCCTGCGTTGCTGGTAAACCCGCGTATTGCTGTTTCCACCCGGGATGTTTTTAAGGCACTGGAGCAAAAAGAATTGCCACCTATGGCACAGGTAATTCCGACATTTGCGAGAGCGTCGGAATTTATTAATTGGCTGGCGCTGCAACGAAATGACCTTGAAACCCCAGCCTTCGAAATCTGCCCGGAAATTTGTGACGTTCTGAAAGTGTTGGAAAAACTGGATGGGTGCTTACTGGCCCGAATGTCGGGATCGGGTGCCACTTGTTTTGTGTTGTTTGACAATCTGGAATTAGCGCGTGCCGCACAAAAAAAGGTTAGGTTCGACTATCCTGCCTGGTGGGTTTCAGAAGGGAAGCTTGGGGACTGGATCGAAAAATCTGCACCTGTTTTCAGCTAACCCGCGCCACAACGTAATCCGCAATATCATGCAGCATGTCTTTAATCTGATGAGAGGGCAAATCTTTCAGCGCCGCTTTTGCTTTGTTTGCCCAGCCGATCGCCTCCGCACGAGCTGCATCTAAGGCACCATGTTTGGTCAGCAATATTACGGCATGTTCCAGATCCCCATCGTCCTGTTGACCTTGTTCGATGACACGTTGCCAAAATTTGCGCTCTTGTGCGTCGGCCCGTGCAATTGCTTTGATCAGAGGAAGGGTCAATTTTGCTTCACGGAAGTCGTCGCCAATGTTTTTCCCAGTCGCATCCGAACCTTCATAATCCAGTAAATCATCAACGATCTGAAAACAAACGCCCAGAGCATCACCAAAGTTATACAATGCTCTGACTTGCGTCTCTGCTGCTCCGGCGATAACGCCGCCCACCTCTGTTGCTGCGGAAAACAAGGCAGCGGTTTTGCCACGCACAATTTGTAGGTAAATGGTTTCATCGGTGGTCATATTCTGTGCTGCGGTCAGCTGTAAAACTTCGCCTTCCGCAATTGTCGCTGAGGCATTGGCGAGTATATTCAAAACCTGCAAAGAGCCGGTTTCGGTCATGAGTTGAAAAGAGCGCGCAAACAGATAATCCCCAACAAGAACAGAAGATTTGTTGTCCCATAACAGATTTGCCGTAGGTCGACCCCGACGTTGTGCGCTTTTGTCAACGACATCATCATGTAGCAATGTGGCAGTATGGATAAATTCAACAGTGGCTGCCAAGTGTATGTGATAGGGGCCGTCATATCCGCAAAGGCGCGCCGCCGCTAATGTCAGGAGGGGTCGAAGGCGTTTGCCACCAGCACCAACCAGATGGGCCGTTACCTCTGGTATGCGTGGCGCATGCTCTGAGGCCATACGCGCGCGGATTAACTCACCCACCGCTTCCATATCACCAGCTAGGTATTCAGCCAGATTTTCGTGCGGTTTAATAATTACATCGTCTAAGCTCATCATGCTCTCGTCTGATCTCTCGACAAGCGGGTAGTCCTGCCTTTAAGTCTGTATTATGAAAGAGCTTCTGCGCACAAACGATCCCACGATCATTGCTTATGCCTCTGCCCTGCTTCAAGGCGAGGGTATAAACTGCTTTCCGATTGACGTCCATATGAGTGCGCTTGAAGGAAGTGTTGGTGTTTTACCAAGACGAGTCATGGTCAGAAGGGAAGATCATTTTCGGGCAACTGCCATATTGTTAGATAATGACATTGATTTGGGCCTTTGAAGGATGGGGTTTTCTCAGGAAGAGTTGGGGAAAAATCAATTTTTAGGCGGTAAACTTCAGATATGGCAACCACTGAAAGGGTATCGGGCTGGCGCTGACCCGGTATTTTTAGCAGCGTCGGTATCCGCGCGGGCTGGACAGTCAGTTTTGGAGTTAGGGTGCGGTGCCGGCGTAGCAAGCCTTTGTTTAGGCCGAAGAGTATCAGGTCTGGAGCTGACCGGTGTTGAGTTGCAATCAGCCTATGCGGATCTGGCTCGACTAAATGCACGTGAAAATCAGATCGCATTGCAAGTTGTAACGTCGGATTTACGTAGTATCACCGATCCGGTTGGAAGACAGAGGTTTGACCATGTAATTGCGAACCCACCGTTTTTTCACCCGACAAACAGAACCAGTGCGAAAGATACGGGTCGCGAAATTGCTTTGGCTGGAGGAACCGCGCTTGTGGATTGGATTAATATTGCGATCCGAATGCTAAAGCCCCGGGGGGTACTAACGCTTATACAGAAACCAGAAAGATTGCCGGAAATACTTGGTGGAATTGGCAACCGATTGGGTGGAATTAAAGTTAAACCGTTGGTTCCCCGCTTGGAACGGGCGTCGGGGTTAATGATAGTGACGGCAAAAAAAGGCAGCAGATCTAAATTTGTTCTTTTGTCTCCATTGATATTACACAGCGGACAGCACCATGAGCGTGATACAAATAGTTACACAAGTGCTGCCGAAGGTGTTTTACGCAATTGCCAACCCTTGAAATTCGACTTTTAGGTATTTGTTAATAAATAGGCGCAACAAAGTTTTCTGAAGTTGGTCGTGACATAATATCAAATTTATGCTGCACTGACACAGGAAATAATTCAAACAGGAGGATACCCATGAGCTTGAGTTCACACCTGCAGGAACTCCGTAAGAAACATCAACATCTCTCAGAACAAGTTGAGTCTGAACAGCGTAGCCCAGGTAGCGATGATCTCCAGATTTCTGTGCTCAAGAAAGAAAAACTTAAAATCAAAGAAGAAATTAACCGATTGTTGGAAGCCTAGTTTCTAAATATTCTGAGTTTAGGGCATTTCCCAATACTGTCTGCCGGTTCTAGTTTGTGTCAAATTTTTTGGCGCAGCGCTAAACGAAAAACTGCGCGCCATTTGCTGAGATTGTCGAACCGTTAATAAATTCGGCGTCGTCGGAAACCAAAAATGTAACGCAGCGGGCGATTTCGGAAGCGTTGCCAAGCCGACCAGCAGGAATTTGAGATATAATGGAATCGCGAACTTTTTCCGGGACTGCCATCACCATTTCAGTGCCAATATAGCCGGGGCAAACTGCGTTCGCCGTTATTCCAAAGCGGGCGCCTTCCTGGGCCAAAGACTTGGTAATCCCTAAATCCCCGGCTTTTGAAGCGGCATAGTTCACCTGTGCGAACTGGCCTTTTTGACCATTGATCGAACTTATTGTTACAATCCTACCGAATTTTCGCTCGCGCATGCCCGGCCAAACCGGGTGAGTCATATTGAAAACCCCTGACAGGTTTGTATCGATAACTTCTTGCCATTGCTCGCGGGTCATCCGATGAAATGGAGCGTCCCGCGTAATTCCGGCGTTATTGACCAATATCTCGACCGGCCCAAGATCGGCCTCTACCTTTGCGATACCGTCAACACATGCGTCATAGTCGGCAACTGACCATTTATACGCTGGGATTCCGCTTTCTTGCGTGAATTTACCCGCTGCTTCATCGTTGCCCGCGTAGTTTGACGCCACGGTATAACCAGCCTCTTTCAGGGCAACACTTATAGCCGCCCCAATTCCACGTGTTCCACCAGTGACAAGCGCAAGTCTAGACATATAAATTTCCTTTTGGTCGGTAACTATCTGTTACTAAGCTGGTTACAATGCGCAATAAAATTGCGCAATGAAATTGTCAGTCTCTTGCCAGGCACATTGCAACGCCCATGCCGCCACCGATGCAAAGTGTCGCTAAACCTTTCTTTGCGTCACGTCGTTGCATTTCAAATAGCAAGGTGTTCAATATTCGGCATCCGGATGCACCAATCGGGTGACCAATAGCAATGGCACCGCCATTGACGTTAACCACATCTGGATCCCAACCCATGTCTTTGTTGACGGCGCAGGCCTGGGCTGCAAAGGCTTCATTTGCTTCAACAAGATCCAGATCTTCAGCATTCCAACCTGCTAACCCCAGTGCTTTTCGGCTGGCATGGATTGGTCCCGCACCCATGATGGAAGGGTCTAAACCGACTGTCGCAAAACTAGCGATCCGGGCAAGTGGTTGAATGTTACGCCTATTTGCATGGTCTGCAGACATCAGCAATGTTGCGGCGGCGCCATCGTTAAGGCCTGAAGCATTCGCCGCTGTTACGCTTCCACCGTCCCGCACAAATGCCGGGCGCATTTTTTGCAT
>VAPM010342107.1_pt1 | contig 18850 bp, 16 predicted proteins | sample 3395091 | NCBI WGS metagenome assembly VAPM01 (sample SAMN08290445, study PRJNA428436) | hydrothermal vent metagenome | isolation source: Deep-sea hydrothermal vent chimney 3 | place: Pacific Ocean: Juan De Fuca Ridge | reverse complement strand
TGGTTTTTAACAGTGTTGTTACCCTAATGATTCTGTAATTGGCACTAGCACTTTTTCGCGAATAAACCCGGATATTATCTGCTTGTTTAACGCATTTCCAGACCGAATTTTGTGCATTTACAGGAAATACCCCGATAAAAGCAATCCAAATCAGCAATATCAATAATTTGTTTCTTCCCGAAAAACATTTCATAATCGTTCAATTGACAACACTTTGTCTTTGGCGAGTTGTGTTTTCAGCGCTTCGAGGTTCTCAAATTTCTTTTCATCACGTAACCGGTCCACAAACTGAATGGTAATTTTCTCATCATAAATATCTTCGTCAAAATCAAAAATATGTACTTCAATAGTCAGGTCTCCGTGGTCGATAGTAGGTCGCACGCCGATATTTCCCATACCTTTTAGGACTCTGTTTCCCAACAGTACGCGGCAGACATACACACCATTGGCGGTAATCAGCTTGTATTCGTTTGGAATTTCAAGGTTTGCAGTTGGAAATCCTATTTTGTGCCCAATACGTTGACCGCGTACGACTTTTCCCGTGATGGCATATTCATAACCTAACATCCGGTTGGCCTCCTTTACATTGCCGTCATGCAGCAAATTACGAATGCGTGTGGAGCTAACCGGAACTCCATCGACATAAAAGGGCTGAACCTCTTCCACTTCGTAGCCGAATTTTTGTTTCAGCTTTTCCAGAAGCTGGATGTTTCCTTCCCGGTTTTTACCAAAGTGATGGTCGTAGCCAATGATAACTTTGGCAGGATGGACATATTTTACCACGTAGTCGGTGACAAACTGCTCCGACGAATTTCGGGCAAACTCTTTGGTAAATGGGATGATAATAAGGTGGTCAATACCCACTTTATCCAGCCGTTCGATTTTTTTCTCGCGGGTATTGATAAATTTCAGATTGACGCTGTCCTGATATAAAACCAGCCGCGGATGTGGGGAAAACGTAATTACGATTGTTTCGCCACCAGTTTTTTTGGCCTCTTCCTTCATTTTTGAAAAGATAGCCTGATGTCCCAAATGAACGCCATCAAAAGTACCGATGGTGATGATGGGATGGGCAACCGCCTCAAAATCCTGTATGCACTGATATATCTTCAATATTGTATTTTTTTAACCTAACAATTTTTGTTTTATCAGATATTCTGCAATTTGCACGGCATTGGTGGCTGCACCTTTTCGCAGGTTGTCGGCTACAACCCATAGGTTTAGCCCGTTTTTTACTGAATTGTCGCGCCGGATACGTCCCACAAAAACATCATCTTTCCCCTGAGCCGAAACAGGCATGGGATAGATATTGTTTTTCGGGTCGTCCTGTACAACCAGTCCGGGCATCTCATTCAGCAGAAAAATAACCTCTTCCATAGCCCAGGCTTTTCGCAGCTCCAGGTTTATTGATTCGGAATGGCCACCTGTCACAGGTACCCGTGCGGCGGTTGCCGAAATGGAGATGGTATTGTCGCTGAGTATTTTCCATGTTTCGTTAATCAGCTTCTCCTCTTCGGTGGTATAACCACTATCGGTAAAGTCGCCGGCGTGCGGCAATACATTCATATCAATAGGATGCGGATAGACCTTTGTTCCTCTTTTGTGCTGCCGTTCGTTCATTAATTGTTCAATGCCCATTTTTCCGCTACCGCTTACCGACTGGTAGGTGGAAATCACAATCCTTTTAATGCCAAATTTCCAGTGCAGTGGAGCAATGGCCATGAGCATTTGTATAGTAGAGCAGTTAGGATTGGCAATGATCTTATGAGAAGTTTTCAGGATGTTTCCGTTTATTTCGGGTATAACCAAAGGAATCTCCGGATCCATCCGCCAGGCAGAAGAGTTATCGATGACCGTGGTGCCTGCTTTGGCAAACTTTGGTGCCCATGTAGCAGATGCTGCTGCACCTGCCGAAAACAGCGCTACATCTGGTATTAACCGAAGTGCCTTTTCTGGGGTGATAACTTCAATCTCAGACTGTTTAAAAGGAATCTTTTCGCCAATTGATTTTTCGGAAGCAACAGCGTAAATGCGTGTCAACGGGAAGTTATGCTCTTCCAATACTTTAATCATTTTTCTTCCTACCACTCCGGTAGCTCCGATTACTGCAACTTTCATTATTTTTTGTACTTTTATATGCTCTAGTGAAAACGCTGCAAAATTACCAAAATAATGAAACCTTTCTTACTTCTTCTGGTTCTGCTTCCTCTGGTTGCTTTTCCCCAGCTTTCCGAGTATTTTGATGATGGAAATTTTACTCAGAATCCGGTATGGTCTGGTACACGGGATCGATTTGTTGTGAATGCCGACAAGCAATTGCAACTTAATGATAGTGTGATAGATAAAGCCTGGCTAACAACGTCTTTTCAAATGTTGCCCCAAACCGAATGGCAAATTTGGGTGAAGGCGGCTTTTAGCCCTTCTTCCAGAAATTTTATCCGTATTTTCCTTGTTACCGACAACCCGGACATCACGCTGGTTTCAAAAGGATATTACTTGCAGCTTGGTGAGGCCGGGAGCAACGATGCCATCGAGTTGTTCAGAAAATCGGGTGACACAACGGTTTCCGTTTGCCGGGGAACTGAAGGGCTACTCTCCAAAGCTTTTACCGTAAGGATAAAGGTCCTTCGTGATTCATTGGGAAATTGGCAACTCTTTGCTGACCCGGCAGGTGGAGATGATTTTCATAAAGAAGCCGAAGGGAAGGACAGCCGTTTTAGCGCCTCTTCTTATTTTGGGCTTTTTTGTCAATATACCCGGAGTAATGCCAAAAAGGTCTTTTTTGATGATATTTATGCCGGTACCCGGCAAGTGGATACGTTACCTCCGGTGTTAGATAGCGTCTTTGTGTCTTCCGACAGTACTTTGGCTCTCTTTTTCAGCGAAGGCATAGACAGCCTTTCGGCAATACATACAGGTAATTATCAGCTTTCGCCAGCCGCCGGTAAACTTTTGAATGTCATCCCTTCTCCGGATAAAAAGTCTGTTATGCTGACTTTTTCCGGCCATTTGAAAAGAAATCAACTCTATGAAATTACCGTTTTAGGAATAACAGACCGGTCAGGAAATCGTATGGCCGGACAAACGTTCTCTTTTGTTTATGTGAAGCCGCAACCCAACGATGTGGTTTTTAATGAGATAATGGCCGACCCGACGCCTGCCGTGGGACTTCCTGAATTTGAGTATCTGGAACTGTTTAACCGTACTGCTGTGGCTATTAATCTGGACGGCTGGCAACTGATGCTTGGGAAATTGAAAAAGACTTTTGGGAAAGTTACCATTGCATCCGGTGGCTACCTGATTCTTTGTAAAGAAAAAGCACGGGACGCTTTTTCCCATTTTGGAAAAACATATGCGTTTAAAAGTTTCGGTCTGACAAACGGCGGGGAGAACCTGAGACTTTTCGATAGAAAAGGACTTCTGATATCCTCGGTGCAATATGATAAAAACGGGTATGGTGATGATGCTAAAGCGGATGGTGGATGGTCACTGGAACAGATAAACCCGGAAAATATCTGCTCGGGAAGCAATAACTGGAAAGCGGCGGAAAATAATGTGGGCGGAACGCCCGGGAAGCAGAATTCAGTATTTGATACGCAGATTGCGTTGCCTAAAATCAGAGCATTGCAGATCCCTGACGATCACACGATTGAATTGTCATTTACACAAAAAATGGAGAGTAACCTGCTTGTAAATTCCGGCTTTTTTACTGTCTCACCAGATATGGGACAGATAGAGAAATCAGAGGTTTCGGCAGATCGCAGGCGTGTCAGCCAGATGTTTGGGGACGCTTTTGACACGGCAACAATCTACACACTAACAATTTCCGGAAACCTGCAAAACTGTGCCGGAAAGGCCATGGCCACTGATACGTCAGTGCAGTTTGGCCTTCCTCAGCCTGTGGCGAACAGAGATGTGGTCATTAATGAATTATTGTTTTATCCTCTGGCAGGAGGAGAGGATTATGTGGAGCTGTATAATCGTTCGCACAAAACCATTGATTTATCATCGTTGCTTTTAGGGACAGTAAAAAAATCGCCACCCAATCCACCCGACTCCCTCTTTTATAATCTCGCTTTTGATCAGACCTTGTTGTTGCCAGGCGATTATGTTCTGCTGTCTTCATCGCCTGGAAAGGTGAAAGCACAGTATACTGCCAAAAATCCACATGCTTTTCTGCGTGTTGTGCCGTTTCCGGCTTTCAGCAAAGACAAAGGAAGTGTGTTGCTGTTCAGGCAAATGCAGAAAATAGACGCCTTTGACTATTCGGAAAAAATGCAATATCCGTTATTGAATTATACACAGGGTGTGGCGCTGGAGCGGGTAAGTGCCGATGGTGAAACCAACGATCCAAACAACTGGCACTCAGCGGCAGAGAGTGTTGGGTTCGGGACGCCGGGTTATCGTAATTCACAATCCGCTAGCATGAACCCAGACTCCATCAGTGGTGAGATTGACATTGACCCGGAAATTTTCTCTCCGGACAATGATGGATACCAGGATATTTTACACATTAAATACAAGCTTGAAACATCCGGCAATACCATGACGATTACCATTTTCAATGCTTCGGGACAGTTGGTACGCAGGCTGGTAAACAATGAATATGTTGGAACCGATGGTGTTGTCTCATGGAATGGGCTGAAAGATGACGGGACCAAAGCTCCCGTCGGTATTTATGTGTTTTACATCAAAGTTTTTGATCAAAGCGGTAAGGTCATGCGATTTAAAAAGGCAGCCGTGCTGGCGACGAAGCTATAAACGTGAAGTGCCTAAAGGTGATATGGAACATCTCTCATCCAAACATCCTTACTCTACGGTTACCGATTTAGCAAGGTTTCGGGGTTGATCCACATTACAACCCCTCAGGATGGCAATATGATAAGCCAGTTTCTGCAATGGGATACTGGCCAGCAGTGGGGTGAAAATTTCATTGGTTTTAGGAATTTCAATAGCGTAATCCACCAGGTTTTTAATGACTTCGTCACCTTCGGTAACGACGGCAATTACATGACCGTTTCTTGCTTTTACCTCTTGAATATTGCTCACCACCTTATCGTAAATTCCATTGGAAGTTGCGATAAAAACAACGGGCATATTCTTATCTATCAAAGCAATAGGACCATGTTTCATTTCTGCAGCCGGATAACCTTCCGCATGGATGTAGGAAATCTCTTTCAGTTTTAACGCCCCTTCCAGCGCAACGGGGAAATTATAACCGCGGCCCAGATAAAGAAAGTTAGTGGCATCTTTATATTCCTGTGAGATAAGCTTTATCAGCCCATCGTTATTCAACGCTTTTTCTACTTTATCGGGAATACCCTCAAGTTCGTGTATCAGCTGCATCCACCGTGAAGTCGGGATGGTTCCTTTTAATTGTGCCAACCTCAAAGCAAGTAGTGTGAGCACGGTTACCTGCGCGGTAAAAGCTTTGGTGGAAGCTACGCCTATTTCCGGGCCGGCGTGGGTATATGAGCCAGCATCAGTTAAGCGGGCTATGGAAGAACCTACAACGTTACAGATACCGAGAATTGTGGCCCCTTTTTCTTTGGCCAGCTGGATAGCTGCCAGTGTGTCGGCCGTTTCTCCCGATTGCGAAATAGCAATAACTACATCACGCTCATCAATAATAGGGTTACGGTAGCGGAATTCGGAAGCGTACTCCACTTCCACAGAGATGCGTGCCAGATCTTCGAGAAGGTATTCACCTACCAGGCCGGCATGCCACGAAGTGCCACAGGCAATAATAATGACACGTCTGGCGTTGATTAGTTTCTGCTCATAATCTTTCATCCCACCCAGCGAAACAATACCTTTGTCGGCGTGTAACCGTCCTCGCATACTGTCTTTTATGGAGCGGGATTGCTCATAAATCTCTTTAAGCATAAAGTGTCTGTAACCCTCTTTTTCAAGCTGGCTAAGATCCATTTCAAGAGCCTCAATATAGGGTGTTTTTTTCTGGTTCTTAATGGTCTTCAAATCAACCTCATTTCCTCTGCGCAGTATGGCTACATTCTCTTCTTCCATGTAGATCACCTTTTTGGTGTACTCCACAAACGGAGTGGCATCAGAAGCCACAAAAAATTCGTCTTCACCCACACCAATAACCATAGGGCTGCCTTTGCGGGCTACAATAAGGGTGTCGGGATCATCTTCCGAAAGAATAACAATGGCATAAGCGCCGGTAACCTGGTTCAGCGCAATGCGGACAGCCTCCTCCAGTTCAACGTTTTCGTTAAGTTGTATATCTTCAATCAGGTTGATAAGCACCTCGGTATCCGTATCTGAGCTAAAATGATAACCTCGCCCAATAAGAGCTTCTTTCAGGGAAGCATAATTTTCAATAATGCCATTGTGGATTACCGCCAGCTTTTTATTTTGTGAGAAGTGAGGGTGTGCGTTTATTGTATTTGGCTCCCCGTGGGTGGCCCAGCGAGTATGTGCTATTCCGGCGTGCCCGTTTAAATTTTTACCGGAGATATAATTTTCCAGTTCCGAAACTTTTCCTTTGGTTTTGTAAACGGAGAGCCTCTTGTTAAGCAAAGCAACTCCGGCACTGTCGTATCCGCGATATTCAAGTCGGTGGAGGCCTCTTATCAAAATGGGATAGGCATCTTTGGGTCCGAGATAAGCAACAATTCCACACATGATAACAGAATTTTAGCGTTTGAAATTTAGTAGTTGGTTTTTTAACCAAAAAACAAAAGTAAAGAATATTATTTTACGATGGTATAAAAAATATCCAACCTGGCACGCCTTGTCGAGTCTCCTGCAAATTGTGGCCCGTTAAAAATAAAGCGTTCGGGAGAAATAGCCCCACCTTTTATAAATAGAGCCAAGCCGTTATCAACTTTAGTAGAGTCTTTTATCAATGATTCGATGTAGTGCGTAATGCGGAATGAATAGGAATTATCCGAGGCGTTATATTTCCCGCCAAAATAACTACCTCCTTCACTCTCGTCAGGCAAAATGGCGTAAGCAGAATCATTAACAATCCTAATAAGAGACAACTGGTCAGGAGCACCAAGAAAGGGTTTCGCTTCAGCACCGGGCAGGATGAGTTTGGCTTCGTTTATACCCACCGTCCCCAGCTTATTTAAATCTCTAATGTGTGGGAACTTAATAACCGCTTGTACACCCGCAAGCCCCTGAACATAAAACTGTTTCAGCCCCAGTGTGGTGTCTCCGTTGATTACCTGGCTTTTAAAAGCCTGGTCACCAGCACTAAAGTCATGCTGGTAATGATTAAGCCTTGCCACGGATGCACTCAGCAGATAAGCATATTTTAGTGAATCTTCCTTGTCATTATGATAATACAGGGTCAGGATTGTTTTGCGTGTGTTGGTTAAAAACGAGGCAAGAGCTCCTCCGCTGCTTACCGGATCTGTTTCCAGATAAAGGCCCTTGAAATAGTCCAGAAACAAAAGGCTGCTATCAAGAACCGTGGTGTCGGCATTCAGCAGCTTATTACCCATAGCCTTGGAAATATTACTAAGGTTGATGCGTAACACGTTTTTCAACGTGTCAAGCTTACCAATAATATAAACTTTACTTCTATCGGGTTGAAATGTTACATCTGCATAATCGGTGGGATAGACAGCAACTTTTCTATTAGAATAATAGGTGCTATCAAAAGAGAGATCATCTCTCATTTCGTACACGTGAAGGTGCAATACAGCATTGGTATCTCCATATACACTTGAATAGTAGAGCTGAAGCACGAGGGAGTCGGTTACAGGATTTGTTCCGAACCGATAGCCTTCGCTTATCGGCAATACTTTGGTGTAAAAACCTGCGTCTGTTAATCCGAATACGGGGTCTTTTACACTCCCCAAAAAGCTTACCAACATCTTATCGGAACGTGTAGTGTCAATAGTCCGCGAATGAACGATAAACTCGCCCCGCTTAAAATGCAACGACAGGGAATTGTTCGGCATTAAAGCTGCTCCTACTTTTGAAGGATATTTCGAGCAGGATAAGTTAAAGAAACTTAAAATTGCAAGAAGTAGGAAAATATTGATAAAAAACAACAGGTTTTTCTTTCGAATGAGGGAATTAATTCTCTCCAATAATCTGGTCATAAAACTGGTTATAAGCATCAAAATAATTTTCTTCTCCCTGATATTCAAGGACTGGTTTGCCACTATCCTGAGCATATTCAAGTAGTTCAGGATTTATATTTTCTTCGCTGACTATAAATGCGTCGGCATAATCAATAGCGCCTTTCATTAAAGAAACGTAATTTGCTTTGTCATAGTATTCCAAGGCTTCGTCAGGGATGCCGTTCATTTTTATCTTTTGGATAAAAGTGTCAACAAAATCCTCGTCGAACCTGTCGTTATACAGCGATACAATAATTTTACTTTCGCCAAACAGCGGGTTATCTTTATAGGCCGTTCTTACAAACATCGGCAACAAAGCAGAGAACCATCCGTGTGCGTGGATAATATCGGGCGCCCAGCCAAGCTTCTTTACCGTGTCAAGAACTCCTTTTGAAAAGAAAATAGTTCGTTCGTCGTTGTCTTTAAAGAATTTACCTTTGGCATCTCTAAAGATAAATTTCCGATGAAAGAAATCTTCATTTTCAATAAAATAAACCTGCATCCGGGCTTGCTGAATAGAAGCTACTTTAATAATAAGAGGATGGTCAATGTCTTCAATGATAAGGTTCATCCCCGAAAGACGTATTACCTCGTGCAATTGGTTTCGTCTTTCATTAACAAGACCAAAGCGGGGCATAAAAACCCGGATTTCTTTTCCTGATTCCTGAATCTTTTGTGGAAGGAAACGTCCTATTTTACTCATATGTGATTCAGGTAAATAGGGCATAATCTCTTGGAATACACAAAGCACTCTTTTCTTAATCATAGATTTGTTTTTTAGAGATTTTAGCGCTGCAAAGGTAATGAAAAATTGATTACCCCTGAAACAGAGCAGACAAGAAGCATAAAGTATCGAAGACAATGGTGTTCCTTAAATCAGAATTTCCACTCCAACGGTTGTCTTTTCTTAACCAATATCCATTATTACCCCAAGCTCTAAACTCTAAATCTCAACCTTTACCCTCTGATGAACATGGCTTTCATAATGTCGGAGGCTACCTTCGGATTTTCTTTTAGCCGCCGGGTGGAATAGGGAAACCAGTTTTCACCAAAAGGAACGTAAACACGCAACCGGTGTCCTTTATCAAGGACACTTTTGCGCAAACCGGGTGTGACGCCATAAAGCATTTGAAACTCGTACCGGTCTTTGGGAACTTTGTATTTTTCAAGGAGTTTGTATGCCCCTTCAACCAATGGGATGTCGTGTGTGGCAATACCCGGGTAGATGCCGTTCTTCAGAATGTATTCAAGGTCTTCGAGATAATGGGCATTGACCTCTTCATACTTCTTATAGGCAATTGCTTCGGGCTCAACATAAATACCTTTGCAAAGCCGGAAATTAAGCCGGTTTTCTTCGCTGTGCAGGTCAGAAAGATTTTTAATGTCGTCTAACGTACGCCGCATATAGGCCTGCAAAACCAATCCAACATTTTTAGGGAATTCTTCTTTCAGCTTTCTGAAAAGCTTTATTTCCATATCCACACATTGTGAGTCTTCCATGTCGATACGGACAAAGTTACCGTAGCCCACAGCTTTCTGCACAATCTGGCGGATGTTATGGTAGCAGGCCTCCTCGTCGAGTAGAAGCCCGAACATGCTTGGCTTTAGGGAATAATTTCCGTCAATTCCATTTTTTTGAATGGTTTCGATGATGTTGAGATACTGCTCGCGGTTATTTTCGGCTTCTTTTAAGTCGGTGATAAATTCACCGAGCAGGTCAATGGTAACCATGTACCCGGCAGCATTCAGCTGTTTGGAAACACGGACGGCATCTTCAATAGTTCGTCCGGCAATATATCGTTTGGAAAATATCCACACAAGGTTTTTAGGCACGTGAGGCAAGATGGAGGCAACCATTTTATTAAACCACATCATAGCTGTATTCTTTTATGTTTTTTGCGGTAGCAAAATTAAATTTAATTTTCGCTTTACAAAAGGATTACTGTGTAATTTATAACAGTTAAAGACAAGGCATAAGTAGTTGATATATGCTGTATTACGATTAGTTATTATTAAACAGTTTTAAAAACCAATCTTCCGCAGACAGCTGTTCGGTATTAATTTCATCTGTGGTAGGTTCGCCTTAAAATGTAACTCCTTGAAAAATTTGGTTAAACGAATATTTATCTCTAATTTTGCCGCCCAATTTTTTGAGGAGTGGAGAAGAGCAACAAAGCGTTTTTAATTCCCGTAAAAGGGCTGGAACCTGGGGAGCATCATTACGATTTTGTTGTGGAGGACGCGTTCTTTGAGCAGTATGCATTTCTGGATATCCATCAGGGAAAGGTTTTGCTTTCACTGGATATTGAAAAGGAATCGCGGTTGATGTTACTGTTGTTTCATTTTGATGGCGCCCTGCAGCTCATTTGTGACCGGTGTCTTGATGAGTATGCACAGCCAATACTGGGTGATTTTCGCCTCGTTGTAAAATATGGTGAAAAAAGGGAAGAGGTTTCGGATGAATTGGTAACGATCCCTTATGAAGATAGTTATCTTGATATTGGGCAGTATGTTTACGAATTTATCCTGTTGATGATTCCGATGAAACGAATTCATCCGGATGATGAAGACGGAAATATGACCTGTAATATTGAAATGCTGAAGAAACTTGAAACTTTTGTAGAAACTGAGACAGATCCCCGATGGGATGCATTAAAAAGGATTAAAAATAAAGAAATAACCGATAAAAAATAATTAAAATGGCACATCCAAAAAGAAAAATTTCAAAAACAAGGAGAGATAAAAGAAGGACACACATAAAAGCACATGCTCCCGTTCTGGCTACCTGTCCTGCTACCGGTACCGTACATGTTTACCACCGTGCTTACTATGTTGATGGTGATCTATACTATAAAGGAAAACTCGTGGTTAAGGGTGCAGAAGCTTAACAAAATATGATTATCTGCCGGGCCATTTTCTGAGGAAACCTCCGGAAAAGCTTATGCCTTTGTTCGTTTTTCGGACAAGGGCTTTTTTTATACCGCTGGGTATAATAGATTTCCGATTTGCTTTCTCATGATAACAAGGATTAGTTTTATTTATTTCTCCGGCATGTAAATGAAAATAGTACTTTTGCGTTCAATTTTATTTAAGATAATATCATGGCAAAAATAAGAGCCGCCATAAAAGGAATTCATGCCTGGGCCCCCAAAGATATATTGACCAATAAGGAACTGGAGAAAATGGTTGATACAACTGATGACTGGATTGTTTCGCGTACCGGTATCAGGGAACGACATATTTTAAAAGGAGAAGGTCTTGGGACTTCCGATATGGGTGTGGAAGCTGTAAGCGGCCTGCTGGAAAAAACAGGAACAAAACCCGAAGAAATAGATTTGCTGATTTGTGCTACTGTTACACCTGATATGCAGTTTCCGGCTACAGCCAATATTATTAGCGACAAGGTGGGGATAAAAAACGCTTTCAGTTTTGACATGAATGCGGCCTGTTCTACTTTTATCTTTGCTCTGGAAACAGCGTCAAAATATGTGGAATCAGGTGAATACAAGAAAGTTATTGTAGTGGGAGGAGATAAAATGTCTTCCATTATTGATTATACTGACCGCGCTACCTGTGTCATTTTCGGCGATGCTGCCGGAGCTGTATTGCTGGAACCTACCACTGAAGATCTGGGTATTATGGATCACCGTTTTTATACGGATGGGGCGGGACGTATCCACCTGCATCAGAAAGCCGGCGGGTCGGTCAAACCGGCGTCACATGCTACGGTAGATGCTCATGAGCATTTTGTTTATCAGGAAGGGCAACCGGTATTTAAATTTGCCGTAACAAACATGGCTGATGTAGCTGTAGAAATTATGGAACGTAACAACCTGACCTCGGATAATATCTCCTGGCTTGTGCCTCATCAGGCTAACCTGCGGATTATTGAAGCTACGGCTCGTCGTATGAAACTGGATAAAGAAAAGGTTATGATTAACATTCAGCGATACGGCAACACCACCAATGGAACTATTCCCATGTGTCTTTTCGAGTGGGAAGACCAACTAAAAAAAGGCGACAACATTGTACTCGCCGCTTTTGGAGGCGGCTTTACCTGGGGCGCTATTTATCTGAAATGGGCATATGACGGGAAAGCCGGGAAATAAGTAACAGGCACAAGCGTCCGCTTGTGCCATTTACGCCAGCTACTTTTTTCATTCATCACTCATTACTCTTCCACCAGTTCAAAGTCCAGCTGGCGTTTTTCCATATCCACATTTTTGACAAGCACTCGTACCGAGTCGCCCAGGCGGAGTTTCTGCCCGTAACGCTTTCCGATAATTTGGTAATTGTCTTCATCCAGGTAGTAATAGTCGTCTTTCATATCGTTGAAGCGGATAAGCCCTTCACTTTTGCTCTCTACCAACTCCACAAAAATGCCCCATTTGCTCACGCCCGAAATCAGCCCGTCAAAAGTCCTGCCCACTTTATCCAGCAGGAACTCCACCTGCTTGTATTTTATGGAGGCCCTTTCGGCCTCGGCAGCCCGCTTTTCCATATCCGAAGCGTGTTCGCATTTCTCTTCGTAAGCTTCTTTACTTACCGACCGTTTTCCTTCGAGATAATGCTCCAGCAGACGGTGAACCATAGTGTCAGGATAACGCCGAATGGGTGAGGTAAAATGGGTATAAAAAGGGAAAGAAAGTCCGTAATGCCCGATGTTATCCGTTGTGTAATAGGCTTTTGACATTGTCCGGATGGCAATGGATTCTATCATATTTTCTTCACCCTTACCTTTGATGTCGCTAAAAAGCCTATTGAACGATTTGGCCAGACTTTCGTGCGACTGTACCTCCAACGTGTAACCCAGACGGTTCAGAAACTGGGTAAAGGTGTTTAGCTTTTCGGGGTTGGGTTCGTCGTGTACACGGTAAATAAAAGTCTTGGGCTTTTTGTTGTTTTGTGGTTTCCCGATAAAAGTAGCCACCGATTTGTTGGCCAGCAGCATAAACTCCTCCACGAGATGGTTGGCCTCTTTCGACTCTTTCACGTAAGTTTCAATAGGTTTTCCCTTTTCATCCAGCTTAAAACGTATTTCCGGCGTGTTGAAGTTGATGGCACCATTTCTGAAGCGGACATCTCGCATGATGGTAGCCAGCTCATTCAGCTTTAGGATGTTTTTCACAGACTCGCCCTCTTCCGTTTCGATTATTTTTTGTACCTCCTCGTAAGCAAATCTTCTGTTGGAACGAATGACTGTTTTTCCGAACCATTGGCTCTGTACTTCTGCTTTGTCGTTCATTTTAAAAACAGCTGAGAAGGTAAGCTTTTCCTCGTCAGGACGCAGGGAGCAAACACCGTTGGAGAGTTTTTCGGGCAGCATGGGAATTACACGATCCACGAGATAGATGGAAGTTGCCCTATTGTAAGCCTCGGCATCCAGTATCGTGTCGGGTTTCACATAATGCGACACATCGGCAATGTGTACTCCCACTTCCCAAAGGCCATCGCCGATACTTTGCAGGGAGATGGCATCATCAAAATCTTTGGCATCGGCGGGGTCGATGGTAATGGTCCACACTTTCCGGTAGTCTTTCCGGCGGGCAATCTCCTCTTTAGGGATTTCCATGCTGATTTTTTCGGCTTCCTGTTCCACGTTTCTAGGAAAGGAAAGTGGAAAATCATAATCTGCGAGTATAGATTTCATCTCCACATCATTGTCGCCGGGTTTTCCCAGCACTTCCACTATTTCACCAAACGGGTTGTTGGAGTGCTCGGGCCAGTCGGTAATTTTCACCAGCACTTTTTCGCCGTGTTTGGCTTTTTTTATCTGGTTTTTAGGGATGAAAATATCGTAGGGCATGGCTTGGCTGTCGGCCACCACGAAACCGAAATTTTTGCTCAACTCGAGAATGCCGACGTAGTTTGTTTTCTTCCTCTCCAGAATTTCCACAACTTGTCCTTCGGGTTTGTGTCCTTTTCGTTTTGGAAAGAGAAGTACTTTCACATGATCGCTGTTCAGCGCATGATGCACGTTGTTGGAAGCAATGAAAATGTCTTCGCCCCCTTCATCGGAAAGGATGTAAGCTTTTCCTGTTTTTTTCAACTCCACGGTTCCGGTGATGTATTTCTTTTTGTTGGCCAGCGTTTCCAGTTTATCTGCGTGTAAAATAAATTTTCCTCTTTTCACTTCCCGCAAGACTCCTTGCTCCATGAGCTCATTTAAAATAGTGTAAACAAGGTTTTTACCGGCTTTATCTTTAATACCGAGTTTACCGGCAATTTGTTTGTTGTTATAAGCTTTAAACGGGTTACCAGCAAAGATGCTGATGATGATACCGTGTAGCTGACTTTTGGGGTATTTTCCTTTTTGTGCCATAATTATTTTAAATTTATATTTGATTTTGCAGGGTTGGGATGGCTGCAATAAGTTTTTGGGTGTAAGGTTGTTGTGGGTGAAAGTAAATTTCATCGGCATCTCCGGTCTCGATAATTTCCCCCTCTTTCATCACGATGATACGATCGGACATAAAGCGTACCACCGACAGATCATGTGAGATGAAAATATAAGTAAACCCAAACTCGACTTTGAGCCTGTTCAGCAGGTTCAGAACGGTGGCTTGCACAGAGATGTCGAGTGAGGAGACGGCTTCATCACAAATGATGAACCGGGGTTGGAGCGCCAGCGCTCGTGCAATGACAATACGCTGCCGTTGGCCGCCCGAAAATTCATGAGGATAACGGTGAAAATGCTCTTCCTTCAGCCCTGTTTTTACCATAAGCTCAAGGGTCTTTTGCTTTCGTTCTGCGTTGTTTTTATATATATGGTGCACTATCATAGGCTCCATAATGGCTTTTCCGATGCTTATCCTCGGATTGAGCGAAGAGTACGGATCCTGAAAGACAATGCCCATCTTTTTACGAAACGGCCGGAGCATTTTATGTGAAAGTGATAACAGTTCTGTCTTTTCAAAATATATCTTGCCGCTGTCGGGCTCAATAAGCCGTAGTAAACTTCTGCCAAGGGTGGTTTTTCCACATCCCGACTCGCCCACCAGTCCCAGTGTTTCGCCTGGGAAGACCTTAAAACTTACATGGTTGACCGCTTTAAGTTCGTGAATTGTTTTCCCCCACCATGATTTTTGTAGCGGATAAGATTTTACCAGGTTATCTGTTTCCTGCAATGGTGGCTGGCTGTATAGTTTTTCCAGCCGTCGTTTTCGTGTATTCTCGGATTCTTCTTCAGGTTGAAAGGGCCTTTCGCCCGGCTGCTGCATAAAGTCATTAAGTGTAGCCAGCTTTTTAAGCCGTTTGTCCGTGGGAGGATAGCAAGCCAGCAGTGCCTTTGTATAGGGATGCTCAGGATGGCCGAAAATTCGGGCGGCATTGCCCCGCTCTACAATTTCCCCCTTGTACATTACCAATATATCGTCGGCGATACCTGAAACCACTTTCAGGTCGTGAGAGATAAACAACAAGCTCATCCCCGTCTCCTGCTGTAGCTTTTTCAGCAGAAGCAAAATTTCTTTTTGCACGGTTACGTCCAGCGCAGTGGTTGGCTCGTCGGCTATCAGGATGTCCGGATGGTTGGCCAGCGCCATAGCTATCATAATGCGTTGCTTTTGTCCTCCTGAAATCTGATGCGGATAGGAAAAGAAAATTTTCTCCGGCCTGGATAGCTGTACTCTTTCTAAAAGCAAAAGCGTCTGTCGTCGCGCTTCTTTTTTAGAAACGTTTTGATGCTGCCTGATGACTTCAACCACTTGTTTTCCGCAATGTGTCACGGGGTTAAGAGCTGTCATTGGCTCCTGAAATATCATGGAGATTTTTTGTCCCCTGATTTGTTGCATGGCTTTATCAGGAAGTAAAAGCAGGTTGTTACCCTTAAAGAGAATCTCACCATCAGTGATACTCACCTTTTGGGGTAATAGTCCCATAATAGATAATGCCGTCAGCGATTTCCCTGATCCCGACTCACCAACAAGGCCCATACAGCTTCCTTTTCCCATTTGAAAGCTAACATTATGGACCACCTCTGTTTCTTTAACGGAGATATGTAAATTCTTTACTGATAACATTTTTCAAAGATAATGATTTTGAAAAAGATTTTACCGCTGATGATTTTAAATGTTTGTTAAAAATATATTCTTGTGTGAAACAGTTGTAACATTGTATGATAAATCACCTGTTGATACATTTTGCAAATCAAAATATGGATGTATTTTTGTCGGATAAAGAATGAACAAGATGAAGAAAATTTGGATACTGGCTCTTTTGGCCATCGTTTTTATGGGCGCTTGCAACAGCCCCGAGAGTAAGCTTATAGGTAACTGGAAAGTGGCTGGTGTGCAAACCGATTTTGGAACAACCAAACTCCCGCCGGAAATTATAGCTCACATTGTGGCCGAACAAAAGAAAATCAGTTTCCGTATTATCAATGACTCGGTTTTAGTGCTGATGCTCGATAACAACACCCACGAGGCTAAATGGAAAATGGATAAGGAGCATAATATCAGCTATTATTTCAGTACGCAGTCTCAGCTGGTCAATAAACTTGGTAAATGGAACGGTAACCAAATAGTGACCGACACCAAAACTCCTCTGGGGACAATTGTTGTTACTTACGAGAAAAAATAGCTACTCCTGTTTAGGACAGCTGTTCCCCGTGTCTTTTGAAAAAGGTTCTGTTGAATAACGGCAGGAACAAAAGGTGTAGGCATGATGGATTTACTTTTTTTTTCAAAAAAGTCCGGTAAAACTACATTTCCGGGGACGTTTACATGTTCTCAACCCATTGGCGAATTTCCTTCAACTCTGCGTCCAGGCTTTTTGTCGGCATAGTTCTGCCTGCCTTTTCGTACCAGTAGTTTGCATTCCAGCTATCTCCTTCTTTTCGGTGCAAAAACGCATGAAACCGGCACGCCTCAGGTGATTCGTAATGTTGCACAATACGATGCGCGTCCTCCAGATTGTCGTCCATGACCATTTCGATGGCCTCCAGTAGTTCTTCCTTGCTAATCATCGTCTTCGATTTGGTGGCTACAAGTTACGAAAAAATCTGAATTCCAAACTTTCGATAAAAAAATGATAACCAAAGCTGGGCTTTTTACTGTATCATCAGGTTACATCCCCTGATATCGCTGTTATCGAAACGGCCAAGTACTTCAAAATCTGAAGTAGTGTGTAACTTTCCCAAATCTTGTGTGGCTATGAATGAGCAACTGTGTATATTGGAGAGGTCGATAACGTTAATCCCGCCACTTTTACCCACCGGAACAAGGCTCAGCGGGTCGTTTATATCGCGGATTAATATTTTCATCCATGGTGGTACAGAAAAAATTCCCAGGCCTTTTGAGTAGGCCTGCGACAATAATTCGGTCATGCCATATTCCGAATAAATATCTTTCACCCCAAATGCATTACGAAGTTCAGAATGTAGTTCTTCGCGCACCATTTCACGCCGTTTGCCTTTCATTCCTCCAGTCTCCATGAGAATGAGTTCAGGGAAATCCAGGGGAAACTGTTCTGCCAAATCCAGCAAAGCATAGGTCACTCCCAGCAGGATAACTTTTTTTTGCTGCTTTTTCAGTTTCGCCAATATTGCTGCCAACTTGTCGTAGTCGTGTAGGTAAAAACCACTATCTTCGTCTCTGCTGAGGTAGATGAGCAGGTCTGCCATGTGTACCAACGACGAGCCGGTACGTTCCAGATAAGAGGGCAGAAGTGCCAGAAAAATAAAATCTTCCGGGTTCCCGAAAAACAGTTTAAAACCACGCACCAAACTTTGTTCGTATAGTCTGGTGTCTTTCACAAAATGTTGGCTGGTAACCATCCCCGTGGTTCCACTGCTTTGAAAAACGGCTTCCGGTTCGAAGTTTCCGCACACAACCTTGTGTGTTTTAAAAAACTCAATGGGCAAAAAGGGAATTTCCTGGTAATTTTTTATGGCTGCTGTGTCAACGCCGAGTTCTTTCACAAATTTATGGTAAACCTCATTTCTTTTGTATTGAAAATGAAAAATTTCCAATGCCAGGGCAGCAAAATCCGTTTCTGATTTTATACTGAAGATATTTTTTTCTATGGCTGCCGTTTCCTGCATTCCGATTCGGTGATTGTTTGAAAATATGTATTTTTACCCCGTAATGAAAACAGTCACAAAAATAGGTTTTATTCTCGTCTTCCTGGCAGCGCAAATACTGTTTTCGTGTCAGAAGAAAGAGCAACTTCCCATTATTCCGGAAGTTCATTTTCGCCGTTTTCTGGTAGAAATGGATACCACCACCCGGGTAGCTCAACGTGGAATTCTGGAGTTTACCTTTAAAGACGGCGATGGCGACATCGGACTTCGTTCCTCGGATATTTATCCTCCGTACAACCCTGGTAGCAAGTACTATTACAACCTGATTGTCAATTATTACGAAAAGCAGTATGGTAAATTTGTGAAGGTACCGCTGTTATCGTGGAGTCCCGATTCCGCCCGTTACGACACCATGACATTTAATGCCCGCATTCCGTGGCTTACACCGAAACTGGGAAACAAAGGCATTTCGGGAACTATTCAGGACACCTTATTTATTAACAACCCGCTTTCAAAATTCGACACCATTAAATTTACCTTTTTTATTTACGACAGGGCTTTGCACAAAAGCAACGTGGACAGCACCCCGGAAATTGTGAGGAGATATTAACCTGATAAAAATATAATTGAGGTTTGCCTATCACTCAATAATACTGCAGGTTGGGGCATAACCAATAAAAGCCTGTTCTTAAAAAAGAACAAGCTTTTAATTGTCGGGGTGAGAGGA
>VAPM010250010.1_pt1 | contig 18856 bp, 14 predicted proteins | sample 3395091 | NCBI WGS metagenome assembly VAPM01 (sample SAMN08290445, study PRJNA428436) | hydrothermal vent metagenome | isolation source: Deep-sea hydrothermal vent chimney 3 | place: Pacific Ocean: Juan De Fuca Ridge | reverse complement strand
GCGGCCTTGCTTCGCAACGATTCGGGCAGCAGATCGAAGGCAAGTGCGAGAAGATAGCCGGTTTGTGTTTTGCCCGCGACGGTACCGTCATTAGTGACGTATGCGGCGACGAAAGCCTCGCTAATGTTCGAATTCAGCTTGGCGTATTGCTTCTCCTCGCTTGATCGACCAATTGCCCTGGCCATCCTCGACAGGAGTTGAGCGCTGTAGGCGTAGTAAGCCGTCGCAATTAAGCTTTTCGGCGTATCCGCTTCAATCGATAACCAGTCGCCAAAGTTAAGGTTTAGCCCGTGACCCCTGATAAAGTCCGGGTCGTGTCGCGCGACGTAGTCCATCCAGGCCGTCATCGCATCCCAATGACGTTCGATGACCGCGTGATCGCCGTAGTAAAGATACATCGTCCAGGGAATGATGATGCCCGCTTCCGCCCACCCTGGCGAACCCCCGTTGTCGAACAAGATCAGTGGTGCTATATCCGTGAAAGCCCCGTCAGGTAGCTGCGCATCTTCAACGTCGTACATCCATTTCGTAAAAAAAGCGGCAACGTCATGATTAAACATTGCAGTAGCTGCGAAAATCTGTGCATCACCCAGCCACCCCAAACGTTCGTCCCTCTGCGGACAATCCGTCGGGATGCTGATGAAATTGCCGCGCTGGCTCCAGAGAATGTTGCTGTAAAGTTGATTGACCAGCGGGCTCGAGCAGTGGAACTCCCCGGTTCGAGATGTCGCTGACGAGAGCACACGCGCAGTCAGCGTGCTGAGATCGGGAGTGCTGTCAAGGCCGGAGAGTTCGACGTAGCGAAAGCCATGATAGGTAAACGTCGGTTCGTAGGTTTCGACACCGTCTCCCTTGAAGACGTAGACGTCCTCGGCCTTGGCGCTGCGCAGATTCTCAATGTAGAGACTGCCGTCTTCGTGCAATGCTTCGCCGTGGCGAATAGTCAAGGACTGCCCGGCAGCACCCTCCAGTTGCAGTCGTACCCGGCCGACGATGTTTTGACCAAAGTCGAATACGTAGCTGCCCGCCGATCTCTTCGCAAGCGACTTCGGACGTAGCTCGTCGACGACTCTTATCGCCTCGGCGCGCTCGGATACCAGCGTTGCGCCCCGATCGCCGTGCGTGTGGACCGGATAATCGTTTGCGTCGTCGTAGTCCTCCGTGTGCCATAGCGGGATTTCGCGCCGAGCATCGTAGTGCTCGCCCATCAATAGATCGGAATAAACAATCGGTCCCAGCGTAGCGGTCCAGCTCGAATCCGATGCGATCATGGCGGTTTCACCGTCGTCGAACTCGAGTACGATCAAGGCGAGGAAATACGGCCGGTTACCGTAGTGCGCGCCGCGACTGCGCGGCGTAAAACCCACATACCCGGCGTACCAACCTTCTGCGAGCAAGACGTTCAGAACATTGGCGCCCTCGCGTAGCTGATCGCCGATGTCGTACGCCTGGTATTCGATTCGTTGGTGGTAGTCCGTCCAGCCGGGCGCGAATGATCGATTGTCGACTGACTCGCCGTTTAGCAACAGCTGATACAGTCCGCGTGCCGTCGCATAGGCTCGCGCCCGCCGGACTGGCCGGTCAATCCGGAACTGTTTGCGTAGATACTGAACCGGACCGGATCCGATCGCTGTTCGTAACCAGCCGATATCTTCAGAAGAGTGCTCACGTCCCGGTGCGGGCACGCCGCCGGAAGATGCAACCGGGCCAGTGATCCAATCACTCACCCAATCCTGACGATCACGTATGCCGGCCTCCCAAAACGCCGGCCTACTCCACGCCTCGTTTCCGCTTTCGTCCCACGAACACACTGACCACCAGACTCGTTCGAAGTTTTCCAACGGTGGTCCCTGGTAACGAATGTCCAGTGATCGATCGCTTTTGACCTGACCGGAGTCCCAGAGATAGCGGTCCGGTGAGCGGAGCGCCTCACGGCGCCTGGCGACAACGATGCGAAAGGCACTCTGTTGGCGATTCCTGCCGTCGCCTTCGAGCAACCAACTGAGTCGCGGATTGTCGACATCGATCCCCAGCGGGTTTTTCAGATACTCGCACCGGAGTTTCTCGGGCCGAAGTGTCACTCGTTAGTCGTCCTTCGCTGGTCGCGATCCGAGTTCATTCTTGATTTCTTCGAATCGCTCTGCGGTCAAGTTGTAGCGGCGAAACGCCAGTAGTGCGCATAACCACAGAAAAAACGGTAACGCAGAATAGGTGAGGCGGATGCCGAACAAAGCACTGTCTGATTGCTCGAGTCCAGCACCGCTGACGAAGCCGAAGTGGGCGAGCACGATGCTTGTCAAGAAAGCCCCTCCAGCCATGCCAGCCTTGCGACAAAATGCCCATGCGCCAAAGATCGTTCCCTCTCTGCGTACACCGCTTTCTAGTTCATCGACTTCGATTGTGTCGGCGACCATCGAATTCGGGAGCAGTTGATTGCCGGCGTCGCCGAGCGCCATCAGGATGAACAACCCGAACAAGAGCAGGTACATTGACGGCGGCAGGAAGAACGCGGGCACGGTCATGAGCGATGCGTAAATCAACCCGAGGTTATAGGCGCGTTTCTTACCGAGCTTCTCTACCAGGATGACCCACGGAGGCGTGGCCAGGGTTGCGGTGATCGCACCGACGACCATCAGCGGACCAAACAATTTCGCGGACGTCGCCATGGCAATCGTGATGTAGTAGACCAGAGCCGTAGCCGCCGCACCGATCGCGAGATTTTGAAACAGGAAGACGAGGAACAGAATTCGAAATGGTTTATTACCTGCGATTGCTCGAAATTCCTCCGTTAGGGAGAATCGCCCGGGCCGGGTCTCGATACGCGGTGCGTCACGGGTTGTAACGAAAGCGATCAGCCCTGTAACAACAATGAATACTCCGCCGATCAGTCCGAGCAATCGAAATCCTTCGGCTAGCGTGGCCTGCGACATAAAGATGACCGGCGCGGCGGCGGCGGACAGCAAGATACCCAGTCTCGCAGCCACCATCTTGTATGCGACGATATTCGTGCGCTCTTTATAGTCCTGGCTCATCTCGCCGACCATCGCAGAGTACGGCACATCAACGATGGTATAGGCGGTGCTCAGGATGGCGTACATTACTGTAAAGTAGATCGCCTTGCTCATCTCGCCAGGCAGGTCCGGTATCGCGAGGGTGAAGTAGAAACTGATGCCAAATAGTATTGACCCTGCCAATAAATAGGGACGGCGACGCCCCATGTGGCTCTTCGTGCGATCAGAAATGGCGCCCATGACTGGATCGGATATGGCATCCCAGAGTCGCGGCAGCAACAGGCAGGTGCCGGCCAGTACCGGCGAGATTCCGTGTGCTTCGGTGAGAAAGAACAGAAAGAACCCCATCGTGATACCAACGTAGACAGCGATCGGTAGTTCGCCTGTTGCCCAGCCGGTTTTTATATATGTCGACAGTGGTGGTGCTTGTTCGGGTACGCGTTGCCCCATTCAGATGATCATCCCGGGCTCGTGGCCGCGGCGGTGCGGGCAAGTTTTTCCGCTACTATTACCGCGGTCGCCTCTACAGCATCGACCGCGACGTCGAGGAAATTGGTCATCGAGAAAAAACCGTGCACCATCCCCGGGTACGTCCGGTGCTGATGTGGAACATCCGCCCGCGCTAACAGTTCTTCCAGTCGAAAGGCGTCGTCTTGCAACGGATCGAGCCCGCCACTAATTATCTGCGTAAACGGCAAGCCACTAAGGTCTGCCAGTAGTGGTGCGGCCAGCGGATTATTGCGTTCGTCGACATCGCTCAGATAGGCTGACCAGAAGTATTCCATCGCCTCCGTGCCGAGGCCGTAGCTGCCCTGTCCGAACAGGCGGTGCGATTTGCTATCGCCCTTCGGGCACAGCGCGGGGTAAATGAGCAGCAGGTATTTAAGCCAGGTTTCGCTTGCATCCCGAAGCTTTAGCGCTGTCGCCAGAGCCAGATTACCCCCGGCAGAGTCACCACTGATACCAATGCGCGATCGATCAAGCCCGAGTTCCTCTGCCTGTTCGTAGACGTATCGGCTTACGGCGACACAATCATCCAGCCCGGCCGGAAACTTGTTCTCGGGTGCCAGCCGGTAGTCGGCAGATAGTACAGCGGCGCCGCTGAGTTTCGCCAACAGGCGCAAGGTTCGATCGTTCGTTTCATAATCTCCTACGATCCAGCCGCCGCCGTGAAAATGAAGCAGGCATGGCACCGGGGTCCCGTTACCAATCGGATCGTAGAGTCGGTATTGTAACGGCCCTGCCGGTCCTGCAATCGTACCGTCAAGTACCCGCGGCAGTCTGGGCGGTTTGTCGTTCCAGGTCGCGGTATCGGACTTGAATCGTTGTCGCATAATTTCCGGTGCCACGGAGCCAAGCGACTCGCGCTCGGCCGCCTGGGCAAGCATTCTTTCAATGATCGGCGCCATCTGCGGATCGACGTAAATTTCTTCGCCGGTATCGCTCATATTTTCCACTTTCTCAAAATGCGTTTCGGGCGCGCCAGGCTCAAGCGACTTCTGCTTTGTCGTTAGCTGATACAACGAGTACCTTGACACCGGCATCTTCGAGCATCTTGCGATCGGTATCGCGAATGCCGTCGTCGGTGATGACGGTATTCAGGTCTGTAAGCTGGCATAGAATCAGACTGCCTGAGCCCTGAAATTTTGAGCTGTCGAGTAGTACGACGACATCATCGGCCTGCGACAGGATCTTGCGTTCTGCCTGGATTAATCTTGGATCGCTTTCAAGTAGCCCGGCACGGCTCAGGCACTGTGCGCCGGTAAAAATCTTACTCGCTGAATAATTCTTGATCGTGTCGTTGTCGAACGGACTGAGGATAATGTGCTGATCGCGATACACTTCGCCACCGGGCACCTGCAGACGCACATTGCCGTGCTCAAACAAGTAAGAGGCGATTGGCAACGAGTTCGTCAGCACCTGCATCGAACGGTGTTCGAGCGCGTAAACCATGTGGTAGGTCGTCGAACCGCCGTTGATGATAATCGATTCATCGTCGTCGCAGAGCGACACGGCCATCGCCGCGATAGCGAGTTTTTCCGGTCGACGCTCCGTATTTGCGTAGTCGAGCGAAAAGCTCGTGGTAGCAATCTGGCCGTTGAAATTGAGTGCTTCGGCGCCGCCGTGCACGCGCCGCAGGTCGCCTCGCTGGGCAAGTTCGTTAATATCACGACGCACCGTAGCCGACGACGCGCCAAGGCGGTCCATCAATTCCTGTACGGTGACGAAGCCCTGCTCCTGCAGCGCAGTGCGAATAGCATGAAATCGCTTGTTTTTGTGCATGCGGCTATTTGACATATCGAAACCCTAAATGATGCCCGCTGATCCGGCGCGGTTGGCCGGACGCTCGGCTGACTTGCACTGACGATAGCCGGATGTGCGGTAAGTCGCAATTGGATCGATAGCGCCACCGTCTCGTACGCGCGCCATCGCAACGATCGGTTGCACGTTCGTCTCGTACGCGCTCATCAGCGTATCGCGGGCCATAATTACGTCGTTGCTTTCCTGGTAATTGTGGAGGACCGGTCGATCCACGAGCAGCGCGCGCGTATACATGCTGAGGACTGTTGCCGCGCTGTAAATCAGGCTTTCGATAGGATCGGTAATGTTGTGCGACTGATCGAGCATGTACGCAGGGTCGAAACCTTCCGCGCCGCGACTGTCGGCGTCGACCAGTTCATTGAATACAAGAAACAGTTGCAATGGTTGAATCGATCCAGCGTCGAGGTCGTCATCGCCGTACTTGCTGTCGTTGAAATGAAAACCCGCCAGTTTGCGGAACTGAATCAGGCGCGCAACGATCATTTCGATGTTGACGTTTGGTGCGTGATGGCCGAGATCGACAAGACACTGTGCCCGTTCACCGAGCTCGCTGGCACACAGGTAGTTTGTGCCCCAGTCCTGGATGACGGTCGAATAAAAGGCGGGCTCGTAGAGTTTGTGTTCGATAAACAGCCGCCAGTCGTCGGGCAGGGCCGAATAAACCTGCCGCATGCTGTCGAGATAACGCTCAAGGCTAGCGGTAAAGTTTTGCTGTCCCGGGAAATTCGTGCCATCACCTACCCAGACGGTAATGGCCTGCGAGCCGATAATCTTGCCAATCTCTATGCATTCGACGTTATGTGCGATCGCCTGATCGCGCACTGCGCGGTCGGTGTGTGTCATGCCGCCGAACTTATAGGATAGCTGCTGCCCCGGCTGGTCCTGAAAGGTGTTGGAATTGATCGCATCGAAGCCGAGTCCGAAGCTCGCCGCATGGTCGTGCAGTTCCCGCAAGTCATCCCAGCGATCCCATGGAAAGTGCAGGGACAGCGTCGGCGTTGCTCGACTCAACTGCTGGACTACAGCGCAATCCTCAATTTTTTCGAGAATGTTTCGGGGTTCGCCCGGCCCCGGGAAGCGCGCGAATCGAGTGCCGCCCGTGCCAACGCCCCAGGTGGGAATTGCCACGCCGAAAGTTTGTACCGCTGTGGTAATCGCCTCGATATCGATACCGCGTCGCGCAAGATGTTCGCCAAGAGCTGCGAAGTCGCTGTCGAGTGCCGCTTGTTCGGCATTGTTGCCTGCGGCGATTGCGTCGGAGTCAACCGGCATTTTAATAGTCATCGGTTCTCTACCACTAGCGCGGAAAAGCAGCCGCGTTTCCGGCGTCCACGTTGAGAATGTTACCGGTCGATTTCGCGGATGCGTCGCTGATGAAAAAGTATACCGCTTCAGCCACATCCTCGGGCAGCACCTCCAACTTGAGCAGGCTGCGATCACGATAATGTGCCTCGAGCTCGCGTTGATCGATGCCGTAACCACGCGCCCGTGCCTCGCGCCAGTCGCTGTCCCAGATTCGGGAACCGGACAGCACGGCGTCGGGGTTGACGGTATTAACACGTATGCCGTGCGCCGCGCCTTCGAGTGCCAGACAGCGTGCGAGGTGCAACTCGGCCGATTTCGCGGATGCGTAGGCCGCAGCCCCGGATACGGCTGCTAGCGCATTCTTGCTGCCGATGAAGACGATACTGCCACTTTGTTGTTCTTGCATCAGCCGGTAGGCTTCACGCGACGTGAGGAAATAGCCCTTGCACAATACGTCGAAATTTTTCTGCCAAACTGACACCTCGGTGTCTTCAAACGCCGCTGAGGACGCAATACCGGCATTGGCAATCAGGATATCGAGACCGCCGTATTCCAAAACCAGCTTACGATACGCTGCTCGAACGCTGGCTTCGTCCGTTACGTCCATCGCAACGCTACGAACATTGTCCGCGCCGAAGCGCTGCTGCAGTTCCTTGTGTGCAACTTCAAGGCTGTCCGCGTCAATGTCAGTGAGGACGATCGCCGCGTGTTCGCGCAGCAGTCTTTCGGCGATCGCTTTGCCGATGCCACCCGCCGCGCCGGTAATGAGGGCGACGCGACCTGCCAGCGGTTTCGCCGGCGACATGCGTTGCAATTTTGCTTCCTCGAGCGCCCAGTACTCGATGTTAAACGCCGCGTTTTCGTCGAGGCCGACGTATTCGTCAAGGCGGTTGGCTTCACGCATCACAGTTACTGCGTTTACATAGAACTCACCGGCAATACGCGCCGTCGCCTTGTTGGTGGCAAACGTGACCATACCGACACCCGGTAGCAGAAACACCACGGGATTGGCGTCTCTTATCGGCGGGCTATCCTCGTGGGCATTGCGCTCGTAGTAGGCCGCGTAATCCCGACGGTACGCGTCGAGCGCGGCATCCAGCGCGGGCATCGCTTCGGCGCCTCCGTCGACGACAGCATCGGGCAGGATCAAAGGTTTGATCTTGGTGCGTAGGAAGTGGTCCGGACAGGAAGTGCCGAGCGCTGCATTCGCCTCAAGGTTTGCCGAAGTCACAAACTGTAGTATCTCGTCCTGATCATTAAAGTGTCCGACTTTTGGCAGTCCGTCACTGATACGAGAACGTATTGCCGGCAACAGACGGCCGACAATATTGCGGCGCGACTCCAGGTCTTGCCGCGGTCGTGTGGAGCCACCGAACGCCGGCCTTTTCCTATTCTTGTCGAGTGCCGTTTGCGCGCATCCGATTGCCCATAAGGTCGTTTCGTAACAGTCGCGAGCGGTATCAGCCCAGGTAAAGAGTCCGTGGCCAGCGAGCACCGCACCGCGCAGGTCGGGATAAGTGTTGATGAGGTCCCTGAGCTGCAAGCCGAGATCGAAACCCGGTCGTTGCCACGCCAGCCAACCGAGCTGACCGTCGAATATTCGCTGTGTCAGGTTTTCGCTATTGCGGGCTGCCGCTATTGCGATAACGGCATCGGGATGCATGTGGTCGATGTGTGCGAACGGCAAATACGCATGCAAAGGCGTATCGATGCTCGCGGCTCGCGGGTTGTTATTAAAGGTGCAATGCGGCAGCAGCGCAACCATTTCGTCTTCTGCGTCGATACCGCGGTAATGCTGTTCGAGGGACAGTAACTTTTCAAGATACAGCGTAGAGAAGCCGTCCATGTGCATCGATCCGAGGTTGCCACCGGAGCCCTTTACCCACAACACGTCGGTCGCCTCGCCAGAGATTGGATCTGCGACAGTAGTCTTCGCGGAGGTGTTGCCACCTCCGAAATTCGTTATCGACAGATCTGCGCCGAGCAGGTTGGACCGATACAACAGCCGTTCGGGCTCGCTCATCGTTTCTGCTTCGGTGTCATTCCAGCGGTTATGCATCTGTGTCCTTGATGCCACGCCCTTGATTCGGGCCGGCTGATCCGGGTTTGCACCGGTCGTGCGTGTTGGTTCATTATGAGGCTCAATTCACAACATTTCAATCAATTTCAATCATGATCGATCAATATCGCAATAAGCGAGTCGCTATCTTCGATATCGGCAAGACTCGCTCGAAGCTCGTAGTTCTTGATGCTGATGGCGGCCATAGCCGCGAGTCCGTTGTCTCGAGCGAGACCTTGGCGAATGGGCCGTATCTACAACTCGACACCGACCGAACGTGGCAATGGATGTTGCAGGCGTTACGAGACAGTGGCGTCGCCGCCGATATTACGGATTGCGTTGTCGTCACACACGGCGCTGCATTCGCGTTGCTTGATGGTGACGAACTGGCTGTTCCGGTCATGGACTACGAATTCGACGACTTCGATGCGGTCAACCCGGCCTACGAACGGGTGCGAGATACGTTTGGCGCAACAAACTCTCCCGCGCTGCCGGCAGGCCTGAATGCGGGCCTGCAAATTTTCTACGTTCAGCAAACACTGCCTGACGATTTTTCGCGGGTCACAGCCATCGTTCCCTATCCTCAGTTCTGGGCCAGCCGACTGTGCGGTAAAATTGCCACCGAGTTTACGTCACTCGGTTGCCACAGCGATCTGTGGCGACCTGCGGCACGGCAGTACTCTTCGCTCGTCGGCAAACAGGGATGGGTTGATCTCATGCCGCCGCTGCGCTCTGCCTGGGAGGTCCTTGGTACCGTATTACCCGACGTTGCCGTTGCGACGGGACTCAATCCAGGTTGTCGAATCCTGTGCGGTATCCACGATAGCAACGCGTCCTATCTGCGTCATCTGAGCGCCGAGCAAGATCGATTCTGTATCGTTTCGACCGGCACCTGGGTTGTTTGTATGGCCGGTGCTCATAGCCTCGATTGCCTGGAACCGGAGCGCGACATGCTCGCGAATGTCGATGTGTTCGCGAACCCGGTACCGTGCGCCCGATTCATGGGAGGCAGAGAGTTCTCAATACTGACCGGTGGCACAGACGGCGCCGCTGAGGCGACGCTCGCCGACGCCAGCGAGGTGATCGAGGACAGGCGCATGGCGCTGCCGTCCTTTACAGAGTCGGGCGGTCCATTTTCCGAGCTGTCCGGAGAGGTTCTCAATCCGTCGCGGGACGCCGCGGCGCAGTGCGCGATGGCATCTTTGTACTGTGCACTAATGACGGACGTTTGCCTCGACAACCTCGGCGCATCGGGCGACCTTATTCTCGAGGGCCGCTATGTCAGTGATCCGATATTCGTTGAGGCGCTGTCGCAATTCCGTCCTGAGCAACCGCTGCGCGTATCAGCGGATGCAACGGGCACGATACAGGGTGCGGCGCGTTTGCTTGTCTGGCCGGAAGAACCGCCAGTCGTGCTTCCGGCTTACCTCGCGAAGACGCCGGCTGCGCCCTATCTCGAATATCGTGACCGCTGGCGCCGCCGTCTGAGTTGATCAACGAGACATTCTTAGAGAAAGCGACGTATCATCAACGGCATGCGGGCAATGATTTCAATCGCCGGTCTGACCAAGACCTACGCAGGCGGCTTCCAGGCATTGAGCAACGTGAGTCTCGACATTGATCGTGGCGAGATCTTTGCGCTGCTCGGCCCCAATGGCGCGGGCAAGACCACACTCATCAACGTGGTGTGCGGCATCGCGAACGCCACGGCGGGTGACGTATTTGTCGATGGCCACAATATCGTCAGCGAATATCGGCTAACGCGCTCCAGAATCGGTCTGGTACCCCAGGAAATGCCGACGGAGTCATTCGAGACAGTCTGGAATACCTGCCGCTTCAGTCGCGGTCTGTTTGGCAAGCCGGAAAGTTCGGCGCATCTTGAAAAGGTATTGAAATCGTTATCGCTGTGGGACAAGAAAGATACCATCATGATGGAATTGTCCGGCGGCATGAAGCGCCGAGTTCTGATCGCGAAGGCATTGGCTCACGAACCGGAAGTGCTGTTTCTGGATGAGCCGACCGCCGGCGTCGATGTCGAACTGCGGCAGGATATGTGGAACGTGGTTGCGGCGCTGCGTGAGGAGGGTGTGACGGTCATCCTGACGACGCACTACATCGAAGAAGCTGAACAACTTGCCGATCGGGTTGGTGTGATTAACCACGGCGAAATCATACTGGTCGAAGAAAAAGAAAAATTGATGCGCGAGCTCGGCAAGAAGCAGCTACTGCTGAACTTGCAGCAGCCGTTGGCTGAGGTGCCGGTACAGTTGGCGGATTACGATCTGGAGCTTGCTAACAGCGGCCAGGATATGATCTATACCTACGATACAAAACGGGAACGTACCGGTATTACAGCTTTGCTGAGTGAGCTGAATACCGCCGGAATTCGGTTTACCGACTTGCAGACGTCGCAAAGCTCGCTCGAAGATATTTTCGTAGACCTGGTGAACAAAGGCCGATGAACTTCAACGCTATCAAGGCAATATACCGCTACGAAATGGCCCGTATGTTTCGCACCGTCGTGCAAAGCATCGTTGCTCCTGTGCTCTCGACCTCGTTGTACTTTGTTATTTTCGGCGCGGCGATCGGCTCACGTATCACCGAAATCGACGGTGTCAGCTACGGTTCGTTCATTGTTCCCGGCTTGATCATGCTGGCGATCATGACGGAGAGTATTTCGAACTCGTCATTCGCGATATATTTTCCGAAGTTCACCGGCACAATTTTCGAGCTGCTTTCCGCGCCCGTATCGTACGGCGAAGTTATTCTGGGTTACGTCGGCGCCGCCGCCACCAAGTCTGTAATTATCGGTGCAATTATTTTGGCCACCGCGAGCTTTTTCGTCGATATCGAGATAGCGCACCCGTTGATTATGATCACATTCCTGTTGCTGACTTGCGTGTCGTTTTGCCTGTTTGGCTTTATTCTCGGGATTTGGGCGACCGGTTGGGAGAAACTCACGATCGTACCGATTCTCATCATCATGCCGCTGACCTTTCTCGGTGGCACGTTTTATTCGATCAGCATGTTGCCGCCGATATGGCAGACGATCAGTTTGTTCAACCCGGTGGTCTATCTAATTAGCGGATTTCGCTGGAGTTTCTACGAGAATGCGGATGTCAGCGTCGTACTCAGTCTGGCAACGACAGTAGGTTTTCTGATTGTTTGCCTGCTTGTCGTGCGATGGATTTTCAAGACCGGCTATCGCCTCCGGAGTTAAGTGAATCGATAGAGTTCTGATACGTAGATTCCTACTGATGCTGTCACTGGTCGTCGCAGGCGAACTCGTCTTTGGCCTGCCGTTTAATGTTGCACGCTTTTTCCGGCCGACGATGCTCGACGTATTTGGTTTTACAAATACCCAACTCGGCGACATGTTTGCGGTCTACGGTATCGTGGCGATGCTCGCCTATTTCCCGGGTGGCGCACTGGCCGATCATTTCTCTGCGCGTTCGCTGATGGCGGTGTCGTTGTTTGCTACTGCGCTGGGCGGTCTGTACATGTCCACTCTGCCCGGTCCTGTGCAGATGGCCTATCTTTATGGCTACTGGGGCGCTACTACCGTATTTCTGTTCTGGGGCGCACTGATCACGGCGACGCGCGAATGGGGCGGCGACAAGTCGCAGGGAGTCGCGTTCGGGATTCTCGAAGGTGGTCGCGGATTGGTCGCGGCGTCAGTCGCATTCCTCGCCATTGCCGTTTTGGCGATGTATTTACCGGACGATGCACACCTGGCGACGGCGGAGCAGCGCGAGGCAGGTTTTCGAACAGTGGTCTTGTTGTACAGTCTTGCGACGTTTCTCGCAGGCGTTCTGGTGTGGTTTGCCGTACCCATAACACAGAGAACCGGTACAGCAGTGTTTAACCCACTTAAGGGCATGGGTCTCGTGTTACGACGACCCATTCTGTGGGCGCAGGCGGGAATCATCGTGTGTGCGTATTGTGGCTACAAAAGCCTCGACAACTACTCGTTGTACGCAGTGCAGGTCCTGGGTATGGATGAAGTCGAAGGGGCGAGGCTGGCGGCGTACGGTGCGTGGACACGACCTGTTGCAGCGCTGCTTGCTGGCCTAATCGCTGATCGATTCGATGCGACTCGTTCTATCGGCGTGACCTTTGCGATTCTTTGCGTATCGTGGTTTGCCTGGTCCACGATATCGCCAGCTGAGTCCGGTATTGCGGTCGTCTACCTGAATTTTTTCGCGACCTATATCGCCGTGTATGCGCTGCGCGGTATCTACTTCGCTTTGTTGGAAGAAAATCGTACGCCGACTTATCTTACTGGCGCGGCGGTCGGCATGATTTCTCTGGTGGGTTATACGCCGGACGTGTTTTTTGCGCCGATTGCGGGACGCATTCTGGATGCCAATCCCGGACTCGTTGGCCACCAGAATTACTTTTTGTTCCTGGCTGTTATTGCGGCGATCGGGATGTTCGTCGTTGGCTGGCTGGTCTGGTTGCGCAGGCACGGCAGTGAACGGTTATGGCAGAATGTCGAGGTGGGTGAGGAATAAAACGCCAGCTACTCTTGTGCCAGGTTGTGAGGGAAAATCGGTTCGACCCCCTGCGCTCTAGTTCTGGTTGACAGGATCAAGTCCAACGATAATCGGGTCGTGATCCGAACTGCGGTAGGGTGATGCCGGATCAAACAGCCCGGGGTCGCGACCATTTTCCAGATTGTAGTCCAGCAACTGCGGCTCGTCGGCATTGACGTGCCATTCTATCGTTTCGCGAACCTGCCCGAGTAGGCTTGCCGATGCCAGCGCGTGATCAAGTGCGCCAGCTTGTGCGTCGAAAACAAAGGAATATGGGTTCGCACCGCCTTCGAGCAGGCTGGTGAAGCCGGCATTTCTTAGCGCGTCCAACGGGTCCTCCCGGAGGTAGGCGTTCAGGTCGCCGATAATCAGAAAATCCGTATCCCCGCTCCCGGTAGGGTCAGTATCGATCCAGTCAGCGATTGCCGCCGCAGCGTTGGTGCGGGCCACGCTGCAATTACCCTGGCCATCGTTTCGATTCGGGTCGCCGTTCGAGTCGCAGGATGAACCCTTGGACTTCAGGTGATTTACGACGACGGTGAACACAGCGCCGGTACTCGTGACCTCAAAGGATTGTGCCAGCGCCGGGCGGTTTCGGTTGTCGTTAAACCGTGGATCAACACTGGAGTCCAGCAAGGCGAAAGAACCCAACAACTGAACGGTCGATACGTTGTAAATAAAACCGGTTTTGATCGCGTCGTCGCCAATAACGCCGGTGTTCACGTACGCGTAGTTTCCACCGCCGAGCGTGGCATTCAGCGCCTCCACAATGGCCGAAATAGATTCGCTTGCGTTGTTTTCCAACTCGACGAGTCCGACGATGTCGGCGTCCATGAGCGCAATTCCGGATGCGGTTTTGGCGAGTTGTCGGGCGAGTTCTCGTGCGCTGTCGGCGCCTCGGCAATTATCGTCGCGCTGAGGGCCGCAGACTGCCTGACCGTTGTCGACTTTGGAGAAAAAATTCAGCACGTTTACGCCGGCAACACGAATCGAGCCTGCAACGTTCGGTGTGCCAGGCCGGAGGTTGTCGTCGTCGAAAGTGACCGTCTCGGTTGGCATCAGGCGCCACGCTTCGTCGCCGCGTCCTCCGCTGCCGCGGGAGAAGCGCAGGTTGCCGGTTAGTCCGGTAACCGAGTCACCGTTTCGAATCGAATAGTCGGCTCCGGCTCCGGCGTTTAGATATCGAATACTGGATGGATACGATGATCGCAGGCCATCATCGAGGACAATGGAGCGGGCCGCTGTGGACTGCTGGTGCGCGGTATACGCGCCGGAGTCCGGTGAGTTGCCGTTTGTGAACTGATAGAGTCTGCCACCGTGTGATAATCCAACTGCGCCGAACCGCCCGAGAGATCGCAAGTTCGTGACGGTGAGTTGCTGTGGGAAACGCAGCAGCATGCCCTCGTAGTGTTCCAGGTCGGCAAGGCTGTTGACGGGAAGGTCAACGTCGGTTGCCTGAATCGTACCGGTGCCGGTCACGCGAACCGCCGTTGCACTGATTTGTGTTTCACCAAAGAATTCTTTCACGGTGCCCCGTATTTCGACACGGTCGCCGACACGGACATCGACACTCGGATTGTCGCCGTCGAAAACGAACACGCCATCCGATGTTGTTACGTCGCCATCAGAAGATTCCTGCTGCACGTAAAAGCCGCCCAGATTGCGGCCTGTATCGCTGTCGTTTTCCTGAAAATCTCCGCTGACAATCGCCGTGAACGATACTGTCTGTTCGGTCATCGGGCTGCTGTCACCGCTGCCCTGGATGTCGGATACGCGAATGCCGATGGTGCTCGGTGGTGGGTTGGTGGTGATTGTCTCGGGATCGCTGCGGTCGCCGCACGCGGCAATTGCGAATGTAGTCAATGCAATGACAAGTTTGTTCATACGGCAATACTAGCCCATGTCGAAGACCAATATTTCTGCTTCTGTTTGGGCTTTGACGGCTAACCGGTCTTCGCCGGATATCTGTAGGCCGTCCCTCGTCGATGCGTGTTGCCCGTTGATTGCTATCTCACCGCGCACGGTCTGTACGAACACTTTGTGCGACTCTCCGATGGCGAGCTGCAATTCGGCGTCTTTCTGCAGGACGCTGGCATAAACATCGACCTGCTGATGCACCACTACGGAATTGTCTCGACCGTCTCTTGAGGCAATGAGGCACAGGCGGTCAAGCTTGTCTTCGCGAGAAAAGGCCTTTTGCTCATAGCCTGGTTCCAGGTTCTTTTGCTCCGGAAATATCCAGATCTGCAGCAGGTGCAGCTCGTCGGTGTCGGAGTGGTTGTACTCGCTGTGCTGAACTCCAGTGCCCGCGGTCATCCGTTGAATCTCGCCGCTCGTGGTCACTGTGCAGTTGCCAAAATCGTCCCGGTGTTCGATCGTTCCGGAAACCGGATAGGTCAAAATTTCCATGTCCCTGTGAGGATGTTGTCCAAAACCCTGTCCGGGGGCGATGCGGTCTTCGTTCATCACTCGGAGCGATCCGAAGCGCATGCGTTGCGGATTGTAGTAATCGGCGAAAGAAAACGTGTGTCGGGTTTGCAGCCAACCATGGTCGGCACCGCCGCGCGTATCGGATGGAATGAGTTCAAGCATTGTTCTGTTCCTAAGCAGGCCCGGCGGAGAGACGCGCGACCGCAGCGATACTTTCCCGTGCCCGGCGCATTGATTCCTCCGCTTCGCTGTTCAGTTTATCAGCCGCGATCACGTCAACGTCGGTGATGCCCACGAAGGACAGTGCGTGACGAAGATAGGGCGTTGCGAAGTCCACAGGGCTGCCGACCGGTACGCCTCCGGACGCAACGACCAGGTAGGCTTTCTTGTCTTCGAGCAAGCCGACGGGACCGTTTTCCGCGTATCGGAATGTGAGTCGTGCTCTTGCGATCATATCGATCCACGCTTTCAACGGCGCCGGAACCGAGAAGTTGTACACCGGTGCACCGATAATCAGCACGTCGGCGTTCTGAAGTTCGGCAACCAGTTCGTCCGAGTAGGCAAGAGTGTCCAGATGCGCGGGCGTTCGGAGTTCGTCGGACGTGAAGTTCGCCTCGATCCATTGCTCATCGACGAACGGGATGCCCAGGCTAAGATCGCGGTGCACCACGGTTTGCGAACTGGCGCCGTCTTCGAGCGCGGCAATCAGCTCTGCGCTCAGGGTCCGCGTGGCGGAATCGTTTCTGCGCCCGCTGGAGCTGATTTCCAGAATTCTTGTGGATTCGCCGAGCATGTTCGTTTCTCCGATATCGCGTGTTGTTAAGGAAAGACAGCATTACTGTTGACAACAGCAAAAAAAACAGTAACTTCGGGATAAGTTTATTGCGAAATTCGCAACAATATGGACAAATTTGACGATATTCAGGCGTTTACGATGGTTGTCGACGCCGGGAGCTTTACCGCCGCTGCGGAGCGCCTGGGCACGGCGACGTCTGCGGTCAGTCGACGTGTATCGGCGCTGGAGCAGCGCCTGGGTGTGCAGCTGCTGCATCGAACCACCCGGGTGCTGAACCTGACAGAGGTCGGGCGCGGTTTTTATCAGCACAGCACGCGAATTCTCGCCGATCTTGAGGAGGCCGAGGCGGCGGTACAGCAGGAGCACGGCGAGCTGTGTGGCACGCTGCGACTTGCCCTGCCGCTGTCGTTCGGTGTGCGTCATATGGGCAAACTCATCGCTGCGTTTGGCAAGCGACACCCCAGATTGGAGTTCGATCTGGACCTCAATGATCGGCGCGTCGATCTGATCGAGGATAATTTCGATCTGGCGTTGCGCATCGGCCGCTTGCAGGACTCGTCACTGATGGCACGACGGCTCTTCGACGTGCGTGCGGTGATCTGTGCATCGCCACGTTATCTCACCGTCCATGGCGCGCCCGAAACGCCGGAAGATCTGCGTGACCATCAATGCCTGGTCTATTCGAACCTGCCGGACTCCGGCAAGTGGGGCTACGAAGCGCCCAACGGCGAGCGCAAGACGGTCAAGGTGAACAGGGTCATGCAAGCGAGCAGTGGCGACTTTCTGTGCAATGCGGCGGCGCTCGGAATGGGCCTTGTAATGCAGCCGACGTTTATCGCCGCAGAGGCTATTCGCGCCGGAAATCTGATACCCGTACTTACAGACTACCAATGGCCGGTTACACCCGCCTACGCCGTCTATCCGCCGACGCGCCACATGGCCTATCGGGTACGCGCTTTTGTCGATTTTCTGGTGGAAAGATTCCGCGGGCAGCCGCAATGGGATCGGGATTGCGAACCCGGTTGAGGTTGTCCGCCATGGGTTATGCCTTCCAAATCTGCCACGCACGCTCTCGACGTACTATAATCGTGCGTTCAGAATGTCGAAGGTAAGTACTGGCGGGAACCACCACCCTCGGATGGAAATAAACATGCAAAAATTTGCAGTGATACTCATATTACTGACCGCAACTGTCGGCGCGAGAGCCGCAGATACCGTCAAAGAATTTCGCGGTTCGGGCAACATGACGACGTCGATTTTCACCGTTAAATCACCGTGGCTGCTGGACTGGCGCCTCGACGGCGACTACAAGCGACTGATCGCTCTGGACATTACGTTGCTCGAAGCGCATACGGGACGCCATGTTGGCCGCGTTTTACACACCAAACGCAGAGGCAATGGCTTGAAGCTTTTTGAACAGGCGGGCCAATATCAACTCAGAATCAGCTCGACGCTCGCAAACTGGACCATCAAGATTCAGCAGATTGAGCCCGAGGAAAAAGAACTTTACACGCCCAAAACACCGCAATGAGCGGCAATACCGATTGCGTTGATTTGTGCCATCATTGGCCGTGTGAACTCATTGAGCAATAGTAAAACCAGCGCCGTCGTCAGTTTGGCGGCGGTTATCGTGATCATCTACGGCATGCAGATGGCCAAGGTGTTGTTGGTTCCGTTCCTGCTTGCATCGTTTCTGGCACTGGTTACCGTTCGGCCGATGCTGTGGCTGCAACAAAAGCGCATTCCGAGTTTCCTGGCGGCAATGATCATCGTTGCTGCGATGGTATTGCTGCTCGCAGTGGTCGGAGCAGTGCTCGGTAGCTCGATTGCAGACTTCACCGCCGCGTTGCCAGGCTATCAGGCGCGCCTCGATGTCATCGTCGAGGGGGCGTTCGAGTTTATTTCCGGACTTCTCGGCGATGACAAGTCGATCGGAAGCCTTGGCGAAATGATCGATCCGGGTTGGGCGATGGGTTTGGTCGCGACCCTCTTGAACAGTTTGAAAGACGTTCTGACAAACATGTTCCTGATCATCTTCGCGATGATATTCATGTTGCTCGAAGCGTCGAGTGTCAGTACTAAAATAGAGGCCGCGTTTGGGCGAAGCACCGAGTCACTGCAACGCCCCAGAGCATTTTTACAAAACCTCGGTCGCTATCTCGGCATAAAGACCGTCGTTAGCATGGCAACCGGTATTTGCGCCGGTATCCTCTCGTGGTCGTTGGGGCTGGACTTTCCCTTGTTGTGGGCAATGCTGGCGTTTTTACTGAATTTCATACCCACTATCGGCTCGATTATTGCGGCCGTACCCGCGGTCTTGCTGGCACTGGTGCAGCTCGGTCCCGGTGCCGCGGGTGCTGCCGCGATAGGATTTGCGGGCATAAACGTAATCATCGGC
>VAPM010282077.1_pt1 | contig 18873 bp, 12 predicted proteins | sample 3395091 | NCBI WGS metagenome assembly VAPM01 (sample SAMN08290445, study PRJNA428436) | hydrothermal vent metagenome | isolation source: Deep-sea hydrothermal vent chimney 3 | place: Pacific Ocean: Juan De Fuca Ridge | reverse complement strand
GTCTTGATGACGCAAAATGGTTTAAATTAACCAACATACTTGACCTTAATTTCTACGATGATATGCTCCCAATTATTACGGCTGGCGTCCAAACGATACTAGACAACGACCATGCCGCAAAGCATTAATGTCAGATTTCTCTTCATACGCACAGCAACTTGGGCTAAATTTTAAAAACCTCGATATATTCGCGGAGGCTTTAACGCACCGTTCTTACTTGAATGAAAATAAAAGCGTAACAGGGCATCATAACGAACGTCTTGAATTTCTTGGCGATGCTGTGTTAGAGCTTACAACAACGCACTTCCTTTTCAATAAATTTCCAAATAAGCCAGAAGGTGATTTAACAGCGTATCGTGCGGCATTGGTAAATACTCAATCATTATCGGAAACATCAGAGGCTATTGGTGTGAACGATATGCTATTACTTTCAAAAGGTGAGTCAAAAGATGTCGGCCGTGCAAGGCAAATAATACTTGCGAATGCTTTTGAAGCAATCATAGGTTCTATATATCTTGATGGTGGGTATGCTGCAGCGGAACAGTTTATAGCTAGAAATATTTATACTAAAATAGATAAAATTGTTGAAAACCGTTCGTGGCAAGATGCAAAAAGTCATTTTCAAGAGGTGTCACAAGAGCACAGGAGTGTAACACCAAACTACAAAACTCTTGTTGAGGAGGGTCCAGATCACGACAAAAAATTTACAATAGGTGTTTTCCTTGGTGATGAGGAGGTTGCAAAAGGTCAGGGCAAGTCAAAACAAGAAGCTGAACAATCTGCTGCTGCTGCAGCGCTTAACAAAACTGGCTGGTAATACGTTGTAAAAAATAAGCACTGAGTATATGTACTTTGTGTTTATTTTTTGGTTTAGTGCATAGCAATGTACTGTATACTAAAATGTAGTTATGCTTAAAAGGCTAGAGATATCAGGTTTTAAATCATTTGCCCGCAACACAGTGTTGGATTTTTCATCCAATGTAACGGCTGTTGTTGGTCCAAATGGTTCTGGAAAAAGTAATGTTGCTGAGGCGTTTCGTTTCGCCCTTGGTGAACAGTCCATGAAAAGTATGCGAGGCAAGCGCAGTAGTGACCTTATTTTTAATGGTTCGCATTCTGTTTCAAGAACAAATAGAGCTGCTGTTTTGATTGTATTTGATAATACTAAACGTGTTTTTAAAATCGATTTTGATGAAGTTACAGTAGAGCGTGTTGTTTTCCGTGATGGAGCAAGTGAGTATTCTATAAACGGGTCAAAAGTACGACTCAAAGATGTTCATGAGTTACTCGCAGGAGCTAATATGGGAGATAAAGGAAATCATATCATCTCACAAGGTGAAGCTGACCGTATTCTTTTGGCAGGGTCTCGTGATCGTAGGGATATGATTGAAGATGCTCTTGGTTTAAAAATATACGAGTTCAAAAGACAAGAAGCACAAAACAAACTTATTAAAACAGAAGAAAATATATCTAAGGTTGAGGCTGTTCGTAGAGAGTTAGCGCCACATTTGCGTTTTTTAAGTAAACAGATTGAGAAAATAAACAAAGCGAAAGAACTAAAAGACGAACTTGTGGAAGCAAGTAAGGAATATTTTGCCATTGAAGATATTTATTTGTCTACAGAAAAAAGTAAGGCAATTTTTTCAAAAAATAAATCATTTGAGCTGTTTGAAAAAGCATCTTCTGAACTGATTGAAATTGATTCTCGTCTTAACAAAGATGGTGAGATTGAAAAATTAGCAAAAAAAGTAAGAGTTGCAGAACAGGGTCTCGAGAAAGCTATTGGCGAACATGCTGCAATCTCAAAAGAGATAGGTCGTGTCGAGGGAGAGTTGTCATTTGCTCGCGGCAGGCACACTGCAGTAGAACATGACCCATATGTAAAAGTTTCGAGAGTAGACTTAACTGCGTTTGGAGATGAAATTAAAAACCAAACCTCGAATGTTAAGGGTGAATTATCTGCAGCAATGGCAGTATTATCCGCAATTAGAAAAATAGCTGATTCATTCTTTAAAAAATTTGAAACACGAAATGAAGATGATTTTTTGATTGAAGAAGAGCAGCTGTCCCGTACATTAGAAAACAAAAAACAAAAATTGGTTTCTGATGAGTCGAAGCTTGCAGAAATAGTTGAAAAAAACAAAAACGTATTATCGCGAGCGAGGGAAGATGTGTCAGTCTATGAAGAAACTGGACGCGAAGGTCAAAGGAGGTTGGTTGATTTAGCCCAAACAAAGGCTAGGGAAAACGCTGCTGTAGCGCGAGAAGAGTCGAGGCTTTCAGAAATACAAATACTATCTACCGAGTGCGAAAGAGAAAAAGGTGAAATGTTGGCACTTGCAGGAACAGGATCAATGTCATATAAGCCGTTAACAGAAATGCCAAATGAAGGGCGTGCATTGCAAGAAGACCGTAGGCGTAAACTAGAACGTCTTAAGATTCGACTTGAAGAATCTGGAGGTACTGGAGAAGATGTACGTAAGGAGTATGAAGATGCCGTTGCACGTGAAGAGTTTTTGTCACGAGAGCTAAACGACCTAACGCAGTCTGCGGAAAGGTTGCGCTTACTAATAAAAGACCTTAGCGATGAGCTGTCTAGAAGTTTTACAAAAGGACTTGCACAAGTAAATGATTCGTTTGAAAAGTTTTTTGCTCTTATGTTTGGTGGTGGTGGAGCACGTCTTGTTATTGAAAGTTCTGATGACAAGTATTTTGTTGATGGTGATAACGAAACATCTCTTCCGCAAAATCCAGGAATAGATGTGTCTGTACATTTGCCTAAAAAACGCGTACAGTCGCTCATGCAGCTTTCAGGTGGTGAACGCGCTCTTACAAGTATTGCTCTTATCTTTGCTATGAGTCAGGTTAATCCGCCACCATTTTTAATACTTGATGAAACAGATGCTGCGCTAGATGAAGCAAATAGCCGTCGCTACGGAGACATGATTGAGAGTTTAGCTAAACATTCACAGCTTATTGTTATAACGCACAATAGAGAGACAATGAGTCGTGCTGGTGTTTTGTATGGTGTAACTATGGGTGGTAACGGAGTTTCAAAATTGTTATCGGTTAAGTTTGATGATGCTGTTAAAGTCGCAAAATAAATCTACAAATAAAATGACACAGAATGAAGCTTTAGATATTTTAAAAACAGGAGCAAATGTATTCCTAACAGGAGAGCCTGGTAGTGGTAAAACACATATAGTAAACAAATTTGTTCAATGGCTTAGAGAACATGGCGTTGAACCGTCTGTTACTGCATCGACAGGCATTGCTGCAACTCACATTGGAGGAATGACTATTCATTCGTGGAGTGGTATCGGAATAAAAACAGAGCTGTCAGCAGAAGACTTAGATTATATTACACAGAAAGAACATGTTGTGCGGCGTATAAGAAAATCACATGTACTTATTATAGATGAGATATCTATGCTTTCTTCTAATACTTTTGCAATGATTGACGCCGTATGTAGAGAAGTGCGGCATGACGGACGTCCTTTTGGAGGCTTACAAGTAGTTGCGGTTGGAGATTTTTTTCAACTTCCGCCTATAGTACGAAGTAGTTTTGGTAATCAACCTGTTCAGTCTGGAATGCTTGATGAAGAAGAGCCTCAAAATGTATTTGCTTTTTCTGGAGATGCTTGGAAAAGATTAAATCCAATCGTTTGTTATTTAACAGAACAACACAGACAGGAAGATTCAGATTTTTTGGAAGTTCTTTCTGCAATACGTAATGGAACCGTATCTGAAAAACATAAAGAAATTTTAAACAAATGTTCATCTGAACAAGGTGAAGATGTGCCTGTTTTGTTTCCTCATAACGCAAATGTAGATAGAGTAAATGATATTGCTTTGTCCAAACTAGAAGGGGTAGAGCATAAATTTGTTATGGAGCAAGTAGGTACAAGTGCGCTTGTGAGTGCGCTTGTACGTGGGTGTTTATCTCCAGAGGTTTTGTTACTGAAAGAAGGCGCGCGCGTTATGTTTACAAAAAACAATCCAAACCAAGGTTTTGCAAACGGAACTCTTGGTGTTGTTAGTGGTTTTGATAATGGACAGCCAACAATTGAAACGTATGACGGAAGAAACATAACCGCTGAATCTATGGAATGGACCGTTGAAGACAGTGGAAAAATAAAGGCAAAAATTATACAAATACCACTTCGTCTTGCATGGGCGGTTACAGTACATAAAAGCCAAGGAATGTCGCTTGATGCTGCGCACATAGATTTGTCACGAGCGTTTGTTTATGGTCAGGGGTATGTGGCATTATCTCGTGTTCGTTCGTTAAACGGACTCACTCTTGCTGGCATAAATAAGAGAGCTTTAGAGGTCCATCCAGACATACAAGAAAAAGATATAGATTTTCGTGAGCAGTCTAAGAGAGCACAAGAGACTTTTGTAAACATACAAGAAAAAGAGCTTGTAGCGATGCACGGACGTTTTTTAAATGCATCTGGGGGAAGTGTTGAAGTATTAGATAAAGTGGAACAGCTTTCAGCAAAGGCAAAACGAGAAGACCCAACCAAAGCGACGCTAACACTTTTACATGAAGGTAAAACAATAGACGAGATAGCAAGTGTAAGAAATCGTAAGCCTAGTACAATAATCACGCATCTAGAAAAATTGTATGATGAACAACATCTTACGCGTAAAGATGTTGTTCATCTTATGAGAGGTAAAAAAGACAATGTAGAAATTATTTTTTCAGCTTTTGAAAAAATAGGTACAAATAAACTCGCTCCTGTTTTTTCTAGTCTAAACGGAGAGGTGTCGTATGACACACTACATCTCGCGCGTATAGTTTTTTTATTGAGAAATAAGTAGGTATCTCAGTCTTTTTGAATGCTTGACATGGGCTATTTAATAGCGTATTGCTTATTGAGAATATATGCCTTTTCTAACGTACTCAATCGTGCGACTTATTCGCGCTACACAACGTGCATATGAAAGGAAATTTACATTTCTAATCATTGTTCTAGCCGTTTTGATTATGTATATATTTTTGCTTTCTAGTGTTGATTTACTGCCAGATACGCGTGTATCTGTATATAAAAAGACGGAAGTAACACTAAAAACCACACCACTTGTTGCAGCAACAAACCAAGCTTTTTCAAAAAAAATAAACAAAGGAATTAGAGTTTTGCCAAAAAGTATAAAAATACCTTCGATTGGGTTGTTTGTTAGTGTTTCAAACCCTAATACTACTAATATAAAATTATTAGATAAAGCATTGTTAAACGGAGCTGTTCGTTATCCGCTTTCTGCTCCTCTTGGTGTGTCTGGAAATGTAATTATTTTTGGTCATTCTAGTTATTTGCCGATTGTATACAATCAAGTGTATAAAACTTTTAACGGTATACAAAAACTTAAACAAGGGGAAAAAGTATTTGTAAGTTCTGAAAAGGTGACCTATGTGTATTCTGTTGATAAGGTATCAAAAGAGAGTGCGAAATCTGGCGCTATACCTTTGTTGGTTTCTGGGTCTATATTGACTCTTTCAACATGTAACTCTTTTGGTACAAAAAGTGATAGGTTTGTTGTAGTGGCGCATCTTGTTGGTAGTTATCCGAATAGAGACTGATTCTGTTTGGGTAACTCTCTGCAAAAGAGAGGTGATTTTGTTCTTTAAAAATAAAGTATAGAGCACGGGTGTGCAGGAAGGAGGTTTTTGTGAAAAGTAAAAAAACAGTAATTTGGTTTGTATTAGTATGCGTTGTTTTTGCGTTTGCAAATACAGCGCATGCTAGCGAATTTCGTTGGCGGTACTTTGGTGCCGCTCCATATGCGACTTCGCGTACCTTGGCGATGGAGACTCGCAAAAGCGCGTTCTCTAAGCTTGGGCTGCCAAGCGAAGTTGTTGCTCTCTTTATGGAGAGAACGAGAACACGCGGAAGGACAGTCCGTATCGTAAATGGCGACCGTCTTTCCGCGATGATTTCTCGTGGAGGTGTTGTCCACAGAAACGTCCTTGTGGACTTCATTTCTCCTCTAGGTAGTGGAATGGAATACGCTGCACCTGCCGAAAGGTGGAGTGTTACATGGAAAGGAAGGGTATATACACTTTTTCTTCCAGAAGTTTGTAACAACTGGTCGGTGCGCGTGTCAACAAAAAAAGTGCACACTGTCGCAAAAGACTGTGTTTTGGTAACCTTTAGGGTTATTCCTGGTGATATCGTCAGGTACGCAGTGTTTACAGACGGCTCACGACTTTCGTCGAGTTGCTGGAGTTTGTCTGACGGAAATATCACGTCAGCGACACCTTCTCCGTGTACCGTGTGCGACTGGAGCGGTCCGTTGCAAGTGTTACCAGAAGGTTCACTTGTGAAATATTCGGGTCTCTATCGTGCACGTAACCGCGTGCAGACGTTACGCTTTCCACGAGGTGTAATGCAAAGATATGTAGCTCTTTGCGTTACGCGTGCTGGGCTTGGTGAGTCTGACTCGTGGGTCATTCAACCAAGCGCGTGGGGCAGTGATGTATCATTGAAAATCCCCTATAGTGGTCAGAAATGGCCTGTGTGGGGAATTTCAAAAATTGACTGGTCAAGGTGGAAACACTGAGGCTGGTCTTGGGGTTGAGTGCGATGATAAAATCATCGCACTCAATAACTCCTTTTTATACAAAATGAAAAAAAACAATAATATATTTAACAAAAATAAACACCAGATTTTTATCGGTGTAATAGTCTTGTTTGGGGCTGTTGTTTTGAGTGTGTCTACTGTTTTAGCATCTCCAACGAGAGTATCTGCTCAGGTGGCATTGCCGTGTTGTTTAATATTGCCACCTCCACCACCTCCAATACCACCACCTATTTTACCAATACCGCTTCCTCCAAAATCTGTTGTTGCACCGAAACCAAAACCAAAACCAATACCAGAATCAGTAGTATCCAAAAAATCAAAACCAACATGTACACTTTCTGCAGTATCTACATCTATAGTTTCAGGTGGTAGTGCAACACTGTCGTGGAATACAACAAATGCAAAATCTTTTTCTGTAGATAATGGAATTGTTTCTGCTTCAAAAATTGTTAATGGTACAAAAAATGTATCACCACTTACAACTACTACATATACAGGTACTGTAATAGGTGTGTCGGGTATAGCTACGTGCTCTACTAAAATTACAGTTACACCACCTCCGGCTGCACCAAAACCAACATGTACACTTACTGTATTACCAACGTCTATAGTTTCAGGTGGTAGTGCAACACTATCATGGGGTGGAGGGCGTATCTCAAGCGTGTCTATAAATAATAGTATTGGTACTGTATCAGCAAATGGTTCGGTATCTGTTTCTCCTTCTGTAGGTCTTCATAAATATACAGGAACCTTTAAAGCAAACAATAACAGTGTCTTGTCATGCTCGACTACTTTGGTTGTTACTGGAGGTGGAGGTGTTGGTGGTTGTACTGCAAATTGTGGTGGCGGAAGTGTTAGTAAATCTCCAACAATTACACTTACACAACTAAATAAACCGTCTAAGCAACCATTAGCTTTTGTTTATTTATCTCAGATTCCATACACTGGTCTTGATTTGGGTATATTTGGAACTGTTGTGTATTGGTCTGTTTTAATTATGGTTAGTTTTGTGTCTGCGTATTTTGTATTATTTTTTGGATTTCCGTTTATGGCACGTAAAATTCGAATGGTTGCTAGTGGTGTAGAAGACGTGCTGAACGAAAAATCAAAAGAGTCTGTTGAAGAAAATAACGTTACCGTGGAAGAAAAAAATAAAGAGGAAGATAGTGTGCCATACTCAGAAAGTTTTAGATACTCAAAGTATAAAGGGTTTAAATCGTTCGCACAGGAAGAAACTGCCTTAACTGTTGGTGATATTGTTAAAGGTCTTTCTCGCTCCGTTAATTTTTCAGTAAATGACACACAGAAATATGTACAAAAAAATAATGATGAAAAGGGTATAATACAATCACAAAATATGATAAAGAAAATTAATACTGAGGATAAGGAGGATTTTCTAGAAGACTCTGAAATCTCAAAGATACCACAAGATGTTAAGCAATTAGACACTTCTTTGTCAGTTGATACAAAAAGTTTTTTGTCAGCACTGCTTAACGGCGACCGTACTGCTGTGTTTTCTATGGTGAGGCAGATATCATTAGGTGGTGGAAGTGTGGAGAATCTTATTTCAGATGTTACATGTGTACTCGATGATGTGTATCGTTCTAGAACAGATGGTTCTGTTTGTGATTCGGATATTGTTCGTCTTTCTGCAAAATATCAAACACCTGTTTTAGAGGAAATGATAACAGCACTTACAACATCAATAGACTCTAGTTATTCATCTAAAACTACTGCCATAAAAATTGCGCTAATACGTGCGTTGTCTAGTATTGGTGCGTAGATATCAAAAAAACACTAGTGATACAGATGTATCACTAGTGTTTTTTTAATTATGAGCGTGTGCTTATTTCTTCTGTTATGCGTTTTGTAAAATCTTCTATACTCATTGCTCCAAGTTTGTCATTGTCACGACTTTCAACGGACACTGTTTTATCTGTAATTTCTTGGTCTCCTATAACTAATATGTATGGAACTTTTTCCTTTTTTGCTATGCGTACTTTTTTTCCAAGAGATTCGTTTGCGCTATCTAGGTTTGAACGTACACTGTTAGCGACAAGTTTGTTGTGAATTTCTTGTGCGTAGGCAACGTGTTTTTCTGATATTGGCAAGACACTTACCTGTGTTGGCGAGAGCCATGCTGGAAATGCCCCTGCATAATGTTCTATAAGTATTCCCATAAAACGGTCTGGAGAACCAACCAATGCTCTGTGTATCATTACTGGGGTCTGTTTCGAACCGTCTTTATCTGTATATGTAAGACCAAACCTATTTGGCATATTTAAGTCTAATTGTATTGTAGATATCTGCCATTCTCTACCTATTGCATCAACCGCCATTACGTCTACTTTTGGACCATAAAAAGCGGCTTCTCCTTCTGCATCTTTGTGATTTATTTGTTTCTCAACAAGAAGTTTTTTCATTATTGACTGAGCTTTTTCCCACACATCATCTGCACCAATATATTTGTCTGTTTTTGACGGGTCTCTCAGGGAAAGTCGCATCCAGTAGTCTACTTTATATGTGCTGAGTGCTTTTTCTATTGTTGTTAATACTTTACTGATTTCATCTTCTATTTGGTCTTCGCGACAAAAAATATGCCCATCATCTTGTGAAAAAGCACGCATTCTTGTTAGTCCAGATAGTTCGCCAGGACGTTCATCGCGATAAAGAACCGCAAAGTCAGAAAAACGGACGGGCAGGTCTTTATAGCTTCTTGGGCTTGATGCATATATTTGTGTGTGTTGAGGACAGTTCATCGGTTTCAAAAACATTTCATCTGAAACGTACTGACTTTGTACTGTTAACATATCCTCTTTGTACTGTTCATAGTGTCCAGAGATTTTGAAAAGCTCTCCTTTGTTTATGTTTGGTGTGTGTACTTCACCAAAACCAAGTTCATCGTTAAGCTCTCGTGAAAAATTAATAATTTCTGAACGAATTATGTTTCCTTTAGGTGTAAAGAGCGGCATGCCACTACCTACCAAATCAGAGAATACAAAAAGTTCTTGCTCTTTTCCTATTTTCCTATGGTCACGTTTCTTTGCTTCCTCGCGTTGTATCTGGTATTTTTTTAAATCTTCTTTTGTATCAAAAGCAATCCCATATATGCGTGTAAGCATTTTATTTTTTTCGTCACCTTTCCAGTAAGCGCCAGCTATACGGTCAAGTTTAAATGAGTCTGGAGATATTTCTTCTGATGGATTTTCTGAATGTCCTCCTCGACATAGGTCTGTAAAGTTTCCTGCAGTATAGAGTGTTATTTTTTCTCCACTAGCTGCTATATCATTTATAAGCTCAAGTTTAAATGTGTTGTCGTTAAATCGCGCCGATGCCTCGTCTTTAGAAACTTCAACACCAGACATTGACTCCCATGAAGAAAGGATTTTACGCATTGTTTTCTCAATTTTTTTTAAATCCGCTTCGCCTGGTGCATTATTTTCACTTTCTATATTAGAAAAATCAAAATCATAATAAAAACCATTAGTAATTGATGGTCCTATTGTTGGTTTTGCGTGTGGATAGTTTTCTAAAACTGCCGCTGCTAAAAGGTGGGCAAGTGTGTGACGTTTAGCGCTTAGAGTGTCTGTTTCTGCCATATATCAATCGAGTATAGCAGAAATGAACTAAAAATCATTATTTTATATAGTTATATGTTATATAAGACGCTATTTCATTGTTTCGATATTGCTTATAAGACCATCGGTAATGTGTATTACTCGGTTAACATATTTTTTATCGTCTGGTTCGTGCGTTACCATTACAATAGTTTGGTTCATCTCATTGTGTAGTTTTTTAAACAAATCCAACACATTTGTTGCAGATAATGTGTCCAGATTCCCCGTCGGTTCATCTGCAAAAAGTATATTTGGATTATTTATTAGTGACCGAGCAATAGCAACCATTTGTTGCTGACCTCCAGAAAGCTCGTTAGGGTAGTAGTTTATACGGTCTTTTAGTCCAACTACATCTAGTAGCTCGGATGCACGTTTTTTATATGTTGATTTATTTGCGCCAGCTGCCATCGCTGGAATGTAGACATTTTCAATTGCTGAAAGCTCTACGATTAAAGCGTATTCTTGAAATATGTAACCTAGATTTTTTAGTCTGTACTCGGTCTTTTCTGCTTCTGAGAGTGTTAGCACATTTGTTCCTCCTAAAGAAATACTCCCTGCCGTTGGAGTGTCCAGTAATGATAGTTGGTGTAATAGTGTTGACTTGCCAGAACCACTACGACCCATTATCGCAATGAATTCTCCGTGTTCAACGTCAAAAGAGAGCCCTTTTAAGGCATGTGTTGGAACTTTACCAGGGTACGTTCGTTCAAGATTTTTTACTGTAAGAATATGTTCAGTCATAAGTATTAGCCAAATATCGCATCAAGTATTTTTTCATGTACAACCATTCTGGCTGGTATTATGCCTGCAAAAAATCCAGCTATTATAAATATTATAACGCTCTTAACAGAAAGAACGTATCCAAACGAAACTATAAGCGGACCAAACGGAAGTTGTATAGGGTATTCGTTTAATAACGGTTCTGCGATAAACAACACAAGCAACAGTCCAGCTGCTATTCCACAAATTACATAGAACAATGACTGAAATACGTATGAATAAATAATAATATCTTCTTTTATGCCTATGGCTTTTAATATTCCTATTTGCCTTCGTTTATTTATTGCATTTATATAAATCATAACGAAAACTGTAACGGTTGCTACAAGTACACTAATCATACTCACGATAAATGCTATTAATGTAAATGCGTTTAGTAATGATTGTATCACTGCCAGTAGCTCTTCGTATGTTTGTACTTTTAAGGTTGGCGCTAGTGATTGTATTCTTTGTTTGTAATAAGAAAGAGGATGCTTGTTTAAATTTGTTTTAACTAAAATCTGGGAAGCTTCGTTAGAAGCTGACATTACAGACTCAGCTTCTTTTGTTGTTATGTATGTGTTTGAAAGTGCAGTACCAAAGACAATATTTACGATACCTTTAACTGTGTATTTTCTATTTACCCCATTTGCATATTCGATTGTTACTTTATCTCCGATTTTTACTCCTCCAAGATCTGTCGGTACTGGTAAGTTATATCCTCCAGCTATTGCTGCTGATAAAAGTATTTGGTTTGTGTCGGTGTCTGAAAGTGGTTTACCAGCAACTATATAGTCATTTATTGTAAGTATTTTTTTAGAGCTTGATGGATTAATTCCTATTACTTGTGATGAAACTGTACTGTATACACCGTTGTGGTTTTTATCATATGAAATTGAAGCAGCTGTAAGGTACGTTTGTGTAGAGCCAATAATACCGGGTATTGTTTTAATTTGTGCCTGTAGTTTTTGTTGATTGTTAATGTATTGTTTTGGTACTGGTGATTGTTGTGGAGATATCGTAATGTCTGATGTGGATGTGTTTACCTCTAGTCTTATGATTGTATCTACAAGACCTGAGAAAACACCAGGTACAAAAATCATATTGAAAAAACTCAGAGATAGGATTAAAACCATAAGAACAAACATTCCAAGTCGTCCACGTGCGATTGATTTGTATGCAATAAAGAAAGCTGTTTTCAGGCTTTTCATGAGGGGTTATTTTTCACCTGTAATTACTTTTTCACCATTTGATATTCCAGATATAATTTGAACCATTCCGTTTTGTCCCGTGATAGCTGTTTTTACTATACGTACAACAGGTTTCCTGTTTTCAAGGATACGTACACTCGAGCTGGTTGCTGTTGTTGTAATAGCACTTGCTGGAATTATGATTGCATCACTAGACGATGCCGTCGTAATCTGCACATTTGCAGTCATTCCAGAGCGTATGTCTTTGTAGTCTTTGTCGAAAATTATTGTAGTTTTATAATATACAGCGCCTCTTATTATAGTTTGGGCTGGGTCAATTTCACTTATCACACCAAGAAATTTAGTTCCAAGGGGGAACGCGTCAAGTTTTATACTTACTGGGTCACCAACTGAAATACCAACTATATTATCTTCGGATATATTTGCGTTTACTTGTAGTTTTGCATCTGATAGTAACGACACCACCGTTATATTTGGACTTAGTACATCACCAACTGTTCCGTTTGTGTTTGTAACTATTCCAGAAACAGGAGCGATGATTTCAAGATTACGAATTCTTACTTCTATGTTTTTTACTTGTGCTTCAAGTGATTTAATTCTAGATTTTTGTTCATCAACACTGTTTTTTGTTGGGGCAGCGGTTATTAATTTCAGGTTTGCTTGTGCAGATGCAATGGTTGTATTTTTAATTGATATTATATGTTGAAGTGTTTGTATTTGTGTACTTGCTGCGTTTATTTCTGATAACCCAACAGAAGACATTGTGCGATATGACGCTTCTGTTGTGGCTGGTAATCCTGAGTTTACGGCAACTGCAGAAACAGAATCTTTTAGAAGGGTGTGTAGTATGTCTAAGTGTTTTGCAGCATTTGAAAGAGCCGTGTTATATTCTTGTTTTGTTGTGTTTGCAGAAATGGATGATATTTCTTTCTGCCATAGATAAAGATGTTCCGTTGCTGCAACTCGTCCAGACAAGATGTTGTTTGCTAACGTGAAGTCACTTATTGTAAATGTAAGCCTTGGATTATTTGTTTGCGCATCATAGAAAAAATCCGCAAGCTGATTTGTTGTTGCGTCTATTGCTTTTGTTTGCGCACTTATGAGTGTATTTCGAACACTTGAATATGAGTTATCTAAAGAACGCTTTGCTGTGGTAAGTTTTATTTTTGTAAAGGCGATGGTTTGTATAGTTGCGCCTTCTTTTAATTTAAGAAGCGCGGTACTTGCCGTGGTTACATTTGCTTTTGCTTGTATAAGCATTGTGTCTAAAATACTACTGTCTTGTTGCGCAAGAATATCTCCTCGCTCAACATGTTCGCCGGTTTTTATATTTAACTTTATTAATTTACCAACAGTTTCAAAACTAAGGTTATTAGTAGTTGGTGATTCTACGTTTCCAGTTGCTAATACTTTTTGTACTATTGTTCCAGTGGTTGCTGACACGCTCAAATACAAAACCTTACTTGAGGTATTAAGGTAATATAAAAAACCACTAAAAATAATAAGTATTACTACACTAATACTTAAAATGTATTTGTTAGTCATGTTAATTATGATAATAGCATGCACTCACACATGAAAATCCTTGTTTTTTAGTCAAAACTTTTAGAGTTCTTTTATTGCGTCTATTACAATAGATACTTCACCATTTCTGTTTGAAGTCTTTCCTTTTACTAATAGACATTTGCCTGGTGTAAGTATTTCTGAATATTCTTTGAAGAGTTTTGAAAATACAACTGCCTCAACTGATTCTGTTTTGTCTTCAATCTTAACAAATGCCATTTTCTCGCCGGTTTTTGTTAAGATTGTGCGTACCTCTGTCAGAAGTACGGGTAAAATAATCACCATTCCGGGTTGTGGTTCGGATGTAATTGTTTTTATTGTGTGTTTTGATTTAGAAGTTTTATCTTTATGAGAATCTAACGGGTGTCCAGAAATATATATACCAAGTAGTTCTTTTTCCCAAATAAGTTTCTCTGAAAGAGAAACTGGTTCTACTTCGTTTGGTAATGATAACGTTGGTGGAATATTCATTGCTCCAAATAAAGAATCTTGTTGTGTTTTTGCAGTCGCCTCTTTGTGAAAGGCAAGTACTGATTCTATGTTTGCAAGTAAAAAACTTCGCTCTCCAAAATTGTCTAAAGCACCCGCTTTAATAAGTGCTTCTAAAGATTTTTTGTTTAGTGATGTTTGGCGGATGCTAGTTTTGGTTGTTTCATTTTCCGTGTCTTCTTCGGTGTGGTCTTCTGGAAGATTTGTTCCTACACGGGAAAGAAAATCATTAAGGTCTTTATATACTCCGCGTGCTGTTCGTTCAGAAAGTATTGCTTTTGATATTCCTTCTCCAAAGTTTTTAATAGAAGACAAACCAAAACGAATTGCCTTATTGTATACATGTATATGATTTGTATTTTTAGATTTTTTCTCTTTGTGTGATTCGGTTACTTCTTCAAGTAGTGGTTTTTCATTTTTTATATCTACTATCGTAAATACAGAACCACTTTCACTTACGTCTGGTGGCAAAACAGGTATTCCAATTCTTGAACATTCTGCGACAAGAATTGCTATTTTTTCAGTGTCTCCTGCACTTGCTGTTAGAAGTGCAGCCATATATTCAACGGTATAGTTTGCTTTCATATATGCTGTTTGATACGCAACTCTTCCGTAGCTTGCTGCGTGGGCTTTGTTGAAACCGTAGGCTGCAAATGGTTCAATTAGTTTCCACAACTTCTCTCCTTTTGCTTTTGACAACTTTCCAAACTCCTCAAAACCTTTTAGAAGTTTAACTTTTTGTGCCTCCATTTCTTCTGGGATTTTTTTACCCATAGCTTTACGAAGTTTGTCTGCCTCTAACCATGAGTAACCACCAAGCTTAATAGCTGTTAGAAGAACATCATCCTGATATACAAGTAGTCCATAAGAGAAATCAAGATATTCTTTCATTCGTTCATCAAGGTAGCTTATCAAGTGTGGGTTTTTCTTTCGTTCAATATACGCTGGTATTGTTTCCATAGGTCCAGGTCTGTATAGAGCTACCATCGCGTTAATGTCGTGAATAGTTGTTGGTTGTAGTTCTTTTAAGTAGGCTGTCATTCCAGAACCACCCATTTGGAATACTCCTTCTGTCTCTCCCGCAGCAAGCATTTCAAAGGTTTTTTTGTCGTCTATTGGTATTGTGTCTATATCTATTATTTCATTTTTACCATCTGCAACGCGCTGTATAGCATCAGCGAGAATAGATAAGTTTCTAATTCCAAGAAAGTCATATTTCAACAAGCCAACATCTTCTACGGCATGCATGTCATATTGAGTTATTAGCTTTCCTGTACCTTTTGGGTCTGGTTGTACTGGCGTCCACTCGTTTAGTGGCGTTGGTGAAATAACAACTCCAGCGGCATGTACTCCTGTTTGTCGTGCGCACCCTTCGACTTGTCTGGCAATGTCCAGTATTTCGTGTACATCGTCATCTTCGTTATAAAGAGTTTTTAGCTCATCTTCTATTTCCATTGCGTGGTCTATAGTCATTGGAAATCCTTGCGAACCCATTGGGATTAGTTTTGCTATTCTGTCACCAACACCGTAACTATGCCCAAGTGCTCGTGCAACATCTCGTACTGCGGCGCGCGCCATCATTGTTCCGAAGGTTCCTATTTGTGCAACCTTATCTTCTCCGTATTTTTCTTTTGCGTACGCTATTATTTCATCACGACGTGTGTCGGCGTAGTCCATGTCAATGTCTGGCGCTTTTGGTCGTTCAGGGTTCAAAAATCGTTCAAAAGGTAGTTTGTATGCAAGTGGGTCTACGTTTGTGATACCGGTTAAATAAGAAACAAGAGAACCAGCAGCAGAACCTCTTGTAGTGGTTAGAATACCCATTTTTTTTGCTTGAGTTAGTAAGTCAGAAACTACAAGGAAATACGGAGCAAATCCTTTGTTGTTTATAATTTCAATTTCATACTCTATACGTTCACGCAGCTCAGCCGTTTCTTTCATTTTTCGCCAAGATATACCGGCCTCTACTTTTTTACGAAGTTCACTTTCGTGTGTTGTTCCTTTTGGTATTTCGAAATTAGGGAACACCCATGAGCCAAGTTTCATAGATATGTTGCATCTGTCTGCTATGGTTCGACTTTGGTCAACGGCTTCTGGAATATCTTTGAAGTATTCGAGCATTTGTTTTTCAGTAGTAAAAGAAAAATCTTCATCTTCATGATACCCGCGTGAACCTTGTTGTATTCGGCGCATAATTTCCGTAGCTTCTCGGTCTTCACTGTGTAGGTAGTAGACATCTTGTTGTGCAACTAGCGGAACGCCACTTTTTTTAGAGAGTTCGATAATTTGACTCATTATGTTTTTATGACCATCTACTTTTGGGTGGTGTGAAATCTCTAAAAATACATTGTCTTTACCAAATATACTTACATGTTCTGCAAGTGCTGCTGAAGCACCTTCTACGTCATGTTCTTTCAAAAGTTTTGCAACATCTCCAGCAAAAGATGGAATTATTGCTATCAATCCTTCATGGTGTTTTCGTAACAAATCACTGTCTATCCGTGGACGTTCAAAATAACCTTCTGTAAATGATTGCGTGACTAATGGTATTAGGTTTTTATATCCAGTATTGTTCTCTGCCAGTAGTACAATTCTTGAGCGTTTTATATCTAGGTTTGGGTCTTTGTCAAAACGCGACCGTGGTGCTAAATAAGTATCAACACCTATAATTGGTTTAATGTCTGCCTTTGTAGCTGTTTTATAAAACTCTACTGCACCATGCATGTTTGTCGCATCTGTAAGAGCGATAGTGTCCATGTTATTTTTCTTAGCTGCGTCTACTAGCTCATGGATTTTAGGTAGTGCCTGCAAGAACGAGTAGTGACTGTGTGTGTGAAGGTGTACAAATCTACTTGCCATATTTAAATAGAATACCAAATTGGACGAGTTTATGCCTTATTGTCGTTTTTGTATATGCTAGAGTGTATTTAATGCGTCTAAGACTTTTGATTGCGGCTCTTATTTTTTCAGCGATACTTATTTTTTTGGAGCAATTAGCATTGTCTAATTTTCTATACTGGCACTATGTGTGGTTTGATACTGTGATGCATTTCATAGGAGGGCTTACTATCGGTACTTTTGTTGCTGCTGTTCTGCCACGATTCCAACCGTTTTATTATGTTGTATTTGTTTCTTTGCTTGCTGTTGGTTGGGAAGTGTTTGAGTTTTATTTTGGCAATAATGCACACGCGAGAAATTTCTTTTTTGATACGTCCGTTGATGTTCTGATGGATGCTTTTGGTGCTATAACAGCATATACGCTTGCACGTACAACTATATGGCGCTCAATTTAACTTTTTTAGGTGGTGCGAGTACCGTAACTGGTTCAAATTTTCTGGTAGAAAGTGACCAGGGCGGAAAAATGCTTGTTGATTGTGGTATCGAACAGGGGAGGGATTTTTCCGTTGAGGCTGTTTATGGAAACTTTCCATATGACCCAAAAACAATAGATGCGTTAGTTATTACTCATGCGCATCTTGATCATGTTGGAAGAGCACCAAAACTAGTGCGAGATGGTTTCAAAGGAAGAGTGTATATGACTTCTGCTACTTACGATTTGGCAACACTTATCTTGCACGATAGTGTGAATATTCTCGCACAAGAGGCTCATCGTAAACAGATATCAGTACTATATGAAGAAAAAGATGTGGAAAGCTTTTTGGCACTTGTTGAAATACTTCCATACCATAAAGAGCTCGTCGTTGCTGCTGGTTTATCTGTTTATTTGAGAAATACAGGGCATATACTTGGTTCGGCTAGTGTACGAGTTACTGGAAGTGAGGGCGAGACGCTTGTGCTTACTGGTGATATTGGTAATTCTCCTTCACCTCTTTTACCTGATTGGGAGCCTGTAGATGATGCTGACGCGTTGGTTATGGAAAGTGTTTATGGAGACAGATTGCATCCAGATAGTAGAGGGAGAGTTTCTAGACTGCGCGATACACTTAAGCGTGCATTTAAGACAGGGGGTGCTGTACTTATGCCTGCGTTTTCAATGGAGCGTACACAGTTAATGCTTTATGAAATATCAAACTTTATAGACGCTGGAGAAATACCAAACATACCAGTTTTCTTGGATTCGCCGCTCGCAATAAATATAACAGAAGTTTATAAAAATCATGGTACTGAGTATTTTAAACCGTCAGCAAAAGAAGAAATAAAACTAGAAGGAGATATTTTCAATTTTCCTTTTTTAAGTAAGACACTTTCACGTGAAGAGTCGAACAGAATTAAAGAATCTCATGGTTCAAAATTGATAATCGCAGGCGCTGGCATGAGTCATGGTGGACGAATAGGTAAGCATGAACAACGCTATCTGCCTGATCCAAAGACAACTCTTATTATTGTTGGGTATCAAGCCCCTGGTTCACCAGGACGTCTAATGCAAGACGGAGCTAAGAGTATAAGGATTCACGGTCGAGATGTACGTGTACGTGGTCGTATAGAGATTTTGGGCGGATGGTCAGGTCATGCTGACCGTGATGGACTTATGGAGTTTGCAGAGCATGCGCTACCTAGAGCAAAGACTATTTTTACAGCCCTTGGAGAGCCGACTTCTGAACGGTTTCTTGCACAGCGTATACATGATTTTCTAGGTGGTCATGCGGTAGTTCCTCACACTGGTGAGACGTGGAAGATTACAAAGACAT
>VAPM010389965.1_pt1 | contig 18895 bp, 15 predicted proteins | sample 3395091 | NCBI WGS metagenome assembly VAPM01 (sample SAMN08290445, study PRJNA428436) | hydrothermal vent metagenome | isolation source: Deep-sea hydrothermal vent chimney 3 | place: Pacific Ocean: Juan De Fuca Ridge | reverse complement strand
GCCTGGCTTTTCGGCAACATGAAGCCCAGCGACATCAGCTTGACCCCATGCGCCTCCATGGGGGCTATAAGCCCGTCGTTCTCCGACATCGTGGCCCGTCCCGAAAGACCAAGAAGGGCTGGACATGACGGACCGTAAACATCCGCATCCAATATCCCCACTTTTAAACCGCGAGCCGCCAAAGAGCAGGCGAGGTTGACCGAAACCGTGGATTTGCCGACCCCCCCCTTGCCGCTGTGGACGGCCAGCAGATGGCGAACTCCGGGAATTCTTTTACGACCTGACGGGGGGCGGGGGCGGGGTTTAACGACGACACGTTCAACGCCATCTACCTTTAATACCAGAGGAGACAGCATTTCTGCCAGTTCGCCCTGCTGGTCGGCGGAAATGTTATCCGTGTCCAGCAGCACCCGCACGGCACCGCCAGTGGCGACAACGTCGTAGACATGTCCAGCCTCTATAACATCCAGGCCATCGGAGCCGTAAATAACACTCTTGAGTACACCGAATACCCGTTCTTCAACATTTTCCATATTATTTTCTTTCAATTATTTTTTGCAGGTATTCACTTATAGTTTGCACCTCGGCTTCACTTATCATGCTGTTCGCTCCGTTCCTCAGGCGCATGGTTCTGATTACCGCAGGAATGTCATTGGCGCTGTAACCGCTCAGATCAGGCAGTTCGTGGCAGGCGCCGCAACGCTCCCTGAACAATTCCCCGGGCGTGTGGGGCTGTCTGTTCCACCACCATCCCGCCAGGACAAGAATCAGAACGGCGGATATCCCGGTGATCCGATATGTTCCCTCCAACGGATCACCCTTTGAGGATGTTCATAAACTCGTCATCAATATCCTGTTCATTGAGACAAGAGTTGCACAAGCTACCGTCATCGCAATCGGGAGAGAACAGTTCACCGCATTGTTGGCAAGCCCTGACACTCTTGCGTATCAATATATGTCGGGCGTCTGCCAGAATATCCGTATTGTCCGCAACCCTTGCCTTGATTGCCTTCTCGGGACAAAGCCGGGTGCATAATTCGCACCCCATGCATAGTGCCGGATCAAAGGATATTTCACGCAATTCCCTGCCTTTATGACCAACCAGCGCCCCGGTCGGACAGCGTTCATAACAAACCATGCAAGCGCTGCATTTCTCACTAAAAGTACGTGTCCGCCAGGGCATCGGCCGACCACCCTGCCATGGAAGACCTTTCGCCCTGGTCCCAAGGGTCTGCTGGTAGGCAACCGGCCTCTTAAGTTCATCACAACCCTGGCGGAACGGTGTTTCGGATATTTCGTCGTCATCGTCATCATTGCTGAACGGAATCATCCACACCGCCCCGGTAGCGGCACGAAGCCCCGCCATGCACAAAAAGCCCCGGCGGTTGGTATGAACCTGATCCTGATAGTCGTAGCGACCAGCACCGGTTTCGCTAACCGTGCTCGCCTCGACAATTTCCGGTACAGCATCCCCGAACCATCTATTCAACTGTCTGCGGACATTCCCGATCTGGTCTCTGGCGTCGCCGACGGAACATTCGTCACATTTTTTCAGGCCGTGCATATGGAATACATTGGTACCACCCGCCATGGCGGCGGCGACAAGCCTTGCGTCCAGCAAATGATGACATGGAATGACCACACCGCCACCGCCGTCACAACTGCTACGGCAATGCAAATGCACCTCTTTCGTGCCTTCCATGGCGGCGACCAGACGTTCCGGGTCGAACCCTGACAAACGGAACACGCCGCTGGGACAGGCCGGCAAGCAGGCCCCGCAATTGCTGCAATCGGACTGTGAAAGAATGATATCGTCGATCGACAGAATCAGCGCATCATGCCGGCATGCGTCCTCACATTTTGTGCATATATCACCACGGCCACGCAGATTCAGACACAGCTCCTCTTCTACATCTATCCCGGATACGTTCCACGCCTCGATCGCTGCTGACAAATTGTTAACGTTCATCTGGATATTTTCTCCATCCGCAGTACGCAATAAACGCCGGTCCAGATATGTCTACTCTTCAATATTGTCTTCCGACTCAAGCTCATTATCATCGGCATTCTCGGCGCTCTTTCTGCCAAGCCAGGACATCAGGGCCACGGCCCCGACCATATTCGTCGCAAGCGGTACATTATTGAGGTCACATGCCCGGTAAAATGGTGTGATATCCGGCTCTGCCGGGTCCTGGTTTAGCGGATCGCGGAGGAAAAAAACGCAACGTATGACGTTGCTGCAGATCAGCCCGCAAAGCTGCATCTCTCCGCCTTTTTTGGCGGGAAAAATGTGAGTAACCTCCAGTCCTGTTTCGGACTCGATAATCTCCCCGGTTTCCGTCAACGACAAAAGACGATAACCTTCAAAGACATCACGATGCTTGTTTATCAGCCTGGCCAGCGACGAAATCTTGCTGGTGTGGGCTATTATAATTACAGTTTGCGCTGATGAAATAGCGTCCTACCCCCTGTTAGCTGTTGATTCTTCAATTATTTTCAGCCCGGCTATGGGTGATGCGATGGGTGATTTTTTAATGTCAGAGTACATATGTTCATGACTTTCAGCCAATCTGTTTATCGCCACAGACACCGACTCTTCCCGTGTCATTGCCTCTCGCATGGAAGCGATACGGGGTGGGTCCTCGACCAGACCGGTTAGAGTTTCGGTGAATGCGTCGGCATTTTCGCCTTCAAAAGTAACGCCGTGCAATCCTTCTATGAACCTCGCCGCATCGACACGGCAGGATCGTAGTACGGGCAGGGAGAAAGCGGCGGCAAGGTCGGTCAGCGGGCTCTTGCACTGCTTCACATATGGCATGAGCAACAGGTCGCTCTGTGAGAAAAGAACCGGTACTTCCGCCGGGTCGATGTAGCGATCAAGAAGCGTTATGCACAGACGCTCTCTCGCATCGGCGAGTACTTTCCAAGATAATTTCTCGATAACCCCCTCGCCGGCAATCACCAGATGAACTCTTTTGTTACATGGCCGCGCCGACAGAGCCCGCAGTAATTCCTCGAGTCCCTTGCGAGCAGAGCCATGGCCAAAAAACAGCAGACGAAGTTCTTCTTTACGCCGCCCGGCAAGTCCCGATACCGGACGGCGGGGCGCGGTTGGATGGGCCATAAGGTTGGGGCTTCCCGGTATATATACCGAACGATTGTTGTGAATTCCGAGAATGTCTTCAATTCCCCAGGCAATATGGGAATCGCGTGCGACAATTCTGTCAACGGCTCCGTACAGGGCGCGGAACACCGGCAAGGTGAGCCACCAGCCACGGTGGGGCAGCAGGTTATGCGGAGTATAAACCGTCCCAATCCCGATTTTCTTTAACCACTGGACGAACAGATAGGCCGCCAGCGGGCGGTTAACCCATTGTATATGGACCACATCAGGACGAAAATCACGGACCCTTGCGATCAGGTAAAACCAGAAAAACCACCCCTTGAACCGGCAGACCGTCTTGCGGAAAGGAACTTCCCAACCGGCCATCTCGTCACGCTGTCCGGTAACCAGCAGGACATCAATATTGCCTTCGCCAAGCCCCATGGCAAGGGCATGGGCATAATGGGTCAGGAAGCCGCGCCCGGAACCTTCAACCAGCATAACCTTTTTTTTTCTTTTCCCGTCGGTCATCGAAACAAGCCCCCTAAAGACCGGATGCTTTTCTGAAATCGGCGTCGTAATCAAGCCTGACCGGCTCTCTGGCATTTAGCTCTTTCAGTTTTTTCAGGGTTTTTCTGTCGGCCAAAGCTGATATTTCGTCCCAAAGTACGACCTCGGCCAGCTTCAGTATTTTTATGTAGAACTCGTGCCGGGCGCATTCGCCGGCCCGTCGGCACCAGCCAATTGACCACGAGCCAACCTCGCCAAGAATAAATTTCTGCCACCGGTCTCTTAAAATATCCGCCCGTTGCGTATCACCGGCATTCAGCGCCTCGGCCTCGGCCTCGGAAAGGCGTCCGATAAATGACAACATGGTCCCCAAATGATCCGGGAATTCACCGCTGTAGAGGGCCTTGTATTCAAGCCCGGCTTCCCTATAGGAGGCTGCCGCACGATCGCTCTGTTCCTGGAAAAACTTGCCTGTTTCAAACACCGAGGCATAAGGCAGAACTCCGCCCGGGGCAACGAACAGACCAGTATACTCCTCGGCCAGTTCTTCGAGTAATTCGGCGGCGTCTGCGGACATGAATTTTTTTCCCATAACGATACCCGCATCGGCAAACGCGTCAACCAGAACACCTCGCAACAAAGAGAGAAATTCTGCATCCACCTCGTATTCAAGACACCTGCCGAGAAGAGAAAATATCCCGCCCCGTGCAAGTGCGCCACTTGCACGGGACGAATCCGGTTCTTTGGATGGGGCCAAAGACACGGAGGCTGAAGGGGAAAACGGTTTTTGCGTGTTGTCCATTTTTTATTATTCCTTAGACGTTCAATTATCCCGCCAGGGAGAGTGGCCGTGGTCCCACGTGGTGGTCCACCGCCGACCTTATTCCCCGCTGCCGCCGTCAAGAGACGGCTTGGGAAGATTGTTCCAGTCGATATCCACTTCTTTTTCGTGACTGGCGCGATGCAAATCACCGTTATAGGCGTAACGCAAAGTATGGTCGTAATCCTTCATCGACTGTTCAACGCTGACCTTGACGTCACCATACTTGTCGCCCGACCGGGCCTTGGAAACGGTAACCACAGTGTCGAACCATCCTTGTGAGCCGCCGATCGGATCGACGGAAAGATGGATAATCGGATTTGGATGGACACCCTTGTCGTCCCACCACAGGTTATCGGCGGAATCAACATCCCCGCCCAGAGACCATTCGGCCCCCTTCGCCGCCCGTTTGGCCTGGGCAACGCGGCCATAGGCCGAATGGCCGCAAGCGGTCGAAATGGCGATCACTTCGGGGTTGATACCTTCGGTCACATGGGCTCGCGTAACAAGGTATCCGAGCCCGGATGAAACGCGGATCAGGTCGCCGTCCTTTATCCCGCGCGCCGCCGCCGCCGTGCTATTAATCCAGGCTGGGTTCTTGTGATATATCTCGGCGAGGTACTTCAGCGATGCCGTCCGGCTTTGGGTGTGGACGTTAACCTTGTAGGTGACAAGCACCATATCGTCCTTGTTTTTATCGCGTGACGGTATCCGCTTGTACATCGGCAGCGGATGGAAGCCGTATTTCTTGTAGCTTGCCTTGTAGACTTCAATCTTGCGCGAAGGAGTTCCGAATCCGACAAAGTTGCGACCATTGATCCGGACACCGATGGCGTTTTCGCCCTTGCGGATGGTACCGTTTACATCGACTTCGGCACCGTCCATATCGGCAGTTGACAACTGTTTTTTGTGCAGACCGTATTCCGCAACGACCTCATTGCCGTTTTTATCGACTATCTTGGCCGTGTTCTTGTCGACTTCCCCATAGATCGGCCATACCCCGTCCCTCTTGAGGGTATCGTATCCGCCGGCCTCCTTAAGCCCTGGAATATTGTCGAAATGTCCCCGCATCCAGTCTTCTACGGAATTGAAGGCAAAGTACTTTTTGACATCAAGCGAGCCATCGGGATCTATCTTGGCAGCCACGTCAATCATCGTCTGGCGGAACTCCTGGGTGCCGCCAAGGGGCTTGATTACCGGCTGCCGAATTGACAGGCAGGGATAAAGCCCGCTTGGCATCGACTCCGGATCATGGCGCTCAAGATAGGTCACATCCGGGATAATAAGGTCCGCATTTTCCGCCGTTTCCGACATGAAGCAACTGAAGCTGGCAAAAAACGGCACCAGGCCCTCATCGGTCAGGACATCCTTCCAGAAATGGTTGGACGGATAGGTGTAAATTGGATTGTCGTAATAGGATAACCATACCGACACCTTGGCCTCTCCCTTTTTGACAAAATACGGAGCCATCGTCGAAACGTGATGCGAGGCCAGCGGATACAACGGCGGCGCCGCCATAAGACTGGGAACCTTGCCTTTTTCCGGCACCGGGGCCGGTTGCGGCCAACCCATGCCACGGGGCAGACAGTAACCGCCCTTGGCCTCTATGTTGCCGGTGATGATCGGCAGCAACATGCAGGCGGCTTCGTTGTAGGAACCCCACAGGTGCTTGCACGGGCCACGATAGGTAAACAGGGTAGCCGGTTTGGTGGTTGCAAATTCGCGGGCTATCCGCCGGATATCCTTGGCCGAAACGCCGGATTCCTGTTCGGCGAACTCGGGGGTGAACTTCTTCAGGTGATCCTTCAACTGGTCAACCGTGACATTGGTCCAGTTGTTTATGAAGTCGGCGTCATGCAATCCTTCGTTAATAATCACGTTGCACATAGCCAGCGCAATCGCCGAATCGGTGCCGGGATAGGGCGCGAACCATTCATCCGAGTATCCGGCGGTGTTCGACATCCGGACATCGAAAGTCACTAGCTTGGCCTTGTTGTTGACGACGCCGTCAACACAACGCTGGGAATTGGGGTTCATAAAATACGCCGCTTCGAGAATATTGGAGCCGAAGTTGAGGATATATTTTGCGTTGGCCCAGTCGCAGGATTCAATATCCGGCCCCCAGGACGGCTCAAGCCCCACTTTCTTCGAAGACTCGCATATATTGGTATGGTTTATGGTGGTAGTTGAACCAAGCGCATTCATGAAACGGCCAACCGCTCCACCGGTCCGGTCGCGGCCATACTTGAAAACGATTTCGTTTCGGATAGCCGGATCGTTTTCCTTAATCGAACGCTCGATAACCTGACGCAGCTTGTCGGCAAGAATTGTCGTCGCCTCATCGTAGGAAATACGCTTCCACTTGCCCTCGCCGCGTTTGCCGGTACGTAGCAACGGCGTCATGATGCGGTCAGGATCGTATATATGAAGGAACCCCGAATTACCCTTGGCGCACAACTTGCCGCGGGTATTGGGATGTTTAACGTTGCCTTCCAGCTTGACTACGCGGTCGTTTTCCACGTAGGCGATGCCGCCATCTTCGATATTGCACGCCATGCATGTGTATGGAACCGACTTGCGTTTCTGGTTGGTGGTGGGCGAGAAATCCTGCCCCCCCAGGTCCTGTTCCATGGCGGCAAGATGCGTACTTTCCAACGTCGCGCCGACGGCGGCGGCGGCTCCGCCCAGTTTCATGAATCCACGACGACTGACGGAAAACCCGGTTTTCATGATTTTGTTCATGATGTTAATCCCTGTTCTGGCTTCTAGAAATACAATTGGGGCAGTTGCCCGGCGACAAGCAACACATCACGGAAGGCATAAGCACCGATCACGCCGGCTATGCCCGCAACCGCGACAATCGCCGGATTTTTGGCAATTTTGGATGAAACAAGTAGAATCAAAGGCGCCAAAATGCCGATCACCAGCGTCATGAACCAGAAACGGCCCCCCATTTCAGTGTTTATCGCCTGCCACGCAGCCTGTTCCTCGGCGCTACCGTATGTAAGGTTGATAACTTCGATAAGGAACAAAACCAGAGTAATACCCACGGATACCATTATGATGGTTCGCAACAGCGACACCGCAGCGCCATCTTTTTCGGGGCGCACAAGCACCAGAACCGACATCAGGGCGGCGCCGGAAGTTCCCGACAGAGCCACAAACAGGATCGGAATAAGCGGCGTTGCCCAAACCTCGCGGGACTGGTTGGCCATCAAGTCAACGCCGGTATACAGCGGCATGAGCAAGGCAAAAATACTGCCGATAATTCCGACTGGCTTGAGGATTTTAGGTGAACCGCCAATCAGGCCCCAGCCGAACAGGACGATACTTCCGACAAACAGGATCAAAAACAGTGACCCCCATGAAAGCGGTGAACTGGCATGGAAATAGATCAGTACATTAAGAAACCGGGTCGGCTGCCCAAGATCGTCTATCAGCAGGACGCCGCAGACCGCGATAATCACGAGCGTTATCACCAGCCCCGGTTTTTGAACCGTAGAAAGTGATGTCGCCGCCCCACCGAACACGTTGGGCGCAGCGGAAAGTACAAAGGTCATCGCAGCCATGCCGATAAGAAAGAAATAAACCGACAGTTCCGTAGCCCACGGCGCGACGTTATATGGCATATATTCAAACATTGCATATCTCCTCTAAATTACGCCGCCGAAGAACCGGCTGCCCCTGTTGTGACGATAAAACGCATCCGCATCACGTTTGGCGGCCGCCGAACGAGGCGCGCTAAGGCCCTGGTCGAGCTGCACACGGTCAGGCTTTATGTAATAAACCTGTGGTTTGGTCCCCTTGTCGGCCTTCAAAACCACGGTTTTGAATTTTGCGACAAGCTTTGCGACCTCGCTGTTGGGATCATTTACATCGCCGAAAATGCGGGCCCGGCCAATACAGGTCTGCACACATGCCGGAAGCATCCCCTTCTGCACCCGGTGGTCGCAGAAGGTGCACTTATCGACCACACCGCCAATCTTTACCCGCTGGCGGCTATTCGGAAGCACATGACGCGCGTTGTAAGGACACGCCGCGATACAGGTCCGGCAAGTGATGCAGCGCTCGTAGCGCTGCAGGACAAATCCGTCCTCATGCTTGTAGGTCGCTTCCGTCGGACAGTTGCGGACACATGGCGGATTATCGCAATGATTGCATAATCTCGGCATGAAATGTCTCTTGGAGTTTGGATAACGCCCGGTACTGACTACCTTGACCGTTGTTCGCCAGACCCCCAGCGGAACGTCAAATTCTGCCTTGTCGGCGCATACACACGCCATGCACCCGATACACCGCCTAAGATCAATGACCATGGCCCAGCGCTTCTTTCCCGGTACGCCGAACGACGGATCCGCCTGCAAACCAAAGGAATGGCTCATGCTGACTCCCCTAAAAAATACATCCTCGCCCGATTTTCCGGGCACTATGGACGGAAGAACCGCCCCCCATGCCGCAAACACCGGCAAAACCCACAACCAACGCGCCAGCGGCAAAATCAGAAACAGCAACAACCGTGCCAAACTTGCATAACCACGTAAATTCAAGGGATTTGCCTCAAGACGGGAGGCCGTAACCAGGTTATCGGGATGATTTTTGTTACCAAAAGGTAACATTGGCTAAGTTTTAGTAACTTCCTCAATAAATGCAGCAAAATCAGATACTTGATGGTTTAACATCAATATTCTGCGTTACTTTTTGGTAACATGGTCGGGACAAATCACGACTAATGATAATTTTTGATATGTTCCGACTTGGTAACATGGACTCAATTTGAACATGGACCACTGGACACCGGCGGTGTTACCTTAGGCGTCTGGTAGCTGTGATGGCGTCGCAATCTGGTGGCTCGGCACACGGAGATGTGCCACTTTTCGGCGGGTACATAGCTGCCCGAGGGGGGGGGATATGCTTCGAGGATTAATCGCCGCACTGATAATTGTCGGCTCGATGGGGCCGGTGTATGCAAAAGTTGTCAAGCCTATACGTTTAGGGCTGACGGCGGTCGTGGTGCGCGAGAACCTGCGGTTTCTTGATCGCTGGGCCGAATATCTGAGCGCCAAAATGGACCGGCCGGTCGAATTTGTACTGCGGCGCTCCTATCGCGAGGAAATGGACCTTCTTGGTTCCGGCGACCTTGATTTTGCGTGGATATGCGGATTTCCGTACATAATGAAACGCAATCCTGAATTTCTGGAATTACTTGTGGTCCCCATATACAGGGGGGAACCATTCTACAATTCGTATATCATCGTGCCGAAAGACAGCCCCTATAAGACCTTTGATGATCTGAAGGGCAAGGTATTCGCCTTCTCGGACCCGGAATCCAATTCCGGCTTCCTTTATCCGATGTCATTGCTGACGGATAGGCGAGAGAATCCCGGCAGCTTCTTCCGCAAGACATTCTTCACCTTCAACCATGCGGAAACCGTTGAGGCGGTATCCCGCCATGTGGCGGATGCGGGGGCCGTTGATTCCTATATCTGGGAGTATCTGCTTACCCTGATGCCGGATGTCGCAAAAAAAACCAGGGTGATAAAGAAATCACCTAAATTTGGCTTCCCCCCCCTGGTCGCCCGCAAGGGAGGGGACAAAAAAATGGTGGATCGAATGCGCTCTGTACTGCTCGGCATGAAAGACGACCCCGAAGGCCGCTATTTTCTGGAAGGTCTCAAGCTGGATGGATTCGGGGTTTTCCCTCCGTCTCTTTTCGACGGCATCCGCAAGATGGCTGAGCGAGTGCGAATACTTCAGCCGGGGCTATCGGGAATTGAGGAAAGCGGAGAGGAAAAGGCGTCAGTCGACAAATAATGAGGCTATCGCAGCCAAAAACATGGAGCCTTCTGGTCAAGTTTTCGCTGACCATAACGGTTTTGATCACAAGCGTCGCCTTTACCATTGGGGCGACCATAACCGTTCAGGACCGGCAGCGTTTCCGTAGTGACCTGGGAGAGAAATCGTTGCTTCTGGCCCGTTCGGTAGCGGTTACGGCACCCGATGCGATACTTCGCAACGACTATTGGGCGCTGTTTCAGAGCATCAAGAAAATGTCGATACATGGAACCGACGACATCATCGACACCCGGATAATCACCGCCATGGTTCTCGGCGCGGATGGTGAGGTTCTGGCCCATATGCAACCCGCCGACAATCCATTGGGGAGACCTTTTAGCCCCAGGGGGGAGGCAGAGGGTAAGCTTTTCAACCAGGTAATGGAGGCGCGCAGACCTGTGGTCTTGAGCGGCGGCAGTGTTGACGATGGCTTTATCGAGGGAATAATCCCGCTTTTTTCCGATGAAAAATACCTCGGAGTCGTAAGGGTACGCCTGTCAACATACGGGCTATACCTGAAGGCCATGCGTTCAGCCTATACCATTCTTGGGCTTACTCTGCTGCTGGTGGCGCTGAGCAGTATTCTGGGAACCGCGATTGCCCGGCGCATAACAAGGCCGCTCACCGCGATGACCGAAGGCATGGCGGCGGTAGGACGCGGCGATCTCTCCAACATATCCCCGATACATGTATCCGAAGATGATGAGCTGGGTAAATTGGCCACGACCTTCAACAGGATGACGGCGGAAATGGCCGACAAAAGAATGCTCGAACAACAGATGCGGGTAAGTGAAAAACTGGTTGCACTTGGACGTATCAGCGCCGGGGTGGCCCACGAGGTCAACAATCCCCTGGCGGGCATGCTCAACTGCGTCGACACCCTGAAAAAACACCCGGACGATACCGAACTGATGAAGCGTTACATACCCCTTCTGGACAAGGGGCTTAACCACATTCGCAGTATAGTCGAAAGCCTCTTGGTCGAATTGCGCGCGGAAGACGATTCCGAATTGTCGGACCCGTCATGCCTGGATGATCTCAAAGGTTTGATGGAGTCGGAAATCGACGGTCGCGATGTAAACCTGATATGGGAAAACAGCCTCGAAAGCGATGTTCGGATAAATTCCGCCCGGGTTCAACAGATTGTCCATAACCTTATCAAAAATTCACTTCAGGCAATAGCCGCCGGTGGAACGGTCAGGTTCCATTCCTTCATGGATTATGATAACGTGGTGCTTGAGGTCGTGGATGACGGACCGGGAATCAGGCCCGAATATCGCAGTCATCTCTTTGACCCTTTTTTCACCACCAAATCTAACGGCACAGGGCTGGGACTTTGGATTGTCTATCGGCTTGTTGAAAGCATGCATGGAGTTGTCGAAATAGATAGCGAAACAGGGCAAGGAACCCGATTCAGGATAATTCTGCCCGCCCAGGAAACACCATAATGGATGTTCAAAATACCCCCTCCGGTGAATCGGAACCCGTGGCGCATGAAGACCTATCGGATTTGTGCGTACTCATCGTCGAGGACAACGAAATCATGCGCCTGTCCCTCGAGGACCGGCTTCGGATAGAGGGAATCCTCGTCAGGGCGGCCAGTAGTATCGCGGAAGCCCGCCACGAACTTGGAAAAGACGACGTTGATATGGTGATAACGGATATACGTCTTCCCGACGGTTCCGGCTCGACGCTGTTCAATGACATATCGCGCCACTATCCCGGAATTCCGGTGATTATGATGACCGCGTACGGAGATGTCGCCGACGCGGTCAAACTGGTCAAGGCCGGGGCCGTAGACTACCTGACAAAACCATTCGAAATGGGAATCTTTATTTCCAAGGTTAAACGAGTTCTTTCCGGAATTTCCGATATTCGTTTATCGGCCAGTTCTCTTGGCCAGGGAGAACTGATGTTCCGCCCCGGCAGCGGCGCACTGGGAAAAAGTTCATCGATGCGCCGCATCGAACGATTGGCGGCGCGTCTCTCGAAAGTTAACAGTTCCATTCTTCTTACTGGCGAATCGGGTGTCGGCAAAGAAGTAGTTGCAACCTTCATCCACAGCAACAGCCACCGTTCATCAAAACCTTTTATCGCGGTAAACTGTGCCGCCCTGTCCCCCGGCCTTGTCGAAAGCGAGCTTTTCGGCCATGAGAAAGGGTCATTTACCGGTGCCATAAAACGTCGAATAGGACGCTTTGAACAGGCCAACGAGGGAACCATATTTCTCGACGAGATAGCTGAAATACCCCCTGAAATCCAGGTCAAGCTACTAAGGGTTCTTCAGGAACGTGTAATCGAACGGGTCGGCGGTGATTTGTCTATAGGCATTGATGTGCGGGTGATCGCGGCAACCCAGGTTAACCTGGATGAGGCGGTGAAAGACGGTAGTTTTCGCTCCGACCTGTATTGGCGTCTGAATGTAATACACATACCGATACCGCCCCTGCGCGAACGACAGGATGATATACTTCATCTGGCCCGCCATTTTGTAAAACAGCAGCCCGATGAAAATGGGGATTGCAAGGAATTGTCGGAGGAAACGGAAGCCAGTCTGTTGTCAATGCCCTTTTCCGGCAATGTCCGCGAACTGAAAAACATAATGGAACGGGCCGTCGCTCTTTGTGATGGCAAATTCATTATGGCTCACGACCTCCAACCGACCGAAAATGGCCACGACGACGTAGCGGAAAAGACCGGGAAACAGGAAACCCTGAAGGGAACAATCGGGGCCGCAGAGCGCCAGGCCATACTTAAATCCCTGATAAGCAGCGATTGGGCAATCGGCAAAGCATCGGAAATACTTGGCATCTCGAGGAAGAGCCTGTGGGAAAAAATGAAACGCCACGGGATCAATAAGCATACTTGATAAAATTTCCGATCACGTCCCTGATCCGGTCTCCCGGTGGTGTCCGGAATTTTTCGTACATTCTATCAGGCGTCGGCTCCGCCAGGCTGTCGGAGAATATTTGATCATAATGCAATGGGCATTGTCACATTAACTCGCTAGCCTTTGGGTAATGCGTCGATGTAGCCTCGTGATATGCAGAACATATCCTTCAAACGCCACCGTTTTCCTCCATCACTCACCTTAGTTAACTATCCGATTCTTCGGGACCACCTCAGGTCGCCCCGGACTGGGTTGCCACCCATGGCCCCATTCGCGGCGCGGTGACGTCGATATTGCCGGGCACCAGATCATCCATGGGCAACGAAAAGACCGATTTGTCGACGCAATGGAATTTGGACCGGTTCGTCAACATGAACCTGCTTTCGCTGGCCAACGGCGGGTTTATCGTTTCCCGGGATAAGTTGACGGGAACGGGGATCGAACTGGTTTCGGGGCCTGATCGTTCGTGGTCGGCGTTAACCCGGATGGAAAAAATAGAAACCAGCATCAAGGCCAAATCAAAGCCCAAACGTAAACCCGTCAGGCTGCCCGGTGAAATGGGGGCCAGTCCATGGGGAGTTTTCGTGCCGCCGGGAAGTAAAACGGTGGCATTCAATTACCGACCGCCATATTCATTTTCCGCGAAACAACACCACCTGAGCGTGTTCAGGCAACCTTCTGGTAATACAAATTCTGCGGGTGGCTGGCCTCGGCGAAGAATACCCAGCGTTCGACCAACAGCCCCAGGTACTGGATAACGAAAGTCAGACCCAGCAGGGCCGCCGAGGGGCCGGTCGCCAGGCCCAGGCCGAGCAGCAGGACCGGCGCCGCGAAGGCGGCCAGCAGGAACGCCGCTTTCAGCCGCCGCAGCAGCCCCGGTCCGCCGGGGTGGAAAAATTCCTTCAGATTGAAGGCGCCGGCGGTGAAGCCCCGGCTGATCTGGCGCATATTGCGGTGGTGCATCCCGACCGCCGTTTGCAATGACGACAGATGCTTGATCCGGCCATTGCGCCACAGGCTCAACAGCCGTCCGACCAGCGCCAGCACGGTCAGGCCGAGCGCCCCGGCGGTAAAGAAATCAATCAGCGGGCTGGCCATGACGGCGCCATAGGCGGCGGCCAGCACGAAACCCGAAGCCGTTCCCATCAGGCCATAGTTGACTACCGTCAGCGGCGAGGCCCATTCCTGGATAAACCTCATGCAGGCATAGACCATGCCGGTGCAAACGAACAGGGAAACGGCGGCGATAACGCCCAGATAGCCCGCCGCCATGGTCAGGTCGAGTTCCTTCAGGTTGCCAAAGGTTATCAGCACCGGGCGCCAGTCCAGCCAGTGCAGGCCGCCGTACAGGATAACCGCGCCCATCATGACCGGCAGGGCCAGGACCTCGCGTGACAGCCACGATGTGCGCCATTGGCTGGCCGCCCGCCAGGCCCGTTCCGGGTGGGCCAGATGAAAGAACGAGGCAATCAGGCCGAGTCCCAGCAAGGACAGCGCCAACAGGCTGCCGTAGGCGTAAAAATTACCGTCTTCCCGGGCCCCCGCGGCGCCGATAACCCAGTAGAACTGGCCGCCGACCAGAGCCACCAACAGGCCCTGGCCGGCGCCGGTCAGGGTAGTCAGGAAAATTACTGAAAAAGCCGGTTTCATGGGTTCGTTCCTACCAACTGGTGACGTCGTCAAGCGACGGCGCATGGCTGTCGGCCCGGGGCAGCGGGCCTTCCTTTTTCAGCGGATTGTCGGCCCGCACCAGCTCATCGTCGTGGATCACCCGCCTGACTTTCCGCCGGGGCAGGTACTGGTTGCCGGGTCTGGTTCCCCATTCCGGCATTAGCTGGTAGCCGCCTTCCTCGCGGATGGCGATGGAAACCTCGCTGTCCGGGTCGGTGACGTCGCCGAACAGTCGGGCGCCGGCCGGGCAAGCCAGCACGCAGGCCGGTTTGCGACGGTCCTCCGGCAGACTTTCGTCATAGATGCGATCGACACAAAGCGTGCATTTTTTCATCACCCCCTGTTGCTCGTCGAATTCCCGCGCCCCATAGGGGCAGGCCCACGAGCAGTATTTGCAGCCGATGCACTTGTCGTAGTCGACCAGCACTATGCCGTCTTCGGGCCGCTTGTAACTGGCCCCGGTGGGGCATACCGGGACACATGGCGGGTCTTCGCAATGCAGGCAGGATTTCGGGAAATGGATGGTTTCGGTATTGGGAAATACGCCGGCTTCGTAGGTCTGCACCCGGTTGAAGAAAACCCCGCCAGGGTCCTTGCCATAGGGGTCGGTATCGCTCAACGGACCGGCCCAGCCCGAGGTGTTCCATTCCTTGCAACTGGTCACGCAGGCGTGGCAGCCGACGCAGGTGTTAAGGTCGATGACCAGGGCCAGTTGCCGGGCGATGGTGGTGCTCATGGCGCCTTCCTTTGCCCCGCGAAGAAGCGCCGGACGCCGCCTCGGAAAGATTTCATGCCGGGGAACTTCGGCAGGGCCGGAAATTGCGGCCAGCTTTTAGCGATATCGTCGGGGGCGTCGGCCTTGCTAACCCTGACACGCACGTCGAACCAGGCGGCCTGGCCGGTGATCGGGTCGGAATTGGAAACATGTTCGCCGGCGGCGCAGGCCGGCAATTCTTCGGAAATCAGGTGGTTGAGCAGGAAGCCTTTCTGCGATTCCGGCGCATCGGCGGCCAGGCCCCAGGCGCCCGATGCCTTGCCGATGGCGTTCCAGGTCCAGACCGTGCCCGGTTCGACGGCCTCGGTAAAGCGGGCGATGCAGCGAATACGGTTGTAGGGGCTTTCCATCCACACCCAGTCGCCGTCATCGAAACCCGATGCCTGCCCGACGGAAGGATGCACCATCAGCGAATTGTAGCCGTGAATCTGCCGCAGCCAGGCGTTCTGGCTGTCCCACGAATGATACATCGCCATCGGGCGCTGGGTAATGGCGTTGAGCGGATAGGCGGCGGTATCGATAAGCTGCGATTCCAGCGGCTCGCTATAGAACGGCAGCGGGTCGAAATGGGTGGCGACCCGGTCGCGCAAATGCTCGGGCGGGCGTCTGCCCGGCCACTTGCCCTGGGCCGCCAGGCGGAACTTTTGCAGCACTTCCGAATACAGGTGGCAGAGCACCGGCGAGGCCTGTTTGATCAGCCGGTGGTGTTCGGCCCATTGCAGGTAGCCCTGGTTCCAGTTGCGCATGTACTGGTACGACCGGGGCAGTTCGTGGTGGTAGAAGTTATTGTTGCCGGCGTACATCTCCCACTGTCGCGGATTAGGCTCCCCGGCCATGAATTTCTCGCCGCCGCGACCGCGCCAGCCGGACAGGAAGCCGATCCCCGAGCCGGGCTCGGTTTCATAGTTGATGATGAAGTCCGGGTAATCCTTGAATTTGCGCTTGCCCTCGCCATCGACGAAGGCGGGCAGCCCCAGGCGCGTGCCAAGTTCGATTATCACCTCTTGAAACGGCTTGCTGTCGCCCTTGGGCGGCAAAATCGGCAACCGCACGGAATCGACCGGACCGTCGAATTCCGATATGGGCCGGTCCAGCATGGACATTACGTCATGGCGTTCCAGATAGGTGGTATCGGGCAGCACCAGATCGGCGAAGGCCACGGTTTCCGACTGGTAGGCGTCGGCGACGACGATAAACGGGATCTTGTATTCGCCGTCCGCGTCCTTGTCGGCCAGCATCCGGCGTACGCCCGAGGTGTTCATGGACGAATTCCAGGCCATGTTGGCCATGAACAGGAACAGGGTATCGATGGGGTAGGGATCGCCGCGCCAGGCATTGGTGATGACATTGTGCATCAGGCCATGTACCGACAGCGGATATTCCCAGGAAAACGCCTTGTCGAGCCTGACCGGTTTCCCGGCGTCGTCGATAAAAAGGTCATCGGGACTGCCGGGCCAGCCCAGCGGCATACCGCCTAGCGGCGTGTCCGGCTGTACCGCTTCGGGGCCGGTCGGGTTTTTGGCGCAGGGCGGGATCGGCCTGGGGAACGGCGCCCGGTGGCGGAAACCGCCCGGCCGGTCGATGGTCCCCAGAATGGTCATCAGGATGCCCAGCGCCCGGATCGTCTGGAAGCCGTTGGAATGGGCGGCCAGGCCGCGCATGGCGTGAAATGCGACCGGCGCGCCGGTGATGGTTTCGTGTTCGCCGCCCCAGGCGTCGGTCCAGGCGATCGGCAGTTCGATCTTTTGATCGCGGGCGGTGATGCCCATTTCGTGGGCCAGGGCGCGGATCGTACCGGCCGCGATACCGGTAATTTTTTCGGCCCATTCCGGGCTGTAATTGGCGACCTTTTCTTTCAGAAGCTGAAACGAAGGTTTGACCGGATCGCCATTTTCCAGTGTGTAACTGCCAAGCAGGCGGGGGTCGGCATCGGGCCAGCGGTTATCGACCGCCGCGTCGGTGACGCCGTCCCACCACAGCTTGTTTTGCGGGTCGGCACAGCCCTCGCGGGTCGGGATATCGGTGCGCACGAACAGGCCGTAGTTGTCGCTTTCCGGGTCCTGATTGACCAGTTCCGGGGCGTTGGTATAAGTCGCCAGGAAATCCCGGTCATACAGCCCCATCTTGATTATTTCATGAATGATCGCCAGCAGCAGGGCGCCATCGGTGCCCGGCTTGATGGCGATCCAGTCGTCGGCGATGGCGGCGTAGCCGGTGCGCACCGGATTAATGGCGACGAAGCGTCCGCCGTCGCGCTTGAACTGGCCCAGGGACTTTTTCATGGGGTTGGAATGATGGTCTTCCGCCGTGCCGATCATTACGAACAGTTTCGCCCGGTCCAGGTCGGGGCCGCCGAATTCCCAGAACGAGCCGCCGAAGGTATAGATCAACCCGGCCGCCATGTTGACCGAACAGAAACCGCCGTGGGCGGCGTAGTTGGGGGTGCCGAACTGGCGGGCGAACATGCCGGTCAGCGCCTGCATCTGGTCGCGCCCGGTAAAAAACGCCAGCTTCTTCGGGTCCGTCGAACGAATATGGGCAAGCCGTTCGGCGAGCGTGGAAAACGCTTCCTCCCAGGAAATGGCCTCGAACTTGCCCTCGCCGCGTTCGCTGCCGTCGCGGCGCTTCAGGGGCTGCAACAGGCGCGCCGGGGAATACTGCTTCATGATTCCCGATGCGCCCTTGGCGCAGATAATTCCCTTGTTCAGGGGATGTTCGGGGTTGCCCTCGATATAGCGCACCTCGCCGTCACGCAAATGCACGTTGATGCCGCAGCGGCAGGCGCACATGTAGCAGGTGGTCGATTTGATCTCGGTCTTGCCCAGATCGGAATCCCGGTGCTGTTCCGGTGCCTTCACGGTTCAACTCTCGCTTCTGGTTATGCCGTTCCGAAGGTTATATGCGATAAAACTAATATTATAAAGCCGCAATATCCCTTTCCGGTTCCGCCGCCGGGATCCGGGAAATCATGGTCACTAACAAAAAAGTGAAATGATCATGCCTTTTCTCCCTTTAAAAGCAATGTGCAGATTTTTCTCTATTTGTCCATACCGATGGCAAGTATGCAGCATATATTCATAAAATAAACTATATTAGGATATAAATCATTAGATATAATTATTTGTCAAGTATCAACCGCTGATACCCGCGTTCGCCGCCGGCGGTTCATTCGCGGCAAAGCAGGCAATAAATATTGGCGCCCCACAGCGGCGGCGGGGTCAGCAGCGCCCAGGCCAGGAACCGGCGCACCAGGGCGTCGGTTATCATCCGTCTTGGCGAGCCGCGCCGCTGCTC
>VAPM010120160.1_pt1 | contig 18900 bp, 19 predicted proteins | sample 3395091 | NCBI WGS metagenome assembly VAPM01 (sample SAMN08290445, study PRJNA428436) | hydrothermal vent metagenome | isolation source: Deep-sea hydrothermal vent chimney 3 | place: Pacific Ocean: Juan De Fuca Ridge | reverse complement strand
TTGTTTGAATATATGTGCATAGTAAATTAAAGTGCTACAAAGATGGAAAAATCAGTGAAAAAAGAAAATGTGCAAATGGTTGTATTGGCATCGCGTAGCCCGCGTCGTGTTGAGCTTCTAAAACAAATTGGAATTGATTGTATGGTGCTGCCGGCAGATGTAAATGAATCTGCACAAGCGGATGAATCACCTGTTGATTATGTGATGCGGCTAGCTGAACAAAAAGCCTTGGCTGTATCTAAGAGCATAAAAAGTGATTATACCTATCTGCCTATTGTATCGGCAGATACGACGGTAGTTATCAATAGTGAAGTTTTAGGTAAGCCTGAGAATGATGAAGATGCGCTTCAGATGCTAAAAAAATTATCAGGAAAAAAACATGAAGTACATACTGCGGTGGCGGTGTACTTACGAAAAAAAATTAAAGTGATTTTAAGTACGACAATTGTTGATATGATGCCATTAACACAGGCGATGATGGATGCTTATATTGTTACTGGAGAGCACAGAGATAAAGCTGGCAGCTATGGTATACAAGGTAATGCTGGTGCTTGGGTGAAGCATATAGAAGGCAGTTATACGGGTGTAATGGGTTTGCCCCTTTATGAGACTTTACAATTAATTAATAAAATAACAGCTAAATAAATTTTAAAAATGAAGAATTTAGGACAAGAGATATTTATTAATGTGACGCCGCAGGAGACGCGCGTTGCAGTTTTAGAACAAGGCGTTGCGCAAGACCTATTAGTCGAGCGTACTAGTTCGCTAGGGATTGTTAGCAATATTTATTTTGGCAAGGTGTGCCGCGTATTGCCAGGTATGCAATCCGCTTTTGTTGAGATTGGTTTGCAACGTGCTGCTTTTCTGCATGTGGCCGATGTCATGGAATGTAAAACGCAGGATGAGTCACAACTTGAAATACCAATAGAACAGGTATTGCATGAAGGTCAATCGATTATTGTGCAAGTCACTAAAGAGCCTATTGGTAGCAAAGGTGCGCGTCTAACGACAGAGATTAGTATTGCCGGTCGGTTTTTAGTGCTTTTGCCACACCAAGATCATATTGGCGTGTCGCAACGTATCGAGGATGAGGAAGAGCGAGAAGTATTGCGTAATCGCTTAATTAGCTTGCTTCCAGAGGACCATAAATGTGGTTTTATTATCCGCACCATGTCTGAGGCTGCAACGGATGAGGAGTTGTTAGCTGATATTGAATATCTACAAAAAGTATGGAAGAAAATTCAGGAAGATAGTGTAAATGCTACTGAGCGCTCACCAATTTTTTATGATTTAAGTCTACCCAAGCGTATTTTACGTGACGTGGTGAATGACCAAACAACCTGTGTGCGCATCGACTCTAAAGAAACATATACAAGCATGAAAGCTTTTGCCGAAATGTATGTTGCTAAAGCACTTGGGCCATTGAGTTATTATCAAGGTGAGCGCCCGATTTTTGATTTTTATAATGTTGAAAAAGAGTTTGAGTCGTCATTATCACGTAAAGTTGATCTTCAATCAGGCGGCTATTTGATATTTGATCAAACGGAAGCGTTAACGACGGTTGATGTGAATACCGGTAGTTTTGTTAGCGGCAAGAATCTTGCAGATACAATTTTTAAAACGAACTTAGAGGCCGCACTAAGTATCGGACGACAACTAAGACTACGTAATTTAGGCGGTATTATCATCATTGATTTCATTGATATGGATAGTGATGATCAGCGAGATAAAGTGTTAGAAGAATTGAATAAAGCGGTTAGTGTTGATCGTGCTCGTACTAGTGTTAATGGGTTTACATCTCTTGGGTTGGTGGAAATGACGCGCAAGCGTACACGCGAAAGTCTTGCGCATATATTATGTGAAACGTGTGAAGTTTGCCAGGGCAAAGGTGAGCATAAAACAGCCCAAACGATTGCTTACGAGATTATGCGTGAGCTGTTGCGAGAGTCTAAACAGTTTGATGCAAAAGAATTTAAAGTGATTGCATCGCCAGATGTGATTGATTTGCTGCAAGATGAAGAATCACATAGCTTGGCTAACTTATCAGACTTTATTAACAAAGGTGTTGTTTTGCAGGCTGATACACAATATTCACGTGAGGTATTTGATATCGTATGGAGTTGATGTAGCGCTTAATGACGATGCTAAAAAACGGTTGAAAAAGACGCTGCTAGTGTTGCAATAACCGACACATTAATCATCTGTAGCAAGATGATTGCGATCATGGGTGAAAAATCGATACCGCTAACGGTAGGCACATATTGTTGAATGGGTGCCAATATAGGGCGCGTCAAGCTGTTAACCACAGGTGCAATGGGTGTGTGCGGATTAACCCAGCTTAAAATAACTTGTAAGATTAACGCGTAAAAAAAGATATCAATAATAGTGCGTATCACGCCAATCATACTCAGGCCAAAGATGCTAGGCCAAATAACACTGCCTGCAACGGTAAACGGGAAGCCGCGTATCGACAACAAAATAACTTGTAGCATGAGCTGGGCGACAAAAGCTAAAAGTAATGTGGAGAGGTCTATTTTCTTCCAACTAGGTATAAATTTGCGTACTGGCTTTACAGCAAAGTCAGAGAGCGCCATGACCATTTGTCCTATTGGGTTGTGAAATGGTGTTTTGACTAATTGCATAATAAAGCGAAGCAAGAATATCATGGTGAGTATGCTGAAAATAATATTCAGTAAAAAAGTAAATGCCGAAGAAAACATGTGATTATTGGTGCCTTTAATTGACTACTTGGTTGATTGGTTTCCTAGTTCGTCGGCGAGTGTTTTAGCGCGGTCGAACGCTTTTTGAGTGGCTAAAATAATGGCATCCTTCACTGCTGAATTTTCTAAGCTCAGTAATCCTTGTTCTGTTGTGCCCCCTTTTGAGGTGACTTGTTCACGTAAAGTGCCGACTGGTATTGTGCTTGCATCTGCCAGCAAGCTGGCGCCTTTAAAAGTAGCTAAACTCAGCTGCTTTGCCTGGTTCTTATTTAAGCCTAATACAAGCGCAGCTTCCTGTAGCGCTTCGATTAAGTAAAATACATAAGCAGGGCCGCTGCCTGATATAGCGGTCACTGCATCCAACTTCGCTTCATCGTCTAGCCAAATGGTGCTCCCGGCCGCACTTAAAATTTGGTCTGCATTCGCAATGTGTATTTTATTCACGCTAGGCATTGCATATAAGCCGGTAATGCCACTTTGAATATGTGCTGGTGTATTTGGCATCGCGCGCACAACATTTTGGTAATTACCTAACCAAGAACTAAGATCTTTTAATAAGATCCCAGCCGCAATAGAAATAACGAGCTGGGTTTTTAGTAAAGGTGCGAGCTCTTTTGCTAGTGCCGACATTTGTTGAGGTTTAACAGCTAACACAATGATTTCAGCAGTCATAACATCTGATAATGTGCTGCTAGCCTGCACGCCATATTGTTGCTGTAAGTGCTGGCATTTATCCGCATCGCGCTCGACGACTGTAATATCTGACATGGAAAACTGTTGACTATTAAGGCCTGTTATTAGGGCTTGCGCCATATTGCCGCCGCCTATAAATGCTAATTTCATATTTGTAAGCTCATGTTTTTAAACTTTTTGTTTTAATTTAGGCCGTGTACCAAAGATCGCTGAACCGATACGCACAATAGTAGCACCTTCTTGTATGGCGGCAACATAATCATCTGACATGCCCATCGATAATGTGTCAATTTTAAAGCCTTGCTGCTGCAAGTTCACAAAAACATCATGGATTATTTTAAATTGTGCGTGTTGCTTTGCAATATCTTGTGTAGGGGCGGGAATAGTCATTAAGCCGCGTAACTTTAAAGTGGGTAGCTTAACAATTTCTGTTGCTAAATCTGCTACTTCTTGTAATTGTATGCCATTTTTTGTGGGTTCGTTACTACTGTTAACTTGAATGCATATGTTAAGAGGAGGTAAGTCGGCGGGTCTGGCATTCGCCAACCGTAACGCTATTTTAAGACGGCTTACAGTGTGGACCCAACTGAAGTGTTGTGCAATGAGTTGTGTTTTATTGCTTTGTATAGGGCCGATATAGTGCCAATCAATGTTGCAATCTTCCAACAAACTTTTTTTGTTGATGGCTTCTTGCGCGTAATTCTCACCAAAACTTATTTGGCCTGCTATATAAGCTTCTCTTATCTTTTCAGTGCTTTGCGTTTTGCTAACAGCTAACAGTTGTACATTCTGATTGCGATTTGTTGTTAATTTAGCATTGAGAATATTTTCTTGAATTACTTGCAAGAGATTAGCAATTATGGTCATAATTATGTGGTATTTAAAGAATATACTTTATGTAAAGTCTTAAGTATAAAATTATAACAGGAGCTGACAGTGGATATTTCAGATTTACTCGCCTTTTCAGTAAAAAACAAAGCCTCAGATTTGCATTTGTCTGCGGGCTTGCCTCCAATGATTCGCGTACATGGTGATATGCGTAAAATCAATGTCCCTGCAATGGAGCATGTGCAGGTTCATGACATGGTGTATGACATTATGAATGATGGTCAGCGCAAGGTTTACGAGGAGACCTTGGAGTGTGATTTTTCATTTGAGATTCCAAATTTAGCACGTTTTCGGGTTAATGCCTTTAATCATAACCGTGGTTCAGGTGCGGTATTTCGTACTATTCCATCTAAAATTCTTACTTTAGAAGAATTAAATTGCCCTGCGATTTTTAAAGAAATTGCTGACACACCAAGAGGCATTGTACTGGTTACTGGGCCAACAGGATCTGGAAAATCAACAACACTGGCGGCCATGGTGGATTATATTAATGAAAATGAAATGGGGCATATTCTCACTGTAGAAGATCCAATTGAGTTTGTACATACATCTAAAAAGTGTTTAATTAATCAACGTGAAGTCGGTCCGCATACACTGTCATTTCAAAATGCATTGCGTTCAGCATTACGTGAAGACCCTGATGTTATTCTAGTGGGTGAGATGCGTGACTTGGAAACGATTCGACTCGCTTTGAGCGCAGCCGAAACAGGCCATTTGGTTTTGGGTACATTGCATACAAGTTCCGCAGCAAAAACGGTAGATCGTATCGTGGATGTCTTCCCCGCAGCTGAAAAAGAAATGGTGCGTTCAATGTTGTCTGAGTCTTTACGCGCCGTTATTTCGCAAACATTGTGTAAAACTAAAGATGGAGAAGGGCGAATAGCAGCGCACGAAATTATGATTGGCACGCCAGCGATTCGTAACTTGATTCGTGAAAATAAAGTTGCACAAATGTATTCGGCCATTCAGACAGGTCAGAATATTGGTATGCAGACTTTGGATCAAAACTTGCAAGATTTAGTTAGAAGAAATTCAATTTCTGTGGCAGAAGCGCAATCTAAAGCAGCGAATAAAGATTCGATATCAGGATAAAATTAGGATTTACTATGGAACAGGGACAGGCAGAGAAATTTGTATTTGATTTACTTAGATTGATGCTAGAGAAAAAAGCATCTGATTTGTTTATTACGGCAGGTTTTCCGCCAGCAATGAAGGTTGATGGAAAAATGACGCCAATCAGTGCTAAGGCGTTATCATCTCAGCAGGCACGCGAATTATCCCGTGCCATTATGAATGATAAACAAACTGCTGAATTTGATGCGACTAATGAGTGTAACTTTGCAATTGGGCTCCTAGGCGTGGCGCGTTTTCGTGTTAATGCATTTGTACAACGTGGCTCAGTAGGATTGGTGTTCCGAACAATTACCTCAAAAATACCCAGTATTGATGAGTTGGGTTTGCCAGAAGTGCTTAAAGATATTGCCATGACTAAGCGCGGGCTAGTGATATTGGTCGGAGGAACGGGCTCTGGTAAATCGACGTCATTGGCAGCGATGGTTGGCTACCGCAATGAAAATAGTTTTGGCCACATTATTACCATTGAAGATCCTATCGAGTTTGTACACGATCATAAGAGCTGTGTTGTTACACAGCGCGAAATTGGGGTCGATACTGATAACTGGGGGATTGCGCTGAAAAATACATTGAGACAAGCGCCTGATGTGATATTGATTGGTGAAATTAGAGATCGTGAAACGATGGATTATGCGATTGCTTTTGCAGAAACGGGTCACCTGTGTATGAGCACTTTGCATGCTAATAGCACAAACCAGGCATTGGATCGAATTATTAACTTTTTCCCTGAGGAGCGGCGTCAGCAGTTATTGATGGATTTATCTTTAAATGTACGTGCTTTCATTTCTCAACGATTAATACCAAAAATTGATGGCATTGGGCGTGCAGCAGCTATCGAAATTATGCTGAACTCACCGTTGATATCAGACTTAATTCTTAAAGGTGACGTACATGAAATTAAGTCTATTGTTGGTAAATCACGAGAACTAGGCATGCAGACGTTTGATCAAGCTTTGTTTGATTTACACGAAGAAGGTAAGGTTAGCTATGAGGATGCGTTAAGAAATGCAGATTCAGTTAATGATTTGCGTTTGAAGTTCAAACTTGAAAGTAAGGCATCTAAGGATAAAGATGTGTCAGCAGGTTTGGATCATTTGGGTATGGTTTAGTTTCTGTAGACATATTTAATTTTAGTAAGACATAAAAAAGCCGATGACGAAATCATCGGCTTTTTTATTTTTGTTATTACTATTGAATTAAAACTTCAACACGCCTAGCTTCGGCTAAATCTTCACCGCCATCTGTCGATATTGGTTTAACCATTTCTAGTCTAGTAGCATCTATACCAGCTGCTACTATCGCTGCAAAAGTAGATTCGGCACGCTGCTTGGATAAGGAGGCATTTCTTGCTTGTTTGCCCGTCGGGTCATGATAGCCTGATATAACGGCTGTAGCATCTGAGTGGTCATTGAGCCAAGCGATGATGGGCGCTAGTAAACGCTCGCCATCAAAAGGTAAATGACTTACACCCGTATCAAAGTATAGTTTAGCAGCTGGAGGAGGTTCCATCGCTGTGATAGGCTCAGCAACCATTGCCATAGCAATAGACAGTTGATTGTCTATCGCTACCTCTTCACCAAAAAACACCTGCGCATCTAATCCTTTTTGCTGTTTGGTGTCGCCTGAATCAACAGTGCCAGTTAATACGACACTTTGGTCATCACCTTCTGCTTGTAGTCCGCCCAGTAAGAGCGCTTTAAGCGCGTCTGCATTGGTGACCCAGCCAATATTTGTATCGTCACCGCTACTAGTAAAATCCTCAGCAGTGGCTGAAAAGCTAAATGCTTCAGTCACTGCATCTGCATGTACGACATCTTCTATAGGTGTTGCTGCAACATTAGGTGCTCCGCAGCATGCGCTGCTTGGGCCTCTCCCAGTTAGTAGCATCCAAAGCAGAATTAAGGCTAGTATTAGCGCAATAATCCAAGACCAGCGAGAATAACTCGATTGATTGTTATGCATATTTACTCACCTTAAATTATTTTTTAATACCGCCAGAAAGTTCATCTTGCAACTTATTCAGGGCAGTCCATTTGTTAGTTGCTGCAAGTTTTGCTTGTTTTGCCCAAGTGCTTGGGTTTGCAATGCGGTATCGTGGGCCGGCATCATCTAAAATTTTGCGCATTTGCGGTATCGTGGCTGTAGCAACTTTTGCAAATGTTTTCAGGCCAGCATCTTTAAACAAAGCATTAATTTTTGGGCCAATACCTTCAATAATAGTTAAATCATCTACATTTTTGATTTTAAACCCTGCTGCTCTTGCAGCCTTTAAATCAATAGCGATTGTTTTAGCTGGTGTAGATTTAGGCTTAGCCCGAGTCGCTTTTTTTACAGGAGCAGGCGCCTTTTTAACGGGTGCGGCTGCAATTGGGACGGCTGCTACTTTAGCGGCAGGTGGCGGTGTGTAGCTACTGACTTGTTCAGTCTTTTTAGAACAAGCACATTTGCAAAGCCAACGGTTTAGTAACCAACCTAGCAAAGCTCCCAATAAAAACCACCAAAAACAACATCCGAATAAACTCATTTTTACTCCCCAATAAAATGAAATAAAGCTAATATTTAAGTAAACAGACACATACTATCGTCGTATTTTAATTATACGTCAAGTGCCTTGACTATGTAATTGACTGTATTTTCTTTAGCAGTAACGTTAAATTACAAAAATTAACAGTTTTGGTATGTTATTTGTCCGTTGAGTAAAGTGTATTGCACTTTACCATGCATTTCTAGGTTTATAAACGGTGTGTTTTTGCCTTGGCTTTGGAGTTGTGATGCTTTCAATTGCCAAGAGGCATCTGGATTAAATATTGTAATGTCGGCATTTGCAGTAATATCTAAGGTGCCAGCATTGATGCCCAGTATTTTGGCTGGGGCATAGGTAATTTTTGTAATGGCATCACAAAGTGACGCTTTATTATCAGCGGCCCATCTTAGTGTTAATGGTAGTAATAATTCTAATCCTGTCGCACCAGCTTCTGCCTCAGCAAAGGGTAGTAGTTTTGCATCATCATCAACTGGCGTGTGGTCAGAACAAATGGTGTCAATGCTGCCATCCTTAACGCCCTGACATAATGCCTCTTTATCACGTGTAGTCCGTAGCGGCGGTTTAAGATGAGCTTGTGCATTAAAGTATCCAATATCATGCTCAGTAAGATGCAGGTGGTGCGCGCTAACATCCGCCGTAATATTGATGCCTTTTCGCTTAGCTTCTCGCACTAATGCCACCCCTTCAGCAGTTGAAAGTCTACATAAGTGTACTTTGGCACTTGTTTCTGAAGCAATGCGTAAAATGGCTTCTATGGCAAGCGTTTCTGCCGCACTGGGAATGCCTTTAAGTCCAAGTCGACTTGCAACTTCTCCGTCATGTGCAACACCATTTTTTGCGAGAAAGGGTTCTTCTGCGCGTAAGAATAATGTATAGCCAAACGTCGCGGCATATTCGAAAGCACGCCATAACACTTGTGTATCAACGATGGCTCTATCGGCTTGCGTAAAGCCAACGCAGCCAGCGTCAACTAGTTGGCACATTTCAGCAAGTGCTTTTCCTTCTAGCTTTTGGGTTAGTGCACCTAATGGGTAAACACGTACAAGTTTGAGTTGCTTTGCTCGGTGCTTCAGCATCTCAACTAGACTAGGTTCATCCAAAATCGGATCAGTGTCAGGTGGGCAAGCTAGACTAGTGACGCCGCCTGCTGCTGCTGCCTGCAGTTCACTTTCAAGCGTTGCTTTATATTCAAAACCCGGTTCACGCAGTCTTGCGCAAAGGTCGACAAACCCAGGTGTGACAACAAGACCAGTAGCATCTATAGTTTGATTGGCACTAAAACCTTTTGGCGCTGCACCCACGGCTGCAATTTGCCCCGCTGCTATATACAAATCTTGTTTTGCATCGATGTTATTTTTTGGATCGATGATGCGACCATTTTTAATATGAATTTTCATGATGCACCTCCTGCTAAAATTGCCATTGTAGCCATTCTGATTGCGATACCATAAGTTACTTGTGGCAAGATTACCGATTGCTGACCATCGGCAACACGTGAGTCTATTTCTACGCCACGATTCATTGGGCCTGGGTGCATCACAATAGCGTCAGGTTTAGCATGAGCCAATTTTTCTAATGTGAGGCCAAACTTCTTAAAATACTCTTGCTCACTAGGCAGCATTGCACCTGACATACGTTCGCTTTGTAGGCGCAACATCATCACAACATCAACATCCTTTATGCCCGCCTCCATGTCATGAAATACATGTACGCCAAGTTTTTCTACATCTGATGGCAATAAGGTTTTAGGTGCAATGACACGCACTTCTGGCACACCCAGTGTCGTTAAAGCATGTATTTCGCTACGTGCTACCCGTGAATGCAATACATCACCTACTATAGCGACCCGCAAGTTATGCATATTGGGTTTGTAGCGACGTATAGTGAATGTATCAAGTAGGCCTTGGGTAGGGTGTGAGTGCCGGCCATCACCTGCGTTAATAACACTAATGTTATCGGGTACATGCTGTGCAATTAAATGAGCAGCACCGCTTTGGCCGTGACGTACGACAAACATATCTGCATGCATAGCAATGAGATTGTTGACTGTATCGAGTATCGACTCACCTTTAGATTGTGATGAGGTGTTGACATTCAGGTTGATGACATCAGCGGACAAACGCTTAGCAGCGATTTCAAAAGTGGTACGTGTTCGCGTGCTATTTTCAAAAAATATATTGCAAACTGTTTTGCCGCGTAGCAAGGGTACTTTTTTTACGTCACGTTCGGCAACGCCGACGAAAGTTTCTGCGGTATCTAAAATTTGTGTGAGAATTTTCTTGGGCAGCCCTTCAATACTAAGCAGGTGTTTTAAATTACCTTCGCTATCGAGTTGAGGGTTATGCATTTTTATTATCCTCGCTGTTTTCTAAAGCAAGTTGTAGCGCTCCTTGCGTGTCTTGTGAAAGTTTTAAGGTCTGATTAGGTTTAAGCAAAAGACTTGCACCTTGAATCTGAGGTGTAATTGGCAGTTGTGCGCCACCACGGTTAATGAGCACAGCAAGGGTAACACTAGCCGGACGTCCATAATCGAACAATTCATTCATGGCGGCGCGCGTCGTGCGGCCAGTATAAAAGATGTCATCAATTAGGATAATATGTTTACCATTGACATCAAAAGGAATGTCAGCCGGTTGCGGACTATTTTTTAAACCGCGTTGTGCAAAGTCATCTCGGTATAGCGCAGCATCCATCGTGCCATAGGGCACGTCTTGATTAATATTTTCTAGGACATGTTGCATCATCCAAACACCACCTCGATGAATGCCGATAATGGCAGTATCTGTCTGTAATTGCATTTTTATTTTGTTCGTAATGTCGTTTAGTAACTGTTCTGGATTAGGTAGCTGCATTGTTATGTTATTGGTAATTGATCAAAATAAGATTGTAATATAACTTGGGCTGCCGCTGCATCGATGAATGTTTTTTGTTTATGTGCTTTTACCCCAGCAATCGTGAGGTTTCGTGAAGCTTCTACAGAACTTAAACGTTCATCTATCATCATCACGGGCAAATTAAAGCGGCCTTCTAGCCGCTGTGCAAATTTTTTGGATAGCTGTGTTAGTGCATGGGCCTTGCCATCTAGGTAAGTTGGTAGCCCTACGATAAGTAAGTTTGGTTTCCACTCGTTTATTAATTTTTCAATTTCAGTAAATCGTGTGTTGGTTACTTCAGCGTTGATTGTTTGCAATGGGTGAGCCGCTTTTAGTACAGTTTCGCCTGTTGCAACACCAATTCGTTTTTCACCAAAATCAAAGGCAAGTACGGTTCCAGTGATGCCAGGGTAGCTTCGTTCTAGAATAGGTAAATGACTTTGCGCCAGCATTTATGCGTGCCCCGCCACATCGGATAAATTACTGAGTGTTAAGCCCATTGTGTGCATGGCTAGGTCAAATTTATCTGCGTTAGGTGTTTCAAAAACAAGCTGGTGTAAATCTTGTTTTTTTGAAAGGTTAACATTTAACCAGGCATTATTTGCCATCTCGTCTTCTAGTTGCCCGGGCGTCCAACCTGCATAACCTAAAGCAATCAATATTTTTTCCGGTCCTTCATTTTGTGCTGTTGCTTCTAAAATATCTTTTGACGTAGTTAGGGCAATATTGTCATTGACTAAGATGGTTGCGTTATATTCTTGCTGTGGAACATGTAATATGAAACCGCGATCTTGTTGGACAGGGCCACCGAAATGTAAGGTGCTGTCTAACAATGGGGAGCTTGATGCTTCTAGGTCCATTTGTTTGAATAGGTTTGCTACATCGAATTCGATTGGACGGTTAATGACCACACCCATGGCGCCATCTTGATTATGTGTACATATAAGGGTTATGGTTTTGGAAAAATGCGGGTCAGTCATGCTAGGCATAGCAATGAGGATATGACCTGTAAGATTAATATTTTCCAATTTCTTTATTCTATCATATTTTAAATAAAGATAAACTAATCATAGCGTTAGCGCTATAAAAATCTATTTAGGCTCTAAATATCCTGTTACCTCTAAGCCAAAACCATCCATGCTTGGCATTTTGCGAGGTGTAGCCATTAGTCGCATTTTACGCACGCCTAAATCTAATAGGATTTGTGAGCCAATACCATAGGTGCGAAGTTCTTGATTGTAGCGTATGGGTTCATTGGCATTTTGTATACGGGCAATTAAATCATCACCTGATTCGCTATGATAAAGCAGCACCATCACCGCACATTTAGCTTTAGACATGGCTTTCATAGCGTTTAGCGTGCTCCAGCTATGCGTTAAGCTAGTGCTGTCTAGTAAGTCAAAAACTGATAGCGGCTCGTGTACGCGTACCAGTGTCTCAGTATCTGCATTGGGTTTGCCTTTTACTAAGGCTAAATGTGTTTCTTTAGATATCTTGTCTCGGTAAGCAGTGAGCTGCATTTCTCCGTATGCTGTAACAATGGTACGTTCAGCAACGCGTTCAATGAGTTTTTCATTTTTACTACGGTAGTGAATTAAATCGGCAATAGTGCCAATTTTAATTTGATGTTGCTCTGCGATGTTAACTAAATCTGGTAATCGTGCCATTTCACCATCATCTTTTAAGATTTCGCAAATAACACTGGCTGGCGTGGTACCAGCGAGCTTGGCTAAGTCACAACCTGCTTCAGTGTGGCCGGCGCGCACCAACACACCACCAGACATGGCTGTTAATGGGAATACATGGCCAGGGCTTACGATGCTGCTAGCATTAGCCTCTTTTGCAATAGCCGCTTTGATGGTTGTTGCACGATCAGCAGCTGAAATGCCAGTTGTTACGCCGCTAGAAGCTTCTATTGATACGGTAAAGTTCGTGCCTTGGCGAGTACCGTTATTGTCAACCATAGGCGGTAAGTTAAGTTGTTTGCAATGTGGTTCGGTAAGGGTTAAGCAAATCAGGCCACGGCCATGTTTGGCCATAAAGTTAATATGTTCTGCATTGGCAAATTCTGCAGCAATGACAAAATCACCCTCATTTTCGCGGCTTTCATCATCGACCAATATCACCATTTTTCCATTTTTCATATCGGTGATGATGTCTGTGATCGAGCTTATTTGTTTTAATGACATTATTTTAAGTGCTTTCTGTTACCCATTCGGCCATGCGTTCTACATAGCGGGCAATTTGATCTGTTTCTAAGTTAACACTACTGACTTTTGTGAGGTTAGCCAGTGTTGTTTTTTGTAATGTATGCGGGATAATGTTGACGGTAAAAATATCTTGCTCAACAGTGTTAACAGTCAAGCTAACACCATTAATACAAATTGAACCTTTACGTGCAATATACTTTGAGATGGCATGAGGGGCGCTAACAGCCAGCAGCCAGCAATCACCTAAATCCTCAATGCGCTCTACTTTTCCTATGCCGTCAACATGGCCACTGACTAAGTGCCCCCCTAGTCTGTCAACGAGACGTAATGCTTTTTCTAAATTGACGGCTGTTCTAGTATTTAGTCCTGTTGTCACTATTAAGGTTTCTTTAGAAACATGTGCTTCAAAATGTGTGTCATTGATATTCGTTGCTGTCAGGCAAACGCCATTGACAGCGATGCTATCACCTTCTTGCACGTCAGTAAGCATCATGTCAGTCGCATTAATTTTTAGCTTAATGTCATCATGAGAAACCTCAATCTCTTCAATTTGACCTATCGCTTGAATGATACCTGTAAACATGGCGTCATTTTAGCAGTTGTCATGGTTTTTTATCTAAGTAATCACATATTCTCCAATTAACATTAATTAACGTTTCCTGTTTTAACCTTAGTTATAAGGTGGTACGCAACTTGCTAGGTTTATATTAAATACTATTTCTAGTAGAGGTTAAAAAATAATGCTGGATATCGCTAATCATAAAATACAAACAGTTTCAGGGTCTCAGTCCATTATGCAACCCACCGATTGGGCTGATACACATGGAGGATCTGCAGAATTAACGGCGCTGACTGATGCTAAAGATGAACTTGATAGGATTGATTTCTTGGATCAGAAGAGCTTGAGAAAAAATATTGATTTTTTGTTAAGGTTAGATCAGAATTCCTATAAGAATGTAAAGAAATTAACACGTAACTATTTGATTGATATCAATAAAAATGGGAGCGTGGATGTAGATTCAGAGTTTGTATTATATGGCTATCATAGAACATTATATTTGGCCTATACGCAAATTTTAGAAGCGTATGAAAATCAAATTAAATTGAAATTAAACGTAAAGTTTATATGCTTAATATTGGCTCGTTTTTTAAATGCTACATTTATGATGGCTAAGTATCGATATTATGATGATCAGCCTGCGCCAGTTGGTGCATGGGATTATGTTCATAAAGTCATCACAATTGCCGAAAATTTGACATTGATGAATAAAAGTTTATTTTTATATGAGTTTCAAATTAAAGAAACAAGCCTCGCTACATTGTTAAAACGAGGCTTCATGCTAAGCACTTTGCAAAAAAGTAGTTACAGTAAGTTGCAAATAGAACTGACAGACAAAGTGTTGAAAATTTGGGCTTCTAATCCGCTTATTGTTAAAACGTATAAGCAGGGACGTTATCAATTTGGTATCAAATTAGAGAATGATGCCGGGCCAGATAGGATACGTACCGTTGGCAAGTTTATTGAATATCGATTTTGGCGATCTACGAGATTGGTGGATTTGATGGAGTCTTACTTATGCGCTGTTGATACCAACAAATCGTTAAGGGAGTTTGGTTTAGAAAAAGTAGCGCCAACATCTGTTCTTGTGAAGTTGTTTAAAAAATTACGTGTAGATTGGTGTGTTGAAGGCTTCGCGCGTCAGCGTAGGCGAGAAAAAAGGAATAAAGAGCATAAATTGTTAAATTTAAGCCATGGTGTAGATGGAATTTGCCGTCGATTAGCATCGCTACAAAATAAGTATGCAGATATGGTAACGCAAGATGCTGATGTCGATTTTGAAACGCGTCTTGCTAGCCATACCAAAACGCGTGTAATGCCCACGCTTGCCACCAAAAAGACGTTCAAGGAAGTGAATGCAGAAAATTACTGGACTGTAGACGAGAGTAAAAATGGGTTTTCTATTGATTTTGGCCCTGACTTGGAAAGCTGGGTCGATGCGGGTGTTTTGATTGGTTACAATACGGCAGCTGATGAACATGCATTTGGAATCGCGGAGATTAGAAGTGTCAGAAAGCTTGCTTCTGGCCAATATCGTGCAGGGTTTAAAATAATTTCGAAAGATGCTAAGGCAATAGAAGTGCTGACTAATGCAAATGATCCAAGCGGTTACTTTGTTGATGGTACAGATGCATTTTCATCTGGAAAAGTTAAAAGGTTCTTGGCAATGTTTGTTTTCAATAAAGGGGATGACGATGTGCCAGCACTTGCTATTCCTCGCGTTGAATACCAGCGAGATAGAAAATACACGATCAATATTAAGGGTGTTGATCGTCAGTTAAAGCCTGGACGCATTATCAGTAAACAGAGAGACTGGATATGTTTTGAAGCATTGTTTTAATTTTTTTCGAGCATTTTTACTCTAGTAATGAAATCTTAATGGCATATGCTGTTAAGATTTCGCTATGTCATTTTTAAACAAGTTTTCTTCACTGCCGTATGAGCTGTTTGTCGGTTTACGCTACACCCGGGCTAAACGTAAAAATCACTTCATTTCATTTATATCACTGACCAGCATGGTCGGTATAGCACTAGGTGTGGCTGCTATTATTATTGTACTATCGGTTATGAATGGGTTTCAAACAGAGTTACGTAATAGTATTTTAGGTGTGGCTTCACATATTGAAATTACCGAGCATAATAATCGATTAAGTAACTGGCAAGATGTTGCTGCGCAAGTGAAGCTGCAGCCGAAAGTGCAAAGTGCAGCGCCTTATATCAATGCACAAGGTATGTTGAGTTATGGACAGGCGGTACAAGGTGCGTTGGTGCGTGGGGTATCACCACAAGAAGAAAGCCAGGTTTCTGATATTAGTAAAAACATGCAATCAGGAAGCTTGGCTGATTTGCATGCAGGTGAATTTAGTATTGTACTTGGCGTAGATTTAGCACGATCGTTGGGTATTACCTTAGGTGATAAAGTTGTGGTCATGGCGCCACAAGGACAATTTACACCAACGGGTGTCGTACCACGTATTAAGCAATTTAAATTGGTTGGCTTGTTTGAAACAGGTAATTACGAATTTGATTTAGGCTTAGTGTTTATTCACCTTGACGATGCCCGCAAGTTATATCGTATGGGTGATAGTGTCTCAGGCTTACGTTTGAAACTGACCGATTTATTCGATGCGACAGAAATGACCTCTAAGCTGAATGCTGACCTCAATCCGCAAGGGCAATACTTTGTCAGCAATTGGACACAGCATACGAACTTATTTAAAGCCATCCAATTAGAAAAGCGTGTCATGTTTATTATTTTGACCTTAATTGTGGCCGTTGCTGCTTTTAATATTGTTTCAACATTGGTTATGGCGGTGACTGACAAACGTGCTGATATCGCCATTATGCGTACGCTGGGGGCTAGCCCAAGTAGTATTATGCAAATTTTCATTATTCAAGGTGCACTTATAGGGTTTATTGGCACTTTGTTAGGCGCATTTGTTGGTATTTTAGTTGCTGTCAATGTCGATGTAATCGTGCCTTTTATTGAGGGCTTGTTTCATGTGCAATTTTTAGATAAAGATGTGTATTTGATTAGTGAAATTCCTTCACAGCTAGAAAAAGGTGATGTCATTACAATTGTTGTGATATCTCTAGTTTTGAGCCTAATTGCAACGTTGTATCCAAGTTACAAGGCCGCTAAAATTAACCCTGCTGAGGCTCTTCGTTATGAGTAGTATTATTCAAGCTAAAGATTTAAGTAAGACGTACGCTGGGCTGGAAGTTGTCGTGTTAAATGGTATTGATTTCGAGGTGAAGGCAGGAGAGCAAATTGCCATTGTAGGCGCATCAGGGTCAGGCAAAAGCACATTGCTACACTTGTTAGGTGGTTTAGATGTGCCAACTTCTGGCGAGGTGGCGTTGCTAGGTCAATCATTAAATGGCATGTCAGAAGCTAAAAAAGGTGAGATTCGCAATCAGTCACTCGGCTTTGTTTATCAGTTTCATCATTTGTTGCCAGAATTTACTGCGATAGAAAATGTAGCGATGGCTTTGCTCATCAGACGCATGCCGCGAGCGAAAGCATTAGAAACAGCGACCAAAATGCTAGATAAAGTCGGCATGTCACATCGCTTGGAGCACATGCCAGGAGAGCTTTCAGGCGGTGAGCGTCAACGCGTTGCATTAGCACGTGCGCTGGTAACAGAGCCTGCTTGTATTTTGGCTGATGAGCCGACAGGCAATCTAGACAGAGTGACAGCGAATCAAGTCTTTGATTTGTTGCTAGAAATAAACGCTGTTTTAAATACCAGTTTAGTGGTTGTAACACATGACCTCACGTTGGCTAGCAAAATGCAAAGGCAATATAAATTAGTTGATGGACAATTGGTTTCTTTTACATAATTGAGTAAGTGATTAACTTTTTTCACGTGAAGTACACTGTCTTTTAGTCAGTCATTATGATTTTATTTGTACTAGGTTTTGTGTTTGGTGCATGGCTGTTGCAACAACAGCCTGACTTGCCAATCGCTCAGTTTTCTTTTGTGCTGCTACCTAGCATCATTTTGGTTTGGTTAAGTCATCAGTACCGTTTCAATTTTTCTAAGTACATATACACATTAAGTATTTTTATATTTGCGGTATTGCTGGGTTTTATTTACGCGGCAACGCTAGCGACGGTTCGGCTAGGTGATGAGTTACCTAGAGCTTGGGAAAAGAAAAATATCGAAGTGATAGGTGTGGTCGCAACCATGTCTAATTTGACAGAATACGGCGAGCGCTTTCAGTTTGATGTAGAAGAAGTCATTACGCTTGATGCTACTGTGCCAGGTAATATTTCACTCAACTTTTATGAAGGTAATACTTGGCATCAAGTAAAGGCCAAATCTGTTGATGTAAACCGCACGACTAAATTTAAAGCAGGAGAGCGCTGGCAGTTAACGGTTCGTTTGAAGCGGCCGCATACGGCTTACAACCCAAACGGTTATGACTTTGAGGCTTGGGCGCTAGCCAATAATATACGTGCTAGCGGCAGTATTCGTCATAAAAACGGTTTGAAGAAAATGGCAAATTTTGTATGGCGCCCAGGCTACCTAGTGGAATATTACCGTGAAAAAGTAGGTAGTCGCATTACGAAAATATTATTGGGTAAACCTTATGCTGGCGTTATTCGCGCTTTAGTGGTTGGGGATGACCATCACATCAGCCTGGAAAATTGGAATGTATATTTGCACACAGGCACTAATCATTTGATGAGCATTTCCGGCTTGCACATTACCATGTTGGCTGGTTTGGCTTTTAGCATAATTGCTTTTGTTTGGCGACGTATACCGCGTTTAGTATTGTTTTTGCCGACCAGGCAAGCAGCAACAATAGGCGGTGCAATTGTCGCCTTACTTTATGCTTTCTTGGCAGGTTTCTCTGTGCCGACACAGCGTACTTTATATATGTTAGCTACTTTTGCAGTTGCTTTGATGTTAGGTAGACGTGTGCCAATATCAAGAGTATTGGCCATTGCGCTTTTAGTGGTAGTTGTGTCCGATCCCTGGGCTGTGATTGCCCCTGGGTTTTGGCTGTCATTTTCAGCGGTGACCATTATTTCTTATGCTTCTGTTAACCGGTTAGCCATTGGACATTGGTTTAAAGAGGCCGTTAATACGCAGTGGGCAGTGACTTTGGGATTGTTGCCTTTATTGATTTTGATGTTTAATCAAGCCTCTATCGTTTCGCCGATTGCAAATGCCTTTGCTATTCCTGTGATTAGTTTGGCTGTTGTTCCTTTGGCTATTTTAGGTAGTTTATTATCTTTAGATTTTATTTTACATGTATCAAATAACAT
>VAPM010180868.1_pt1 | contig 18907 bp, 12 predicted proteins | sample 3395091 | NCBI WGS metagenome assembly VAPM01 (sample SAMN08290445, study PRJNA428436) | hydrothermal vent metagenome | isolation source: Deep-sea hydrothermal vent chimney 3 | place: Pacific Ocean: Juan De Fuca Ridge | reverse complement strand
CAGTTGTTCATAATCACTCCACTTGGATCTAACTAAAAATCCCTGCTCTTTGTGGGGATTTTTTATAAATAATTTTAATTATTTACCTACAATTAAAACTCTATTAGTTTTTTAATTTCTGCTTCCAATGTGTTACCTATACCGACTTTAAACGGTACTTTGACACGCTTGACCTGATCATCGGCACCTTGGATCAAAATCTCCACATCTATACCAACCTTCTCGCTACGATTGGCAACCAGCAAACTTTTGATCTTGGGCAGTATGACTGGGTCAGCTGTAGCTGGCAACTTGATCTGAAAAGGCTGCCGTATAGCTGGTTCTAGTACTTCATAAGATTCTTGAGGAAGGGATTTTTTGACTGCTCTGCCAGTGGACTGATCGAGGAACCCAGACTCCTTAGCTTTGGCACGCATTTTTTCGAGACTAAGTTGCTTGATTTCATTAGCGATAATTTGAAAGGTATCACTGCGATATTCTAGCTTGCCATGCACAGTGAGCAGCTCGTCCTCTACGATCTGTGCTCCGTATACTGTATAGACTCGTGGAAAAACAGATACTTCGATCTCACCAGTTGGATCTTCCAATTTTAAGAACGCCATCATTTGTCCAGTCTTTTTCGTCGTCAGCTTGCGTGCAGACGTGAGGATTCCACCAACGACTACCTCCTTGCCGACCTGCTTTTGACTGAGTTTCTCGATGAGATTGACCTTTTTACCGAGGTATTTTTTTAGCCCTGCGAGTGGGTGTGATGAGACATACATACCGAGCAGCTCTTTCTCCCACTTGAGCTTTTGAGAGTCAGTCGCAGGCACTACCTTGGTGAGATGAAACTCAATCGCCGGAGCTTCACTTACACCAAAAAGACTTGCTTGATTCGTATTGGCATGGGCATAAGTCATCTTGGCAAACTCTGACAACTCAGCAATCGAAGCAATAATCGCCGCTCGCTCACCTAGCTCATCAAGCGCTCCACTCATTGCCAGTGCTTCGAGTGTCCGCTTATTGATCACACTCGGTTCAACCCGACTACCGAAGTCAGCGAGATCAATAAACTCGCCACCAGCCTCACGGGCAGTAATGATAGCTTGGATAGGACCATCACCGAGACCTTTGATCGCTGCTAACCCAAAACGAATCTCGCCTGTCTTGACAACAGTAAAATTGAGCAGCGAGGCGTTGACACTCGGCGGCAACACCCGGATATCCATCTCAACACACTCCTCTATATCGATGATGAGACGATCAGAGTTACCATGATCGGCAGTCAGCAGCGCCGCCATAAACTCCGTCGGATAGCGCGACTTGAGATAACCAGTCTGATAAGCAATGTAGGCATAGCATGCCGCATGACTTTTGTTGAAACCATAACCTGCAAAAGGCTCGATTAAATCAAACATTTTTTGAGCCTCCTGTTCTTTGTGACCTTTGCTTAGCGCTCCTTGAATGAATTTCTCACGCTGCTCCTCCAGTAAAGCAGGAATTTTTTTGGCAACAGATTTAATCAGCAGATACCCCTCACCGAGACTGAAACCTGCGAACTCTTGGGCAACTCGTTGAATCTGCTCCTGATAGACTGCCACACCATAGGTTTCTTCCAAGAAATTTTTGAGGACAGGATGTGGATACTTGATCGACTTAGCATTGTGCTTACCACGGATATACTGGGGGATATTCTCCATCGGACCTGGACGAAAAAGCGCTACCATCGCAATCAAATCTTCAAACTGCGTCGGCTTGAGATCTTTGAGATACCGCCGCATACCACTACTTTCAAACTGGAAAACACCAGTTGTTTGCGCCTTTTGAAAAAGTTGATAAGTCAGCTTATCATCCATCGGGATCGCTTCAATATTGATTTCCTTACCCTGTGTGCGCTTGATAATATTGAGACATTTCTGAATAATCGTGAGATTACGTAGCCCCAAAAAATCCATCTTGAGCAAACCAATTGCGTCAATCGGATGCATACTATACTGCGTGATGATACCTTCGTCCTTGCCTGGTGCATACTGGAGTGGCGTATATGCTGGTAGCGGCTGATCGGCGATCACGACCGCACAGGCGTGCACACCAGCCTGACGGATCACGCCCTCTAGTTTTAGAGCGATCTCCCAAACTTTATCGAAAGGCACTTTTTTGATCGCCTTACCTAGCTCTGGCTCTACCTCGAGTGCCTCGGCAAGACTAATCCCTGGACGACTCGGTATTAGCTTGGTGAAAGCATTCATCTCGGCGAAAGGTACACCGAAGACGCGACCAGCATCTTTGACAGCTGCTTTCGCAGCGAGTGTGCCGAAAGTGATGATCCGTGCGACATTTTCCTTGCCGTACTTCTCACTGACATAATCGAGCACTTCATCACGACGATTGTCAGCAAAGTCGATATCAATATCAGGCATACTCACGCGCTCCGGATTGAGGAAGCGTTCGAAAAGTAGACCATACTTGAGCGGATTGAGATTGGTAATCCCGAGACAATAAGACACCAAAGAACCTGCTGCACTACCACGTCCAGGTCCGACAGCGATACTAGACTCCTTGGCATACTTCACAAAATCCCAAACGATCAAAAAGTAATTGGCAAATCCCATCTGTAAAATAATCCTCAACTCGTACTCCAATCGTTCAATGAGTTTTTTTTCTGCCTCTGGTGTTAACTTTTCACCGACTTGTGCGACGACACTATCACCAGCATCTGTACCATCAATCCGTTTTTTATCCACCGGTATCGCAACACCAAAACGCTTGTGTAGACCGTCCCAGCAGAGCTCCACGAAATAATCCTCTGGCTTAGCGTTGAAAGGCGTAGTGTAAGTCGGGATCAGAGTCTTGCCCAGTGGTAGCTCTACCTGACAACGCTTGGCAATCGCCAGCGTGTTATCACAAGCCTCTGGTACATCTTTGAAAACCACTCGCATATCCTCGCTACTGCGAAAAGAAAGATCCGTACCGACCATACTCATACGCCCAACATCGTCGATCTGACGACCAGTTTGGACACACATCAGTACATCGTGCGCCTCAGCATCATCAGGATTGACATAGTGACAATCATTCGTCGCGACCAAAGGAACACCAATTTTATTGGCAAATTCAACCATAAGTTTATTCAACTTATTTTGATCTTCGATCGCAGGGTGATCTTGGATTTCTAGGAAGAAGTTCTTCTCACCAAAGAGCTTTTGATAGCGCTGAACCGACTCAATCGCTTCTGTCTCATTACCGGAGAGTAGCTTACTCGGCACCTCCCCTTGTAGGCACGCACTCGAAGCAATCAGTCCTGTGCTGTACTGCTCTAGGAGCTCATAGTCGATACGTGGTTTGTAATAATACCCCTCTAATTGAGCCTTGCTCATGAGCTGCATGAGATTGTGGTAGCCCGTCAGATTCTCTGCCAAAAGAATCAAATGAAAAGGTCGAATATCGACATTTGCACGCTTTTGGTGGCGACCATGTCGCGCGACATACGCCTCACAGCCAAGGATCGGCTGTACACCGACTTTACGCCCAGTCTGATACCAGTCGATCAGACCATACACCGAACCATGATCTGTGATCGCTGCTGCTGGCATACCATACTCTTTCGCCTTGGCGAAGTAATCAGCTGGCCTACCCAAGCCATCGAGTAGCGAGTAGTGCGTATGCAGATGGAGATGAACGAAACTGTCTTTTGGACTAGCCATTGGCACTCCATTTTACCATGCCAAAACAGCAAAAAACCAAGTAAAGCTATACTCGACCTTGGGTATCCAAAAACGCTCTAGCGCCCTATACTCCCCAAATTTTGTGCAGCATTTTGGATATTCTCGATGAAATACCCAGCCTGAGCAAACCACTCACCGACGATAGGCAGACCACCGAGCACCTTGACCAGTATCCAGACTACGATTGCCAGTACCACTGTCACTCCGATGATGAAACCCAAACCCCGAAAAATACCCGCCAAAAAATTCGCCCAGATGATCTGCCACGGACTTCGTAAATATTGAATAAACTCGTCCAAACCAGCATGCCCCAACGTATGCGCCACTTTTTCAGTAGTATCTTGTTTACGACGCTCGTGCTTAGGTTGGTTGTTCATGTTGGATTTTCTGCCACTCAGATTCTACCACTTTCTGAATCTTAGTCTCGAAATTCTGCCTTGCGAATCGCTTGGCACTCGCACGAAGCAGTGCCGGCTGCCATTTCTTTTCCAGTGTAAAAAAACGCGCCAAACCAGCCTCCAATCCAACGACACTTGGATCGCTGAAAAGTACCCCAGTCTTACCATCGACGACAGTCTCCGTCGCCCCACCACGACCATAGGCCAGCACTGGTCGCCCCGCCGCCAGCGCTTCCACCGGCGCAATGCCAAAGTCCTCTTCACCCGGCAGGATAAACCCCCGACAGTGCCGCAACAGCTCGTGCACCACGCCGTCGGACTGCCAACCAAGCAGCTCGACTGTTGGTCCTGCGATCTGCTCGAGGTATTTCCGCTGTGGACCATCACCGACGATCACCAGTCGGCGTCGAAGCTTGTTGAAGACGGAGATCGCCCGATCAATCTGCTTGTACGGTGTGAGCTGACTGACGATCAGAAAATAATTCTGGTGTTGCTTCGGTCCCATTTTGATACTGTCCACTCCTACTGGAGGATAAATCACTTCAGAATCAGTACGATAGTACTTGCTAATCCGATCTGCTACTGTCTGAGAGTTCGCTAGGAAACGATCGACTCGGTGTGCACTGACTCGATTCCACTCGCGTAGGTAGCGCAGATAGCTCCCCGCCAGCAGACCTTTGAGTCCAGTGAGCTTATTTTCACGGCGATACTCGTGCGCGTAGTCCCAGAGGAAGCGCGCCGGACTATGACAGTAGCAAATGTGTCGCGTACCGAGATCTGTGACGATCCCCTGCGCAAATGCCGAACTACTCGAGATTACGATATCATACTCACTAAAATCCCAACTCTCCACTGCCTGCGCAATCCATGGCAGCAGATACTTTGGTCGCCGCTGCAGAAATTTTGGAAACTTGTGTAGTCGCGAAGTCTGAACTCGCCACGGCGGAAAGTACTTACCGACCTTGGCACTGTCATAGAGCAGCGTATAGACTGGCGCTTCGGGGTACAGATCGGAGAGCACCTTGGCGACTCGCTCCGCCCCACCCATGCGAGTCAGATATTCGTGGACTATCGCGATTCGTGGTTCGACTTTAATCATATTTGTCATTCTGAGTGAAACGAAGAGTCTTCTGCCTGCCAATAGTCTTTCAAACTCAACCTCGGAAAGAATTTTAACACCTAGCTCCTCCGCCCACCCGTCATTCCAGACTTGATCCGGAATCCACTACCTTATCAACTCCTCAAACTCACTCTCCGAAAGCACCTTTACACCTAGCTCCTCCGCTTTTTTTAGTTTGCTACCAGCCGCTTCGCCCGCGACGAGATAGCTAGTCTGGCTACTAATCGAGCTACTCACTTTCCCACCGTATTTTTTGATCGTATCTTTGATTCCCTGCCGACTATATCTCTCTAGCGTGCCTGTGATGACGAAGACTTTACCAGTGAATTTTTGGATAGCTTGCTCCTCGACTTTGAGTTCCACGCCGACCTTTTCCAGCTTCGCCAAAAGCGCCAAGTTCTTCGGATCGGCGAACCACTCTGCCAAACTCTCGGCAACCTTCGTACCAACTCCTTCAATCTCTGACCAAGTTTCCTTTCCGAGAGTCCGCGCCCAATTTACAAAACAACCCAAGCTAAATTCTAAATTCTGAATTCTGAATTCTCGCGCTATATCACCAGCCGACACTTCCCCGACGAAACGAATCCCCAAGCCAAACAGCAACCGCGCCAAACTCACTTTTTTAGCTTGTTTCAAGGATTCTAAGAGATTCATCACCCGCTTGTCCTGAAAAAGCGGCAGCTCTAGCAAGTCCCCCTCGGCGAGCGTAAAAAGATCCGCGACATCTTCCACTAGATTCGCTTCGATCAGCGCTGCGATCACTTTCGGACCCAAGCCGTCGATATCGAGCGCCCCCTTGCTGACGAAATGCTCCAGCATTTCTTGGTGAATCGCTCCACAACCTGAATTCGGACAGCGATACGCGACCTCACCTTCCGGTCGCACAGCTTTCGTACCACACACCGGACACACTGTCGGAAATATAAACTTACGCTCCTTGCCAGTCCGTAGTTTTTTGATCACTTCCACTACTTCGGGAATAATATCGCCAGCCTTTTGGAGTACAACCGTATCACCGATCCGTACATCTTTCTTGGCGATCTCGTCAGCATTGTGGAGCGTCGCCCGCGAGACAGTACTACCCGCCACCTGTACTGGACGCAAGATCGCCACGGGAGTCAGCGCACCCGTACGCCCGACTTGGATCTGAATATCAGTAATCACCGTCGAAGTTTGCTCCGCAGGGAATTTGTAAGCCACCATGCCCCGCGGAGCTTTCGCCGTACTACCCATCCGCTGCTGAGCAGCGAGTGAATTCACCTTTACCACCACTCCATCGACATCGAAAGGCAATTTATCCCGCAGCTTTTTCCATTTGGCGACTATTTGTAAGACATCTGCAGGGCTCTGCTCCAACGCATAATATGGCGAGACTGGTAGTCCGAGCTGTTTTAGCTTTTCCAAAACCCCCTGCTGACTCTGCGGCGGATCAACCAAGTCGTGCTCTCCCAAATGATAAAAAAACATCGCCAGCTCCCGCCCTGCCGCGACACTCGGATCCAGCTGGCGCACTGTCCCCGCCGCTGCATTCCGCGGATTGGCGAACTCCGTCAGCTCTCGCTTCCCAGCTTTTTTTAGTTCTAGGTTCTGCTTTTTCAATTTTGCATTCAAGCGTGTGAAAGCCTGCCGCGGCATAAATATCTCACCACTCACCTCCACCGTCACTGGCTGGCTCAGCGTCAGTGGAATACTCGGCAACGTCCGGATCGTGTGCGTGATATCTTCGCCGATCACCCCATCACCCCGCGTCAGTGCCCGAGTCAAACGACCCTTTTCGTACCACAACACCACATTCAGTCCATCCAGCTTCAGCTCACAGAGATACTCGACAGTCTCCCCCGGCACGAACTTCGCAATCCGCTCCTCCCAGTCGGTCAGCTCACCAGCCGTGAATACGTCCGCTAGGCTCATCTTCCGCGTCTGATGGGGTACTTTGGGTAGCTTGCCACTCAGAGGCGCTCCTACGCGCTGTGTGGGGCTATCAGGCGTCACCAGCTCGGGATACCGCTCCTCTAGCTCGGTCAGCTCCTTCTTCAGCTGATCCCGTGCCCCCTCACTAGTCTCCTCGCGATTTTCGAGGAAATAAGCCTGATTCCACTCACTCAGCCACTTTTTCAGCTTTATAATCCGCTCTTTCGCAGTGTTTTTATCCATGTAGAGCTATTTTACCGCACTTTATCCCCCTCTTTGCCAAAGAGGGATTAGGGGAGATTTTATTGAGAGCAACAAATCCCCCGCCCTGCAGAACAAAACGACCCTTTTTTATTCAAAGGGAGCAGGTATATATCTTGCTTTTCTCACGTTTTTCTGCTATAATAATAGGAAATCCAAATAAAAATCCAAATAAAAAATGGCAGGAGCAGAAAATTTCGAAGCTAAAAATACCAGCGAAATGGCTCAACAAATCGATGATATTGCCACTAAGAACAATATCGAATTTACTGATGCTGATCGAAAAAAACTCGATGAATATAAAGATCAGAAAGACAAAATTATTGACTGGAATAGAAATGAACGTAGTGATTTTGTAGCAAAATTAAAAGATTTACAGAATCACGGGCAAGATTCACAATCTAGTGCTGCAGCCATTGTGGAGCATATTTTTCAAGAATTGGATCGTGAACGTAGAGAAAATAAATTCCTCCAATCTATGGACGAACAGGTCAAAGACTACGAAGGCAAAGACTATTTCGATCACTGGAAAACAGACAATCTCACACGCAAAACAATCAAAAACGCCTACGACAAATATCTTCGCCTAGTTCCGACTACCAAACGTGGTGACTTTGAAAAGCAGGTTTTACAACTAGCTAAAGACTCTTATCGTCATGTCATAGATGAAAATGGTGAGATCGCCACACGCGGCGGCGAGGGCAATGATAAAAACATCAAACTTAATCCTGACTACATACTTACCCTCGCAGAAGCCAAACAAATCGCTGCGAAGATACCAGAGATAGCAGAGAGTCTAAGTGCGGATATACCTGAAAAAAAACCAGATGAGGAAAATGCTAAGACTAGATCAGAAAGCACTGGTACTAAAAAGCCTCAAGAAAAGTCGGACAAGACTGTCGACATCCAAACTCCACAAGGAAAGATGGAGGTGTCCAAGGCAATCCTAGAAAAACCCTATGAGTTACCAGCGGGATACAGTGCTGAAAAAGAACTAGGGTCTGTTGAGTCTGGATTGGTTGCATATAGCATAGACGAACAAACAGTAGAGACTCTGGCAACACTCGGAGTCATCGCTACCGAGGAAAATCTACAAAACTCCATCAAGCAGTCTCTCGCCAACACTACAAAAAGACCAAATCTCTCTGGGAGAGTTGCGAGTCTAATTACTCTGGCAGAGCGCTACCCCGACAATGAAAAAGTACGAGCAAAAGAATTCCTCGAACTAAAAGGAATCAATACTAGTGAGTTACAAAAAATTTCTGATTATCTAGTTTTTGGCGATGTTGAAACTGACATAATAGAAGCGCAGAAATATTTCGACGCAAAATACACAGAGCAAAAAATCGATAATGGTAAAGATGTCAACGATGCAGGCACAAACACACAGGCCGCCTCCAAAGAAAAAGAAATATCCAAGCTCGCCCAAAATCTCCAAGAGAGTCTGGCAAAGAAAGACTACATCGGTGTATTTGCCAATGGTCTAGCATTGATCTTCGCGCAGTTTACCAAGCTCGGTGACTCTCTCTGGGACAAAGTCCGAGGTAGTGGTAGTGCCGCGCTAGATTTCATGGAGGGACTGCCGATCCTTGGATCATTTATCAAAGAGAGACGAATCGATAAAGCCAAGCTCACTAAAAACGCCGAAGGCTGGACCACCGAAAAGGTAAAAACAGAAATCACAAAGGAGGCTAACAGTCAGGGTGTGCCTGTCAAGCTCGCACTCGCTGTAGCCAAGCAAGAGTCTGGCTACAATGCCAAAGCTGTCTCATCTGTTGGTGCGGTCGGTGTGATGCAGCTCATGTCTCCTACTGCTGGTGATCTTAAGGTCGATCGGTACGATGTAGCACAAAACATCGAGGGTGGTGTGCGCTACCTCAAGCAGCAGCTTGATGCCTTTGGTGGAGATACCAAACTCGCTCTCGCCGCCTACAATGCTGGACCAGGTGCTGTAAAAAAGGCTGGTAATAAAATACCAAATAACTCTGAAACACCAAATTATGTCGCAAAAATTATGAAAGCATATTCTACTACTTCTAAATCCGAAACTAAAGCCTAACCCTCCCCCATGTCCGACCCTACCCCTACCACCTCCCAGCCTCCGCTAGACCCCGCCGGCTCCAGCGGGCAAGCCGGCTTCACTCCCCTGCCCGACGAGGGCAACGCGGGAGCGAACCCCCCTCAGTCCCCCCTTGTCAAAGGGGGAAGTAATGGAGTGCCGCTCGCCGCTACTGGTGTGAAGACCATTGCGATCTCACATGAAGATCTAGAGAAGTTTGGAATCTCGGAGGAGCTAGCCAAGACCAAACCCGCCCTCGTCGAACTGATCTTGAAAACCGAGAGCATGCAGGACGAAGAGCGGAAGTACTGGTTTCAGCTGCTCCCTGTGATGACCGACGAGCAAACTACGAAACTCCAAGGCATCCTCCAAAACGAACGTGATCAGCTCGCAGCGCTCGATGCCAAGTATGAAGACGAAATCAAAAACCTCAACGAAAAACATCTCCTCGAATGGCAGGAGCACGAGGCACGCGATAAACGTCAACAACGCGAAGCGCTAGAAATAGAAGCCGAAGCCGCCGAAAAGGCCGCAGAGGAAAACGTCCTCGGAGAAATCGACAAACTCTAAAACAGCTATTAGCTGTTGGCCAACTAGCCAATCTATGAACCTCAAAAATCACCAACTCGCCCTCTTCTCAAAAAACTGTAGCAATAAGCCACAGCGTTTGGTGTGGGTAGATGCGGGTAGCGGTGAACAAATCGACCAAGCAGCCAACCAAACTATTCATGACCCCAGCACTTTCAAATCTTTGGAGGACTATACCCTAGCTCTCAAAAATGCCCATGAAAATGAAAATGCTCTCACCAAAGAGCAATATGACATCCTTGTCGAAACAGGCAAGATATATTTTGAGACCGAGGAAGGCACAGAACGGGTAGCTAAAAATAAACAATCTGAATACGATCAAAAGAAACAAGAAATCGAAGATAAAATTACTCACTTGGGCGACAGCGGTAAAGAAAGTCTCTCTGGAGAGATTGCTACAAAAGTAAAAACCGAACTTGCTGATATTGAGAATGGTCGCATTAGTGATATCACTGATTTGAAAGCATTTGTCCGTGATGCGATCGGAGATAAATTAGGAATTGACTTCGAAAGTGATTCCTACAAAAATCTCAAGATTCTAGAAAACTTTCAAAAGGAGATTTATAGCAGCGTCAAAAAGCTCATCGGACACGACGCACTAGAGACACTAGCAGGAGTCTCACGAGACAAGGAGATCGCTGAAAATAATTATGAAAGGATAAAAAAACTTTTTAAAGACAAAAATTTGGAATTTTTGGAAATGCTCCGAAGACAAAAAATCCCCACTATTGCGAATCAGGTCAATGATCTTTTTGATCTGGCAAAACGCGCTAAAAAAAATAATAACTATGAGGATTTTGGGACATTCATCGGTGTGACAGGACATACCAAGCTAAAAGACCTGAGCCTCGCACTTGATGACTTAGAAAAACTAAAAGACGATATAGCTGCTGCCGAGGATCACGAACAAGTAATTCTCAAAAAACAACTACAAAATATCAAAAGTGGCTACGCTGCCTACAACAAAGAAATTGGGGAGCGATCAAGTAGCTTTGAGACTGTCGCAACACTCGGACAGAGCTGGTTTGGTGGCACTGGTGAGATGAGCTGGTCAGACAAAAAAAGAGAGCTAGAAGAGCTGGACTCTATCATCAGTGAAGCTGGTACAAAGCCAGAACGCCAATTTGCCAATGTGCTCCTCACAAGTAATGAAAGTGAACTGGCAAGCAAAAATACCAACCTAGAGAATATTCAAAAAAAAGATGATAACGAAGAAAGAAATATCACTAGCACTAGTGCGCCTAGTCAGAGCTCTGACTACAAACATGAAAACGGCAATATCATCAACCAACTTGGAAATACCTTCAAACACCTCATCACTGCTGATGGAAAAATCACTTGGTATAGTTTCCATGATATCACCAAAACTTTTGAGCTAATCAAGGAATCGTGGAAAAAGCACATCGAGTCTCACACAGAAGACAAAGCGGGTGATCTCGCCGAGGCGGCAATGTTTTGGCGTAGAGAAATCCAACGTCGTGTCCACGAGCAAGATCTTCAAAGCGAAAAATCACGTGCGAGTGATCGTCTGAAATACTACAAAAATCTCAAATATGAATCACTTATTGCCGAACTCGGTGAACACCCAGCCAAAGATAAACGCCGCGCGATCCTCGAAACACTCGCCGATCGTGGCAACCTGCGCATGAGTGATCGTCGCATGGTAGATATCGTCACCAATCACAAAATCTCCGATCAAACTTGGAATATTGCCAATGCTGATGTGGACTATGCCGAGATTTATAATATTTTCAAAGACTCAATCGATAAGACATTCATCGGAGAAGTCGGCTACGGACAGGAGCTAATCGACAAGCAAACCTCAGGACAAAGCAGCAAAGAAAGCCTCGGTGAAAAAATGGGTGACCATGCAATCGGTGGCTCAACTGCCGCAGAGTGTGGCATGGTCGCACAAACTATCGACCGTGGTGGACTAGAAGGCGACAATGTTTTGACTGGCATCCTAAAGAAAGGTTTTGTGCGAGCTAATAAATTTGCCAACAATGGTCAAACCTGCACAGTCCAGATCAATGGTAAAGATCACACTGCCGAGGCAACAGTCGGACTAGACGCACTAAAAATAGTAGATGGCTATCTCCGTGGCAATCTTGGTCCTCAGACACTCCAAGGTCTCAGTAAAAAGAACGAAGGTGGCTTCACGCCATATGCAGCCTTCCAAGAAAACCTAGTCCAAAAAGGCACAGAATATCCAAAGGGCAGTGGACGCTATATCTCAAACTTCGAAGCTTGGGGCTGGATCGAGAATGGACAAATCACAGAGCTGGGTAAAGCCCAAATCATGAATTACTTTGAGACACGCGTCGCACTCGATGAAGACGGCAACCTCCATCACATCGCTGTAGACAGTAGTGGCTATATTCGCCACTCTAGCAAACACACCTCTGTCAGCAAACTACGCAATCTCAGTATCCCTGTCGGAGACAAACTCATGAACCTGAATCTCAAAAGTAGTGGCCTAGATGTCTACGACAACTCTACCAAAAAAGCCACAGGCGGCAGTGGTGAGATGAATGCTAGCGATCAAGAAGTCACTTTCCTTATCAAAGGTGCAGTCGAAGAAATAGTCGATGGTGCAGAGATGGCCAACTACACTGGCGGTAAAGATTCAGGACAGAGAGCAGCAGTCCAAAAAGATGGCGAGAAGCGTATTCGTCGTGGCGCCAAAGCTCTCGAGATAATGTTTCAAAACATACTCACGGAAACTAGAAATCGCATCATTCTGGACAAACGCGGCAATCCTGCCTATACGATCATAGATCGTGACCTAGACACTAGTAGCGAAAGCTATGGACGCAACACTGAAAATAGTAAAAGCAGTGCCAAAGACTTGAGAGGTTTCCTCGAATACTACCTCGTAGGTGTCGCCAAACTAAAAGACGATCCTAAATTTGGACACTATTATAACCAAGTCATGCAAGCCTTCGACACACTAGCCAATGATCCGGAAGGTAAAAAGTTTAAGGAGAAGAATAAGAAGAAGGAAGGCACCTAACCAGAGCTACCGTCCGATATAGCTTGCGCGCGCCGCATCTAGCTCGGCTATTTTTTTGGTAAGTAAGACCTGAACCTCTGCTGGAGCAGCTGCCTGGAGTGCCTGAAGGAAATCTAAATAGAGCGGTTGATTGGCCATGCCACGCAGGAGCACCGTAGTATAGGCGACTGGATCATCGACAGTAGCAAACTGAGCAGTATACTCAGCAGCGACCGTAGTGATGAGCTGTTGGACAGCCACTCCAGCACTCTCAGCGGCGAGGCTCTGTGCGTAGAGCGCAGTATAGATCCGATGAAGCTGCGCCGTAGGTTGATAATTTTGACTACGAACCAGCTCTAACTCTGGTACACCCTGCCGCAACGTTGGTGTGACGAAGTAATGATCCAAAATAGACTCCAACTGATCAATCACAGTCAAATAATAAAGTGCCTCGCTACGCTCAGTGGTATCAGCTGTCTGATCTATCAAGGTCATACTTAAAACCGCAGTTTGATCAGACACTACATCTGTCACACCAAAGTCAGCAAGCAAACGAGTCAAATCAGATCCAACAGCGGTTTTAGTTTTTTGTGCCACCTCAGTATTACCCGCTTGCGCATCAGATAGCGCACCAAAGAGACGAATCTGAAGAATATCTAGCTCAGTAGCAACCGCACTCGGATCTGGTAAATCCAACTTGGATGATGGCGTGCCAACTACTTGGGTAGTCGCAATCTCGATACCTCCAGAGTCAGCCAAAAGCGCAGTCTTACCCGCTGTCAACTCGGTCGTAGTAGTATCGTCAGTACGTAAGGCAACTGTCTCCTCATCGGTGATCACCTGAGTCGCACCGTTCTTACCAACTTCGACAGAGAACTTAGCCTTTTGGGCAGAGACTGTGCCAGACGGAGTCTCGATAGCAAAAGTAGCAGTCGTAGACCCCTTGGCAACATCTACATTGACCACACCTGTGACAAGCGCTAGGTTGACTTGAGAGTTAGCCAATATGTCTGTATCAGCCCGAAAAGCTGTGATCTCGATCTCAGTATCTGCAGCAAGCCGTAAAGTACTGTGATCAAGGAAGGCCAACTCGGCACCAGAGTCAGACTCTACGCGTAAAGTATCACCAACATACATAGACATACCATCATTGGCGATGGTAAAAAACTTTTCATTAGCTGGACGAATCTTGACCGAACCGGACTGTACATCTAGTCGCGCAACTTCGGCGAGTGTAGTCTGAGTTTGAGAGACGAAAGATACCAGTACTACGCTCATAAGCAGTAATACAACTACAGCAAAAGCAGACACTCGACGCAATCTAGGTATCCAAAAACGAAAACGTAGCGCAGTCAGACGATCACGTACATGCTCTTTGAAGACGACACGGGGAAGCACCTTCGGCAATTGGCGTAACGCCATAGCAATATAAGCCAAAAAATCAATTAACTCATTTGACTGATTAGTAGGGCGCTTGATGCGTCGTTCGAGACTCTGAGCCTGCTTTGCGCTCACTAGACCTATCCTGACAAAAAGTTGCCGCTTAATATGCTCCTTGGTGGATTTCGAAATATCGACCCTAGCAGCTCGCAAAATAGACACCAAACCGAGCTTCGATCGAAAAGTCGATTTTTTACTCCAATGCGAGATTTTAGTAAATATTTTACGCATCAATATGCCTCAGCTTAGTTTAAAACGCTAAATCCAAGCCTGTGTTACGCGGTCATTTCAGTTAAATACCCAAAATCGGTAGACCCTGGTCGCTGCTTTAAACGTGTCTCAAGGATTGTCTTCAGTCGAGCAAGCGCACGAAACTGTAATATCCGCACTGCACCCTCGGACTTTTTGATAATCTTGGCGATCTCGGTATTTTCAAACTCATTGATAAATTTGAGAACAATCACTTGCTGATAAGACTCAGGTAAGCGACGAATAGCAGCTTTAAGCTCTGATTGATTGAACTTTTGTTCAGCTAGGTTGGCTGGATTGTCAGCATGAGACTCAGAAACAAAATCTTCAGGAAGTTCGAGAGTTTCGTTTTTGGACTTGAGACGGTAGTGGTCTACTACTAGATTGTGAGCAATCCGAAAAACCCAAGCTGAAAATGGATTACCATCTTTGGTGTGATACTGTCCGAGCTTTTCCCAGCTCTTGAGAAAAACCTGCTCGGTGAGATCCTCAGCATCAGTGCGCCCAACACGATAATAAATATAACGATAGATCGGAGCGACGAGTACATCGTAGAGTTTACCAAAAGCCTCAGCATCACCTCCTTGAGCGAGCTCAACGAGGGTGGCCATTTCGTGAGTGCTAATTTTATGATCAGTCATCTCTCTGGTTGTTAGTTTAGAGCGTCTCTCGTCAGAGATGCAAAATTTAAAACACCACAACCTGAATTTTGTTGCAGAATTATATTGTTCCAAGCAAGCAGAACAACCTTATTCAAAACTCCTGTCTCCCATTAAGGGCAGCCTTGAGCGTCAGCTCATCAGCATAGTTGACCTCACTGCCAGTCGGTAGTCCGCGTGCAAGCCGAGTTAGTTTGACACCAAAAGGTTGAAGCTGCCTAGAAAGATACATCACTGTCGCCTCCCCCTCGACACTAGGACTCAGCGCGAGAATTATCTCAGTTGGTTTGACAGACTCGATACGCTTCAAAAAATCAGCGATCGTTAGCTGCTCTGGACCGACGCCATCGAGCGGACTCAGTACACCATGAAGTACATGATATACGCCGTGGTAAGCACCTGCTGCTTCAAACGCTAAAACGTCAAGCGGCTCAGCAACCACACAGATTTGTGTCTGATCACGCCGAGAGTCGATACAGACTGCACACTTTTCACCCTCTGTGATATTGCGACAGATCTGACAAAACTGTAGGTTACTTTTCAACCCGCTCGCCGCCGCACCGAGCTCCTGACTGACACTATCTGGGCTACGCACGAGATGAAAAACGAGCCGCTGCGCTGTCCGTGCACCGATACCAGGCAGCGCAGACAAAGCATCTATCAAACGTGTAATCGAAGCTGGAAATTTTCCATGCACAAATGGAAGTTTAACACGCTCAAAAATTACTCTTGACAATTAGTTTGATTTTTGATAGAATATAGTGAACAATAAATGTAGTCGATATGGAAGATTTACTCTCCTATCGCGCACTCGGAACCGTCCAAACTACTACTGCGCTTGGGCATAGGACTTCCGTTTGATTTTTGCTGTATTTATAATCCTCATTGTCATGACCGAATATCATAAGACAGAAGGCGAAGCGTTGCCAATCTTGATACAACGCAATGCCAAAGAACAAGCAGGCATGCCATTAGGTTTTCTCAAAGCTCTCATCAGAGCCGGTCTAGGTAGAGGAGTCTTTTTGAATGGAGACTCTGTGCGAGAGTACAGCGACAAAGTTTTTCCAGGATGCAAAACTAATGGCATCACGAGTCCAGCACAAGACCCCAAACATCAAGCCGAAAATATAGGAATATTCAATGGCACACGTCACCTAACTGATAAATGCCTAGGATGCGAGGCCGGTCTACACTGTAGCGGACGCAAAACCACTTCGAAAATTGGTCCAAACTAAAACCCTGCCGAGTAGACAGAGTTTTTAGCTCAACATTAGGATAGCTCTTAGTAGTGCAGATAACGATTCAACTCCCACTGACTGACATTGAGACGATAGTCATCGTATTCAGTTTGTTTGGCAGCGATATATTTTTCTACAAAATGTGGACCAAACGCCTCAGTGAGAACTTTATCTTTAGCGAAATTTTCGATCGCCTGTCCGAGATCACCTGGTACAGTTTTGATCTTATACTTCTTTGCCTGAACATCAGTGAACTCAAAGATATTTTCTTCCACAGGATCAGGTGCACCTTTGCCAGTGCGGACACCATCGAGTCCAGAGGCTAGCATCGCAGTGAAAGCAAGGTAAGGATTGCTACTAGGATCTGGGCAACGCAGCTCAATACGTGTGGCTTTGTCGAGTAGCTTCGGTGTGATCTTCGGCAGACGAATCAACGCACTGCGGTTGGTCGTACCCCAAGCGATATAAACTGGCGCTTCATAGCCTGGTACGAGACGCTTGTAGGAGTTAACTGTCGGATTGGTAACTGCGACGAAATTACTCGCATGGCTTAGTAGTCCGCCGACATAATCAACTGCAAGCTTACTAAGTCCTGTGTCGGACTTGGCATCGTAGAATAAATTCTTACCAGTTTTATTGTCTGCGAGGCTCTGGTGCACGTGCATACCACTACCGTTGACGCCAGCGATGGGCTTCGGCATGAAAGTCGCATGGAGATCATACTTTTGAGCGACAGCCTTGAGGACAAATTTAAAAATAATAGCGTTGTCAGCCGTACGAAGCGCATCGGCATAACGAAAAGCAATTTCATGCTGACCAGGTGCGACTTCATGATGCAACGCTTCGATTTCGATCCCCATCTGAATCAGTACCTGACTCATATCTTTGCGAATGTGAGCCGCGAGATCAGTACTAAAATCAAAATAACCAGCACCATCGTGCGGCAGCGGTGCAAGTCCGCCATCAGTATCTTTTTTGAAAAGGAAAAACTCTAGCTCTGGACCGACATTCATAGTGTAACCCAACTTAGCAGCCTCCCCCATCTGGCGACGTAGGATCTGCCTAGGATCACCGAGGAAAGGCGTACCATCTGGTAAATGCACATCACAAATAAACATCGCAGTTGGAGTACTACCCCATGGCAAAATCCGAAAAGTATCGAGATCCAACTTGAGGTACATATCTGACTCATAGATTCGTGTGAAACCTTCGATCGAACTACCATCAAGCCATTGATTATTTTCGATCACACCCTCGAGCTGTGCAGCTGGGATTGTGACAGACTTCACCATACCGTGGATATCAGTGAAGTGGAGATTGACGAACTGTACATCGTTTTTTTCGACCTCCTTGAGGATTTGAGCTTTATTCATAGGATAGATGAATTAGAGGATTAGTAGATTAGGAATAAATGAGCCGAAAAGAAAGATCTTTGAATAAAAATTTTATCTATCCCAACGCGTGCTACTGAAATCTGGATAAGCTGAAACACCATGTTTAGCCTCATCAAGACCGCGTAATTCAGTCTCACGGGGCACACGTAGTCCGAGTGTAGCCTTGAGCACAGAAAGCAAAATATAAGCAGTAACAATCGACCAAGCAGCAACCACCACTACACCCGTAGCTTGGACAGCGAAGAGACTCATGCCGCCACCGTAGAATAACCCACCGTCTGTAGCGAAAATCCCAACTAGCAACGTACCAAAAATACCAGCCATACCATGTACAGGGAAAGCACCAATCGCATCATCAATTTTTAATTTTTCGAGTAGCAGCAGTCCGCCATATACCGCCGCGCCTCCCAAAGCACCGATCACCAAGGCTGAGTAAGGTGTCACTGCGGCAGCTCCCGCTGTGATAGCGACCAGACCGCCGAGTGTTCCGTTGAGCGTGACACCTGCTTGTGGCTTACCAGTATTGACCCAGACGAGCACCATGGAAAACACAGCTCCTGCGACAGCCGCAAATGAAGTATTGAGCGCAACCAGTGCAACGATCTGCGCATCGGCGACAGAAGCGATCGCAAGCTGTGAACCAGGATTGAACCCGAACCAGCCAAACCAAAGAATAAAAACACCGAGAGTAGCTAGCGGAATACTGTGACCAGTAAACTCACGATCTTTGCCAGGCTTGAAACGATCAATACGTGGACCAACAAGGATCGCAGCGACCAACGCAACCCAACCACCGACCGAGTGCACTACGGTACTGCCAGCGAAGTCTATGAAGCCCATCTCGGACAAGAAACCACCACCCCAAATCCAATGACCGACGACTGGATAAAT
>VAPM010347730.1_pt1 | contig 18926 bp, 9 predicted proteins | sample 3395091 | NCBI WGS metagenome assembly VAPM01 (sample SAMN08290445, study PRJNA428436) | hydrothermal vent metagenome | isolation source: Deep-sea hydrothermal vent chimney 3 | place: Pacific Ocean: Juan De Fuca Ridge | reverse complement strand
GCTAAAAGTACACCGACACCTTTAGTAGATGTTAATGATGAGAGTTTACAGCAACGTCCCGATATTCAACGTTTTAACAGGTTAACTAAGGCAGAAAAAGAATCAGCCAAAGGGGTTTACCGCAATTGGTTGCCGAGTTTATCTGTACAGGCTAATGTGGCTGAAAACTCTGGTTACAATGGCGAGAGATCCGGGGTGTGGAGTGTAGTCGGACAGTTGGACTGGGAACTCTGGGATGGCGGCAGGCGAATGGCGCAAATCAGTCAGGCGAATGCAAAAATTCAAGCGGTTCAGCAACAGAAAGTGTTGGCGGCTAATCAAGCTAAAGCAGAGTTTGATGCCGCTACGGCAGGCTGGATTGCATCACAACGGCAGTTTGAAGCGGCACAGGCTGGTTTGCAGGCGGCAATTGAAACCGAGAAAATCCAGTCTGATCGTTACCAAAACGGACGACTTTCTTCGGTGGATTTATTGGATGCAGAGTCAGTGCTGGCAAAAGCTCGGTCAAATTTAAGTAGTGCCATAGCGACTTGGTGGTTGGCAGATGATCAATTAAATTTAGCCTTAGGTAGAGAACCACAAGCCTATCTTTTACAAGTAGGAAAATAACGGCTGGGGTAGGAGCGGCTTTAGCCACGACATCGCGGCTAAAGCCGCTCCTACAAAGAGCAGTGTGAGAATGAAAAAAATAGGTAATAAAAATGATAAAAAATTTATTAATGGCTAAAGCAAAATATTTGGTTTTTCTGCTGATTATTATTCTCAGCTTTCTCATCTTACACAGTAAATTAAAAAAAGTAACCGATGAACCCACAATGACATTAGCCCCTTGGGCATTATCCGTTGTCAAGGTCACAACCGGTCGGGTTACTGAAGGCTTCCCTGCTTTGGGTGAAGTACAAAGTGCCAGTGAAGTACGGGTCAGCCCGCAAATATCAGGACGTATTCTGGATTTAGGACCAAGAGCAGGTGGCCATGTCGCAAAAGGTGATTTACTGGTACATATTGATACCGAAGAGTTAGAAGCCAGTCGTGATGCTTTGGAAGCAAAACGAGTGAGTGTTGAGGCAATTCTGCACCACGACCAAAGAGAATTACAACGTGAGCAGAAGCTATTTAAACAAGGTGGGTCGGCAGCTTCAGCGGTTGACCAATGGCAGACAAAAGTGCGTGAAGATCGAGCTAATGTACGCTCTTTACAAAAACAAATTAATCAAATACAAGTCAAAATTGGATATGGACACATCGTTTCTCCGCTTGATGCTGGTATTGCACAACGAATTGTTGAAGTGGGTGATATGGCAATTCCAGGAAAAATACTTTATGTATTAACCTCAAAACAAGGCGGACGTGTGATTGTGCCTATTCCTTTGGAAACATTGACTCGTGTAAAACCGGGTGGCGAGGTGAAAATATCACGAGCTAAAGCCAAGCTGACAGCTAACATTACCCGTATCAATCCTGCACTGGATAAAATGGCGATGGGCAGTGTGGAGATTGATTTACCTCAACGGGTTTTTAACCTACCTGATGGCTCTCCTGTTGCCGTACGAGTTATTTCTAAAATAATTGAACAAAGCCTGATTGTGCCTCATTCAGCTTTAGTGCCTTCATCAGAAACTCGCGTAGGACATATTTTTAAAGTTAATAAATCAACGACTGGCGATAAATTAAGCAAAATAGCGGTCAATATTGCTCTGTGTGGCATTGAGGGTTGTGCGATTTCGGGCAATATTCAAGCGGATGATCAGGTCGTGATTGGGCATGGCAGTGTGTTATTAAAATTGAGTGATAAAGATAACATTCGAGCAATCGCTACGAATGAGGCGGCACAATGACCTTTGCTGAACGCATCTTATCTCAACCGCATACCCTGATTTCAGCCGCCTTTGCTGCTATTTTACTGGGATTATTAGGCTTTCAATCGATTCCGACCAATTTATTTCCTGATACCAACCGCCCTGTAATAGCGGTTGTTACTCAGTGGCCGGGAGCAATGACTACCGATATGAGTAATGATGTTACCCATCCTTTAGAAGTCAGGTTAACTGCAATTGATGGTGTGCGTCGGGTAACATCAACTTCGCGGGATGGCGTGTCCTCGGTTATGGTTGAGTTTGAATACGATAACGAAATTAATATTGCCGCCAATAAAGTCACCACAGAATTATCCAGAGTACGGGGTCTGTTACCCAGAGGGGTTCAAGAACCGTTAATCTTTAAAATCACCGATGCTGCACGTCCGTTAATGGTGTTATCGGTGACACCCAGTAAAGGTTCAGGGCTGGATATGGCGCAAGTCAGACGCATTGCAGAACATGATTTACGCGATACTTTATTGAATTTACCCGGTGTAGCAGAAGCGGAAGTTTTTGGTGGACCGGTAAGGCAAGTATCGGTTGATATAGACCGCAATAAATTACAAGCCTACCATTTGACGATTCAGCAGGTGATGATGGCTTTATTGGATTCTAATATATCAATGCCAGCAGGACTGGTGCATCGGCATGATATGCGGCTGTTGTTAACAGCGCAGTCTTTGGCCAATGATCCGCATGATATTGCTGAAATTCTACTGCCAATTAGTGGGGGGCATCATATTCGAATTGCTGATGTTGCACAGGTACATTGGGGGCAAGCTGATGCAACTTCTCTATATCGTGGTAATGGCAAAGAGGCGGTGGCACTTTCATTATTACGCTCTGAGGGTGGCTATGCAAAAACGGTGCTAAACAGTATTAATCAGCATTTGGATGAGGTTAAAGCACAGTTTCCTAATTTAGATATTCAAGTGGCGGATACCCAGGGTCGAATTATTGATCTCACCGTTGATAATATGATGGATTCTTTACGGGATGCGGTGGTGATGACCTTAATCATTATTTTATTATTTTTAGGTAATTCGCGTGCCGCGTTGATTGTGGCGTTATCCTTACCACTGTCCTATTTATTGACCTTTGCTATTTTATGGTGGATAGGCTTTGAGTTTAATATGGTGACCTTATCAGGCATTATTATTGCTGTGGGCTTGTTAGCCGATGATGTCGTTGTGGTGATGGAAAATATCGACCGGCGGATGCGTGAATTTTCTGAACAAGGCAAAGTAGCTGCTATTAGAGGGCTGGATGAGATTTTATTAGCCGACACCTCAGGTACGGTTAGTACCATTTTAGTGTTAGTGCCTATTATGCTTATTGGTGGCTTTGTTGAAACGGTATTGCGTCCCTTGTGTGTTACTTTATCTGTCGCTTTATTTGCCTCTCTGCTTGTTTCAGTCACCATTATTCCTTTGCTGGCTCCCAGAATACTCAAACCAGAAGCAAAAGACCCACTAGCTTGGTTATTAGAGCCTTTTAACCATTATATTATGGAGCCTATGAAACGAGGCTATTTATTTTTAGTCAGTCGTGCCTTAGATCATCGACTCTTTGTAATTGTTTTTTTCTTCATTCTGTTTGTGATTTCAGCCGCCCATATGCGCTTACAAGGACGAGAACTGATGCCGATGATGGATACAGGTATAGATACCATTTCTTTTGAAGCCTCACCGGATACCGATACCGATAAAATGCGACAAATAGCCATGCAAGTTGAAACGGCTATCAAACAAGAATTTCCTGAACAGTGGCTTATTTCATTATCAACCGTTATCGGCGCAGAACCCGGGGTAAAATCATTTGGTTCACAACGCTTATTGCAGCAGGGTGAGGTTACTTTAAATATTGTTGACCGATTTCACCGTAATCGCAGTATTTATGATATTAATCAGGGATTAAGAGAGCGCTTATTGGTCATTCCTAACATGGTTTCAACTAATGTCCGCGTATTTGGGGCAACCCCCTTATCATCGATTACTGCCAATGTTGACGTGATGATTTCAGGCGATGACCCGAAAGAACTCAGCCAATTAGCCGAGCAAGTGATGCAACGGCTTAAATCGGTTAATGGCTTAACAGGGATGGAACGCAGCTGGCAGGCCTATTCACAGCGGATTAATTTGGCTGTAGATCCTGCTAAAGCTAGACTGTACGGTTTATCACCGGCAGATGTCACCCGACAAGTTGCCTTGGCGGTCAATGGCGTAGATTCAGGGCGTATTCGAGTGACAGGTGAAGACTTTATTCCAGTCTGGACACGATTACAGCCTGATCAAAGAACAAATAAAGAAACGATTCGAGCTATTACCATTGAAACCCCAAAAGGTGAGGTAATTCCATTGGAGTCAGTAGCTACACCGGTTCTAATCAGTGCGGCAACAGCCGAAACACATCAATATTTACAAGCAACAATTGATATTAAAGCCTGGCGAAGAAATGTCTCCATTACCGCTTTACATGATGTAGTGGCGGATGCACTGGCAGATATTAAATTGCCCAGAGGTTATCAGATTCATTATGAGGGTGAATACAAACAATTGTCTGAGACCTTTGGTCGTCTGGTTAAAGCCTTGGGGTTAAGTATGGTACTGCTGTATTTTATGTTGGTCATTACTTTTCGGTCCTTTTTAGATCCTGTCGCTATTATGCTTACTTTGCCGTTAGCGGTTATTGGTGCGGCCTTTGGGGTCTTATTAGGCGGTAAATTTATGTCTATGCCCGCTATTATGGGCTTGATTTTATTAATGGGGATTGTGGTGAATAATGGTATTTTACTGATTGATTTTGCCAAGCAATCCATGGCAAAAGGTCAACCGATAAAAACAGCCTTATTAGGTGCCGTGGAAAAACGTATTCGCCCTATATTAATGACTGCTTTGTCATCTGCCGTGGGTATGATCCCCTTGGCTTTGGAATGGGCAGTAGGTATAGAAAGGCTTTCACCTTTAGCTTTTGTGGCAATTGGTGGTTTAATGACAGGGACATTTTTAACCATAATTGCCGTCCCTGTGCTGTTTTATATGCTAGAAGATGTAAAAGCTCGTTTTTATACATAATGGCAGGAGCGGCTTTAGCCGCGATATTGACTAAATCGCGGCTAAAGCCGCTCCTGCCAAACTATTAAAAACAAACAGATATAGCTAATAAAAAACTAAAACCCCATGCAAAAGTTTTAAGAAAAGGCCGGCATTCCCAAAACAACTAGGTCTATTTAATTACCACAGTAATCCAACATAGATAAACAATATTCACCGATTTCACCTTTATATAGTCGCCAACCCATTAAGAGCAGGCATAGTTAAAAATATAGCTAACGACCTCTTATGGGACGCAGGCTATAACCTAGCTCGGTAGGAGCGGCTTCAGCCGCGACCAAAACGCAGAAGAACAAGATCAAAAGCAATCGCGGCTAAAGCACGCTCCTACCTAGTTTGTGATAAGCCAGCAATCCCGCTGGGCTCGGTTAACAGTGCAATTTAGGCGAAGTAAATTAAAGTTATTTTGTGTAGGCTTTGTAGTTGGCGTAAAATTAGCATGATATAAACTTATTCTCTGTGGAAAATACGATGAAACACGTTTTATTATTAGCTTTATTATTAGGATTTAACCTTGCGAATGCAAAAGATGTAAAAAATGAGTGGCACGCTACAACGTTATCTGATGTAACGATTAAAAAAATACAGCAAGCTCAGTATGATTATAAAAAATGTGTGATAACTGAAATGCAGAAAACAGGCTATTTAAAAATTGAATCTCGAAGTGCAACCGATGCCATTATCAAGCAGTGTGAAGGTGTCTTGTCGAATATGCGGCAAGTGTATCTTGATGCTAAAGTCCCTGCTATTATTGCTGACCGTCATTTAAAGAAAATGAGGATAACAATTACTCGCCGTGTTTTAAAGCAGTTAATGTTTGCCGAAGCAGCAAATAGTGCAAATGGTAGAAGGTAAGTGTCTCAGCTAAAGTAGGATGAAGTAGCTGTATTATTTGTTAATCCCTCCCTAAGACCCTACAAACTCAATTAAGCACACAGGGTGCTTGATTTTTATGTATTTGAATTTTTAAAATTATGAAGAATTATTCTATAGATTTATCACTCATGCCCACAACATTGGATTTGTGGCATGTGTATTTAATTGCGGCCGTTTTGGTTTTAGCATTAATTTTAATCATTGTATTATTATCAATGGTTATCGGCATGGCAAGAAGAGCTAAACAAGTACCTGCTGAAATTGTTAAAACAGTTGAGATTGCAGCAGAGCCAGAAATTAAAATTGTTGAGAAGGTTGTTGAAGTTGAAAAAATAGTGCAAGCCCCTGCTCCGGAACCTATTGTATTAAAAGAATCAACACCTGATGCCGCTTTACAATTGTTAGGTTTATTGCAAAAAGAAGCGCGTTTTATTGATTTTATCAAAGAAGATATTGCAGCTTATAACGATGCTGATATTGGTGTTGCTGCCCGTGTTGTTCATGAAGGGTGTAATAAGCTTATTAATGAATATTTTACTTTAGATACGGTAAGACAAGATAAAGAGGGCAGTAAAGTAACTTTAGCTAAAGGTTTTGATGCGACTGAAGTACGGCTGACGGGAAATATTGTTGGACAAGCTCCATTTACTGGTACCTTGATCCATAAAGGCTGGAAAGTAACGAATATCAGGTTGCCAAAATTAACTACAGGGCATAATGCAAGTATTATTGCAGCGGCTGAGGTGGAGTTATGAATGGTTTGTTTGGACATGTAAACCAAAATAATGAACCTTCAGAACAGGGTGATAATGAACAAAATCATGATCCACAGGCTAATGAGTCAGAACAAAGTAATGAGCATCATGATATTTCCTCTGAAATTGAAACAGCTGAAAACCAAGCTTCTGATACAGAAGGTAAAAAATATTCAGTAGGCATTGACTTAGGTACGACTCACTGTGTTTTATCTTATGTTGAATTAAATGATGATATGGATGAAATCACCCAGCAAGTGATGATGATCCCTCAATTAACTTCACCCGGTGTGGTGGAAGATAAAAAACAACTACCTTCTTTTTTATATTTAGCACATGAGGCTGAAATTGCAGAAGGTTCTACAACTTTACCCTGGACAGCAAAACCAGATCACCTGGTGGGTGAGATTGCACGTAATTTAGGGAGTAAAACAGCTATTCGCCTAGTTTCTAGCGCCAAGAGTTGGTTGTGTCATGCTGGCGTTGATTGTAAAGAACCTATATTGCCATCAGAAGCACCAGAAGATGTAGACAGAGTGTCTCCTTTTGAGGCGACGAAAGCTTATTTGCAACATATGAAATCGGCTTGGGAAAATCAGCATCCACAATCTCCTTTAGACCAACAAGATTTAATTATTACTGTTCCCGCATCATTTGATCCTGCAGCTAGAGAGTTGACTGCGGAAGCTGCAAGGTCATCAGGTCTTGGACATGCCTTATTGTTAGAAGAGCCGCAATCAGCTTTATATAGTTGGATTGATAACAGCTTGGGTGATTGGCGAAATCATGTCAATGTTGGCGATGTTATCTTAGTTATTGATGTGGGGGGAGGTACCACTGATTTATCCTTGATTGCAGTAACAGAGCAAGAGGGAAACCTGGAGTTGACGCGTATCGCTGTGGGTGATCATATTCTGTTAGGTGGTGATAATATGGATTTGGCTTTAGCCTATACCATTAAAGCCAAAATGGAACAGGAAAGTGGTAATCGTCTTGAAGCCTGGCAAGTGCAAGCATTAATGCATGCTTGTCGTGATGCAAAAGAAAAGATTTTTAATAACCCTGAAGAAGAGACTGTTGCCTTGGTTGTGCCAAGTAGAGGTTCATCATTAATTGGGGGTACTTTACGCACAGAATTAACTAGAGAAGAAGTTAATCAAGTTTTGGTTGAAGGCTTTTTACCTGAAGTGGCGGCAAGTGATAGGCCTGTATCAAGACCTCGTTCGGGTTTAAGAACAAAAGGGTTACCTTATGCTCAAGACGCTGGAATCACTCGTCATTTAGCTGGTTTTTTAGCTAAACAGCAATCTGCTACAGAAGATTTAGAGCATGTCAATTTACCTGAACATGCTACTTTTTTACATCCTACTGCTATTTTGTTAAATGGTGGAGTATTAAAGTCTGGAGTTATAGCGGATAGATTGTTAAAGGTTTTAAACTCATGGTTGCAAGCAGAACAAGCACCAGAAGCAAGGTTATTAGAAGGAGCGGACTTGGATTTAGCCGTTGCGAAAGGTGCTGCCTATTATGGTGTAGTACGCAAAGGTAAAGGCGTACGAATCAAAGGGGGAACAGCGGCATCTTATTATGTAGGGGTAGAAAGTGCTATGCCTGCAATTCCAGGTATGCCTCCAGAAGTTGAAGCTTTATGTATTGCTCCATTCGGTATGGAAGAGGGAACATCTGAGACCTTACCAGAAGATGAATTTGGTTTAGTTATTGGTGAACCGGTTCGTTTTAGGTTCTTTGCTTCAAATACCAGAAGAGATGATACTGTTGGTATGCGTCTGGATTATTGGACTGATGAAGAGTTGCAAGAGCTTGATGAAATAGAAATAACTTTACCGGAAGAAGGTAGAAAAGCAGGTGAAGTTGTTCCTGTCCATTTAAGCGCAGCAGTAACAGAGGTGGGTACATTGGAACTACATGCAGTTTCTCAACAAGATGATTATCGTTGGAAAATTGAATTTGATGTAAGAGCTGGGGAAGAGTAGATTTTTAGTTATCAAGTAAAGGTTTTGTTCTTTGATAAGGAGAAAAAGATTCAAAACATTTTTTGATAAAGACTATAAACCTTTATATTTAAACTTTATTAACAGGGAAAAAAATGGAAAAGAAAGATAATATACCTATGTGGGTTTTTTTGGCATTCTCAAGTATTAATACTAAGAAAGGTGCATTAATACTTATTTGGAGTTGTGTGGTTTTTACAGTGTACTGCTTTCCTTTTAGCTTATATTTTACTGAGCAAGCATGGGTTAAACAGGTTTTTTTAATAGATGATTGGAGCTGGTTACCCATGATGGTGCCGATAGTTATTTGGTATTACTTGTGCTTGCGTTGGATGGATAAAAATCAAGCTTGGGAAAGTTAGAGATTGTCTTTTATGGCTATAAACTTATCACAGGTTGAAAATTGTAGGGCGGACTTTAGTCCGCTATTACTGTCATAAGCTGTCTCTATGGCGGACTGAAGTCCGCCCTACAATGCTTACTTTTTATTTTTTTAAATCACAAGCTGTGGCTTGTATATAGTCATGTTGTCTTTTAGGTAATTGTGTAAAAATTTGTAAATAAGGAAGTTAGGGTTTAAGACTGACTAAGCAACAATAGCCTAGTAAAACCGCGTCATGTATCTCTGCTATTAAGCTAAGCAAATTGATGTAGGATGTGCTGAGGAACGAAGCGCATCAATGGCAAACGATGCGCTTCGTTCCTCAGCACATCCTACTTATTACCATTTTTTTAATGGCAGTGAGAGAAAGAGGAAAGTTTTTTGAATAATAAATATCTAGTGGGTATCGATTTAGGTACAACACATACTGTTGTAGCTTATACAGAGGTTAATAAAACAAATACCAATCAAGCCATAAAGATTTTTCAAATAGAACAGCTTATTGCACCAGGCGAAGTCGCTGCTCGTTCATTACTACCCTCAGTTCGTTATCACCCGGCTGAGGGTGAACTATCAGAAACAGATAATGTCTTTTCTCCCTCAGGAGGAACAGCTGTTATTGGGGAAGCTGCCCGCTTATTAGGTGCAAAAACCCAAGGTCGCTTTGTAAGTAGTGCTAAAAGCTGGTTATCTCACCCTTCTGTTGACCATACTGCAGAAATATTACCCTGGGGGAGTTCCGATGAAATTCAAAAAGTTTCTCCACTAGATGCCAGTGCCAGCTATTTATCCCATGTACGGACTGTTTGGGCACATAAGTTTCCAGATGCCCCCTTAGAAAAACAGATTATTGTTATTACTGTACCTGCTTCATTTGATGAGGCCGCTCGCTCTTTAACTTTAGAAGCCGCGAAAATAGCTGGCTTGACTGATATTCGTTTATTAGAAGAACCTCAGGCTGTTTGTTACGATTGGTTGCGCCGACACACTGAAAATATCAAACAAGCATTGGAAAATGTTCATTTATTATTAGTTTGTGATGTGGGGGGGGGGACCACTGATTTAACCTTAATTAAAGTTGAACAGGGTGAAAAAGAACCAAAATTAACTCGTATTGGTGTGGGCGAACACCTTATGTTGGGTGGGGATAATATTGATCTTGCACTAGCCCATTTAGCCGAAAATAGAATAACAAAAGGTGAAAAAAAGCTGTCAGCGGCAGATTTATCTCAATTATTAGAGCAATGTAGAATCGCTAAAGAAAGCCTACTGGCTGAGGATGGGCCAGAACAGGTTAATGTCACTTTATTAGGCAGTGGTTCTAAATTAATTGGCGGATCACGATCTGTTCAATTAAATAAACAAGAAGTGAGAGAAATAGCATTAGATGGTTTTTTTCCATTATCAAAAATAGACGATTTACCTGATCGGAAACGCAGTGGTGTAGTTGAGTTTGGTTTGCCTTATGCGGCAGAACCGGCCATTAGTAAACATATTGCTGCTTTTTTAAAGATTCATAGTGATGCTGCTGCAGAAGCCTTAGGCCATAAAAGTAATGTGCCTGATGCCATTTTATTAAATGGTGGTGTTTTTCGAAGTAGGCCGGTTACTCAAAGAGCGATTGATTTAATTAATTCATGGAGTGATCAGCAGCCTAAACTATTAGAAAATCAGCATCCAGAACTATCAGTTGCTTTTGGTGCTGTAAGTTATGCTATTGCACGGCGAGATAAAAAAATAAAAATCGGAGGAGGGTCTGCGCGAAGTTATTTTTTATTAGTGGAGACCGACAATAAAGACCCGCATCAAAAGGGAGTTTGTCTATTACCAAGAGGAAGTGAAGAGGGTGTTGAGGTTATACTAAAAGAACAACAATTTGCTTTACGCATAGGCCAGCCTGTGCGTTTTCATTTAGCATCAACAACAGGTGATACAAAATACCAGCCTGGTCAGCTAGTAGAAATGACGGATGATCGTTTTAACTCTCTGCCACCACTAGCCGTTGCATTTAAAGGTGAAGATAAGGGTGAGGTTAAAGTACAACTTGCGGTGACTCAAACAGAAGTTGGTACATTAAAAATTCAATGTATATCCATCTCGAATAGCAGCCAACGATTTGATGTTGAATTTCAAATTAGAAGAAAAAGTTCTACTGGCCCTCAAACCAGCACAGAGTTACCCGCAAATTTTAATCAGGCAGTTGAAAAAATTCAAGCTGTTTTTGGTTCAAAATCTAAAAAAGTAGACCCAAAAGCAGTAAAAAGCTTGCGAGCTGAACTGGAAAAGGTTTTAGGATTGGTACGATCAGAATGGGAAACACCCTTACTGAGAGCTTTATTTACTACTTTATTGGAAAACATGAAAACACGTCGCCGCTCAGAAAACCACGAGCGTGTTTGGCTAAGTCTAATGGGTTTTTGTTTACGCCCTGGTTTTGGGTATCCGCTTGATGACTGGCGGGTAGAACAGTTATGGAAAACCTACAGTCAAAATATACAGTTTGTTAATGAAAGGCAAAACTGGACTGAATGGTGGACCTTATGGCGACGAATTGCAGGTGGCTTGGATATTGATGCACAAGAACAGCTTTTTAAAGATGTTTCTAAATTTTTAAACCCTGCTGCTGCAAGGCAGGCTGGTGTGGCAAAGCAAATTAAAATTCGTGGTTATGATGATATGGTGCGATTAGTTGGCGTATTGGAAAGGTTGCCAATTGATAAAAAGGTTGTTGCCTGTGAATGGTTATTAAAACGCTTACAAAAATCTAGTGAACCCAATCAAACATGGTGGGCAGTAGGAAGAATTGCTTCGCGAGTTCCATTTTATGGTAATAGTCATAATGTAATTCCTGCAGAGATAGTAACCGAATGGTTGCAACTACTTTTAAAAGTAGATTGGAAAAAAGTGCCTCAAGCGGGTTTTGCAGCCACTTTAATTGCTCGCAAGAGTGGAGATAGAGCAAGAGATCTTGATGAAGCAGTTAGGCAGCAAGTAATAGATAAACTGATAACTAGCAAATCACCGAGTTCATGGCTTGAAATGGTTGAAACTTATAAAGAGTTAGGTGAATCAGAAGCAAAACAAATTTTTGGAGAGGCTTTACCTCCAGGCTTGAAGTTGATTTCAATGCCATAGTATAGTTTTATCTAGTTTTGATGTTCCTGTGTTAAGTAATTGAGCGAAATTAGGCTAAAAAAGTAATATATAAAATATTCAAAATAACCACCGAGATCACTGAGGCTTAACGCTCAAAAACTCTGTGTTCTCAGGCTGTTACGGTAATCTGTATCACAAGACGAAAACGATAAAATTGTCCCTGGTGTTCTTGCGTTTCCTGAATGCTGAATAGAGCAACACGCTTGCCTTCTCTGGGTGTTGTCCATTGTCCTTCATATTCTGCTATCGTCAGCCAGGCTTCCTTGTCTTGTTTTCTGGGGTTCCATTTCAGAATATAATCGGTCTTGGGTCGACTAAGCAAACACGATAATCCAGGGCATCGTGACCACTATCTAAAGCTGTCATAATTAATTAAGTATTTTAATGAGTAAATTTAAGATAGGCCTCCTTTCCTATCAAGATAACAAACTTTATAAGGACAGAGCTTATTTAGCATAATCAATTTTACAGTATATTAATACCCAAAACTAAAACCTATAAGATGTGCTGAGGTACGAAGCGCATCTTACATTTTGATGCGCTTCCTGTCGTCAGCACATCCTATATCTTTCGTATATTATTAACTTCTACTTCCTCCTCAAGTAGGAATACTATTTGTTTTAAAGCAATTCCCTGATGTCAACTCTGTTTATTCAATTGCAAGTTTTTAGAGAAAATATATCCACTTCTGGTTTTTTTAGCCTCATACATTGCCTCATCAGCCAAGTTAAGCAATATATCACCCTTTGAACTATCCTGAGGGTAAATGGCAATACCGATGCTGGTACCTAGGACATATTCCTCACCTTTTAAAATATAGGGAGCCAATAAGCTTTGAAATACTTTTTTTGTCACATTTTCAGCGGCTTTAGTTCCTGTATCAGGTAAAATCAGGGTAAACTCATCCCCTCCCATCCGTGCCGAAACATCTGAATCCCGTAAGTGGGCTTTTAATCTTTTGGCTGTTTCTTTAAGAACCTCATCACCTGCAGCATGCCCCAGGTTATCATTTATTTTTTTAAAATGATCAAGGTCTAAAAATAACAATGCCATTGATTGCTTATTCCTATGTGATAAAGCGATTAATTGCTCAAATTTCTCTTGAAATAACCGTCTATTAGCCAAGCCAGTTAACTCATCATAATAGGATAACCAGTGTAACCTTTCTTGAGTTGCTTTTATTTCAGTAATATCATGGGCAAGCCCTTCCACACCAATACAGCCCCCCTGATCATCATATATTGGTGTCTCCTGTATTGCTAAACAATGTTTGCACCCTGAATTATCAATAACATCTATTTCATAAGAAGGAATTTTTTCTCCCTTTAAAAAACGCTCCTTATATTCATCAATTTTGGTATGACTTGCAAACTCTGCAAGCCAATCCTTAAAATCACTGGAAACTTCATCAATGCCATAGCCTGCAATACTGGTAAATGATGGGCTTAAATAAGTAAAGATACCGTTCAAGTCATGCTTATAAAAGAAGTATTCCCCTCTTAAATTTTCGACTAACCCACGGTATTTTTTTTCACTATTTTCAAGCTGTTTGGTACGTTGTAAAACTTGTGTTTCAAGGTTGCCTTTTAGCTCATTAAGCTCTCGATTTGTTACCAGCAACTTATCTTTAGTGACTCTAAGTTTTCGGCTTTGATATTTAATCTGGCTAATCCATAACACCAGCACAATAAAAACAGCCAGAAATACATAGACAATATCCTGAATTGTTTCGTAATCAATGGGTTTTTTTATGGGGGGGTACCATTTGCTGTTAATTCTCTGAATCTCTGCCTCCGAAAGTGAGTCTAATCCTTTTTGAAAGATTTCTGCCAATATAGGTTCATCTTTACGCACTGCAATACTTTCATTAGCACTATTACGATCATAAAATGCTGCGACTTTAATATGACTTAGTAGGTACTTATTTTGAATAAAATAAGTGGCTGCAAAATAACTAATAGAAGCATCCACTTGCTGAGCTTCTACCGCTGAAAGTGCAGCATACATATTTTCCACATAAAAAGGCGTAATAGTAGGAAATTCTTTTAAGATTTTTTGAGAATACTGATAACCTTTAACTAAAGCAACTGTTTTTCCGGAAAGGTTACCTCGTTGCTTTATCTCTGTATTATCCTGATGAGTAACAATAACCAAGGATTTAAAAACATAAGGGCGGGTAAATATAAATTGAAATTGACGGTCAGGTCTATTGACCATGGTAGCAATAACATCAATTTCTTTATCCAGTGCAGCTTGATAAATCTCATCCCATTTTGTTCTTTTATCAATTGCAAGCTGAATATTAAGTTTTTGGCTTAATAATTTAATGGTATCAAATGAAATACCTTCTATGCCCCCTGCCTCAGTGACAAAACTATAGGGTGGAAAATATCCATCAAAAGCAATACGGACAGGTTGATGCGCTTTAAGCCATTGCTTTTCCTTTTCTGTTAATTGTACCGGCTTATTTTCTTTCGTCGAAATAACTTCTTTGTGCTGTTCAAGCAAAAAGAAATTATCATAAAAGAACAAAACAAGTACAATTAAACAGCAAAAAAATATAAATTTTCTAGCCTTCTTTCTGACCTTTATCATTAGGTTAATTCCTTTTTTAAAATAGTATTAACCACACTCAAAAAACATAAATACCCAAGAAAAATTAATTTACCAAAAAATTGAGAGTCGCTACTGTGTAGCGACGAATTATCAAAAGGTAATTATAGTTGAGGGGCATAAAAAGCACACCCCTTAACCTATTCATTCAAAACTATTCTCTAGGTTGCTTAAGTGGGTCAGCACCAATCATACCTTTCATCTGTTTAACATAGTCTGAACTTGACACTTTTTCAAGTTCATTTTTAGCCTCAAGCAATCGTAACTCAATATTTAAACGTTTAATCTCATCTGCATAATTTGTTAATTTAGAGAAACTTTCTAAACTTTCAACATTTCTTTGCCACAGTGCAATATCTCTATCCTGTTTAATTTGCAAGCGCTCAAGATACCAATCAGAGGCTAATAAGTTTTCTTTAGTAAACAATGCTCTAATTTCTGGATCATGAATACCCTTACCTTGATAATCGCCCGTTGCCATAATATGCAATAAAGCATGTAAAGGCGGACAAGCATCATTAATACTCCCATCATCAATATATTGTTGAGCGACCTTTTGCTGGGTTTCAACAATATTTAGAATGCCATCAATATAATCCTCTAAATTTTGTGTTTCAGGTTTAAGAATATCTGTTGTTAATACTGCGGTAGGGTTATCAAAAATTTTACCCATAAATTCATGCACAAACTGCTCAGTAATTCGATAGCCTAATCGGCTTGCCAAAACGGTTTCACCATTATGCTCAAAATCTTCTAACTGCTCCATATAGCCATGTTCAATTAAATAGGCAGGATCCTTTTCCTTGTTTTTTAAGCGTGTCCAAATTTCAGGGATTAATAAACTAATATCATGATCCACTCTAACATTTGATCCAATATAACCTGCTGAACTAGAAAAACCTGGGTAGCCTGTTAAAATAAATGAGACCAGCGCATTATTCAAATCAGCAGTGGCTCTTAATGCATTAAATGGCCCTTTAGTTAACGCACCTTCACTACCGGCACCCGTAGTCGAGGGGGATTTCCCTGTTAATGAGCTGATAAAATCCATAAACAACTCAGGAAGTTGCTGATAATGGATGGGGTTATAAACAGCTAGTGCCCGTATTCCAGGCTCTGGTGGGTTATTGCGTCGTCCAACAAGAACAGCGTTGACCGGATGTATAATTTTATCCTGTAAGGGTATTTTACGATGTAACCTGACTCCTAAATCAGCGATATAATTACGCACAGGATTAACGACATCTGCTCGCCGTTCTAAATACCTTGGATTTTTGGTAGGTTTACCATTGACTATCCGTGGATGTGCTGATGAAACGACAATTCCTTTTCCCTCTTTATATGCTGCATCCAGTAAATCATGCATAGGCTGAGTAAATTTAGACATTGTTAAGACGTCTTCCGCCACATCAGCCAGTTTATCACCTGACAAAGGTTCATAGTTTGCAATAAAATTATCAGGGCCAGCCATATTGCGTTCTGTCTGCCTGTCATACCCAGGAATAATGGCATCATCAGGGCGTTGGAATAGGCGATACTCACAATTAGAGGTTAATTTAACACTTTCAAAAGGATCAGTTTCTGCGTTATAGCCAGGTATAGTCGAAGAAGGAACCACAACGGCAGCTGTAATATCATCCTCCATCTGAATTTTTTCAGCCGGGTAAAAATCTTGCCTTACTTTAAAAGTTCTCCAGCCACCTTCTGTATTGAACCCGACCCGTAAAAAACTGGCAATAATTTGTCTTCCTTCATATTTAAGGTCATGTCCAGGTGATCCATCGACAATATCAGCAGAAAAATAATTTCTCCAATCATCACCCCATTCTACTTGATAAAAACGCTTAATTAATAATACCAACGCCCGAATATAGGGAGGTATATCATTTAACCACTCATTAAATTCTGCTGTATAACTTGTTGAAGGTGTTAATAATTTAATAACAGAACCCAGGCTTCTATCAACACTGAGCAAGGTTCTACTATCCGGTTTATCCTGTTGCTCACTTTTAACCTTAAATCTATCAGAATAATTTTTATCAAAAATCTCTTGAACTCTATCCAGGTCTTTATTTAAATCATTAACAAATAATGAGTTATAAAGTACAGCATCACTGATTGATTTAGAGATTTCAGATTTTCCACCACCTGAAACAGTGCTGGGTTTATGACAAAATGCCCCTTCAGCATCTGTTCCTACTAACCTCCATGAAGGTGCGGCTGGATGCTTTAATAGCTCTAATTTATACCCGTTTGGTTTTATATATATTGTTCCAGGTTGCAACCTTAGTAAAGATGTTTTTTTCTCTGAATTCCAGGTTATCTTGTCATTTTTCCAGGAAATAGACTGGCTCATCACATCCATTTTTACGTCTTGAGGCACGTAAATAATTTCAGGATATTGCTTATCAATAGCATAACCTTCAGGCATAACTTGCATTAAATCGCCGTAATTTTTAACTAGCTCTTTAAAACTATAACCTTTTTCTTTACTTGCCCCACCCGCACCATACTCATTACCATGGTTCTCACAATGAAAAGCTAATGCTCCACCTGCATGCTCTTCTTCTGCAAAACCATAAAGATTGGCAGCATAACCTATTTGTGTTTTAACTTCTTTTTTACAATAGCCAAAATAGTTATCAGCCAAAATAGTGACAATAACCCCTCGTTCATCTCGCGTTGTTAGTTTAAAAGCTTGACCATCATTATAAAGTTCATCCGCTTTTTTCCAACACATACCTTCCTTACGCTGTCTTTCAGTCGCATCATCCCATTGCGGTAAATTGAGTTGTTTTTTAGTGAGCTTAACCAGGTGAGGGGCCAAAATAACGCAACCACTCTGCCCTGTCCAATGTTCCACATCTAATGCAGCATCAAACTCGGGTAAAGCAGGGTTTCCACCATTTCCAAAAATACTTTCAACAAAATCCAAATTACTGACTAGAGTCCCTGGTGCAAAAAACCGGATCTCCATACTTTTTTCTTCTGCAAGACCTGGAATAGCAGGGCAAACAACCGGCCTTAACAATAAAGAAGTAAACATATAAGCAGGCGATTCCTGGTTTGCCGTATAGGGCAAAACTGTTAAGTCTTTAGGGGGGGTCAACGCCTGTTCAAGCATTGCTGCCATAGTTTGCTTAGGAACTTCTTTTTTATCTCCAGGAACGGGTAAGCCACCCTCAGTAATATGAAATGACCCTTTAGTTGTCCTTCGATCGTTTGCGGGATTATGTAACACCCCTTGCTTAACGCGATAACTGGATACATATTCCGAATTAAATATATCCTTTCCAGCAGGTAAAGATAACTCCCTGGCTATACCATGCCTGTCCAACTCAAACGTAAGTGTTGGTAATGTTGGAATACTCTCAAGATTAAGATCTGCTAAATAGCTATTTAAGAAATCTTGTATTCTCTTATCAGCAGGATAATGATATGAATCTAGCTGGCGACTTTTTTCTACAAAACTACGCAACATATCATCAGCAGTCGCCATAAAATCAACCAAATCACCTTCCAGGCATGTAGGTTGACCGCAAGAAGCCAATTTAAGGTTAATATACAAATGTAACTTCTGATGTAATAAATCAGCGTCTTGTTCAGAAACATTCAAACCTAAGGCTTGTGATAAATCCACTTTTTTTCTCCAAATAAGCACTCAATATTAAGAGCGCAGTTTATATTTTATAATCTATCAAACAATATACTTTATATTACTTAATTCACAAGTCTTTATAGTGATAGAGGCTTTTAGCTAACAAACCAATCGTAATATTATGCATTTTACAGACTAAGGAAAACAAATGATTTTTCACATTCAGGCTTTTAATCCAGGCCCTCTAGCTCATGTTTTATTTTAATGCTGCCATGATGCCATATCTTCTATAGGTTCAAGATGGGTGTCTATATCGATTCTATCAAAATGTCTACTGAGTTCACTTTCAACCTGTTCTAGTAAATCATGGCCTTTTTGTACCGACCAATGACCCGGTACCAGAATATGTACTGATAAAAACCGTTGAGAGCCAGAATAACGAGTCCGTAATTCATGATATTCAATGCCTTGTTGCAGAACAAAATTATCCAATACTTTTTTGATAATTGCGTGTTCGTGCTTGTTTAACGCTCCATCCATTAGACCTGCAAAGGCACGCCTT
>VAPM010196785.1_pt1 | contig 18944 bp, 14 predicted proteins | sample 3395091 | NCBI WGS metagenome assembly VAPM01 (sample SAMN08290445, study PRJNA428436) | hydrothermal vent metagenome | isolation source: Deep-sea hydrothermal vent chimney 3 | place: Pacific Ocean: Juan De Fuca Ridge | reverse complement strand
GAAGGTCGCGACACCAACAACAACGAACGGCTACCAGCTTCCCCCGCTCGACATGCTCCACCTGTCCAAACGCTCCGGCCACGATGGGAGAGGCCTGAAAGAGACGGGCGAGGCACTCGAGGAGGCACTCAAACAGCACGGAGTCGACGCAAGGTTGACCCGCATCGTGCCAGGCCCGACCGTGACACGCTATGAGATCGAGCTTGCACCCGGTGTCAAGGTGAACAAGGTCACGAATCTCAGCAACGATATCGCCTACGCACTTGCCTCTGCAGACGTGCGGATCCTTGCACCGATACCTGGCAAGTCGGCGATCGGCGTCGAGGTCCCCAACAGGAAACGACAGCTCGTGACCGCAGGCGACATCCTGCGCTCCGATGTCGCCCAGGCCGACCACGACCCGATGCTCGTCAGCCTCGGCATGGATGTCTCAGGGACACCGAGAATGCTTCGACTCACAGAGCTTCCGCACATGCTCATCGCCGGGGCGACGGGGGCAGGCAAGTCGTCATGCATCAACTCGTTACTTACGTCGCTGCTCGTCCGCTCGACACCCGAGGAGGTCCGCCTGATCCTCGTCGACCCGAAGCGCGTGGAACTCGGCCAGTACAACGATGCACCTCACCTGCTCACGCGGGTCATCACGAACCCGAAGAAGGCTGCCGACGCGCTGCAGTGGGCAGTCGCGGAGATGGATCGCAGGTACGACCTCCTCGCAGACGCCGGCGTGCGGGACATCGACTCGTACCGTGAGAAGTACGATGCTGGCGGTGTCGACGAGGAGATGTTCGACCGGTTCCCCTACATCGTCATCGTCGTCGATGAGCTGAACGACCTCATGATGGTCGCCGGTCGTGTGGTCGAGGACTCGATCGTGCGCATCGCCCAGATGGCCCGTGCGGTCGGTATCCACCTCGTTCTCGCCACGCAGCGACCCTCGGTCAACGTCATCACCGGTGTGATCAAGGCGAACATACCGAGCAGACTCGCGTTCTCCGTGGCTTCTCAGACGGATTCGCGGGTGATCATCGATCAGGCAGGGGCAGACAAACTCATCGGTCTCGGCGACATGCTCGTCGTCACGAGCCGGGACCCGAAGCCGGAGCGAATCCAGGGTTCGTTCGTCTCTGAGGCAGAGATCCATGCGGTCGTCGAGTGGGTCAAGGCGCAACGAGAAACGCAGTACCGCGACACCGAGGTCTTCGAACAAGCCAAGCAGCAGGCGGCAGATGTCGAGGAGTTCGATGGCGAGGATCCCGAGATCATGCGTCAGGCGATCGAGCTGATCGTGCGCTCCCAGCTTGGATCGACGTCGATGCTCCAACGGAAGCTTCGGATCGGATTCGCACGTGCAGGGCGCGTGATGGACATCCTCGAAGCCAAGGGCGTGGTTGGACCATCCGAAGGATCGAAGGCCCGATCAGTGTTGATCACCGAGGACGAGCTGACGTCGATTCTCGGCTAGGGACGGCCGATCCATGCGATAGAGGATTCGCGCTCTTCGTCATCGAACAGAACGGCCGAGCTGGCACGCAACGCGGGCTGTGCCTCCCTCGTGTCGAGGACCTTCGGTAGGGTTGCAGACTCACTCCATCAAGAGGTTCTCGTACTCGGCGCGTACAACCTTCTTGTCGAACTTGCCGGTGCCCGTCTTGGGGATGTCATCGATGAAGATGAACGCGTCCGGCATCCACCAGTCGGCGATGCGCGGCCCGAGATACTCTCTGATGTCGGATTCGGTCACCTCGGAGTTCTCCTTGGCGACGACGAACGCGACGGGTCGTTCCTGCCACTTCGGGTGTGCAAGGCCGACCACCGTCGCCTCGGCGACGCCGGGACAACCCATGATCTCGTTCTCGACGTCGAGTGACGAGATCCACTCGCCTCCGGACTTGATCACGTCTTTCGCCCTGTCGGTGATCCTGACGTAGCCGTCTGGCGTGATCTTGCACACGTCTCCCGTTCGGAGCCAACCGTCGACGAACGACTCGGGGGAGCGGGGATCGTTGTAGTACTCAGCTGCGATCCATGGTCCACGGATGAGGAGTTCACCGAACGCTTCCCCATCGTTTGGGAGCGTGGCGAAGCTCTCGTCGACGATCTTGACCTGGAGGCCCGGGATGGGGCGGCCTGCCGTCTCGAGCACATCGAGCTTCTTCTCCCACGTCCAGTCCTCCATCCACGGCTTGAGCATCGAGGCGGCCGCGACCGGGTTCGTCTCCGTCATCCCCCAACCCTGGACGACGCGAACGCCGGCGTTCTTCTCGAACCAATCGATCATCGACCGAGGCACGGCTGATCCGCCGCACAGGAACTTCTTGATGTTCGAGATGTCGAGGTCGGGGTTGGCTTCGAGATGGTGCTGGATCGCGAGCCATACGGTCGGAACGCCGGCAGAGAAGGTGACCTTCTCGTCGATGAACAGTTTCGTGAGGCCTGGTCCGGAGAGGTCGGGACCGGGGTACGTGAGCTTCGCTCCGACGGTGACTGCCATGAACGGGTACCCCCACGACGCTGCGTGGAACATCGGAACGACGGGCAGGATGTTGTCTTCGGCCGACAGCGGGTTCGCCACGAGGTTCGAGATCGTATGAAGGTACGTGGAGCGCTGTGTGTACGCGACTCCTTTGGGGTTCCCTGTGGTTCCCGAGGTGTAGCAGTACATCATGGGGCTGCGCTCATCGAGGAGCGGCCACTCGGTCATCGGCTCGACGTCAGCAATGAGGTCCTCATAGGCGATCGCACCGTCGATACCGCAGCCCTCGGTCGTGGGTCCCATGATGACGATGTGCTCGACGGTCTCGAACTTGGAGACCATCGGGGCGAGCACGGATGCGAGGTCGGGATCGACGAAGATCACCCGGTCCTCGCCGTGGTTGACGATGTACTCGAGTTGGTGAGGGAAGAGCCGGATGTTCAGGGTGTGGCAGATCCGCCCGGAGTTCGCCGTTGCCCAATACAGCTCGTGGTGCCGATGGTTGTTCCATGCGAACGTCCCGACGGCCTCCCCTTGTCCGATGTCGAGCTTGTCGGCGATCGCTGCGGCCAAACGGCGGATGCGGTCGTCCGTCTCGAGATAGGTGGTGCGGTGGATCGTTCGATCAGCTTCCACGGACACGATCTCCTGCTGGGGGTACTGCCAAACAGCGTTGTCATACAACGTGCTCATCAGCAGTGGGAAGTCGTCTTGCATGTGCATGGAATCGTTCCTTTCGTGACCACCCCACGATAGGAACCCTTGGGGCATGTGCAACGCACACATACCCCGTCGAACGCGTACCCTCAGGGTATGTTTGGTGCTCGATTCGACGACGTGGCGAGGCAGGAGTCGTTCGTACTGACACGGCCTCTCGAGACGCTCGCGGCGTCGACGTGCGACGAGGTTCGCGACGTGATCGCTCGGGCGGGTGAGGCAGCCCGGGGCGGGGCCTGGGTTGCAGGGTACGTGTCGTACGAAGCTGCACCAGCGTTCGACGCCGGCTACGTCGTGCGATCGTCCTCCAGGCCGTACGTGGCATGGTTCGGCGTCTTCGGTGGGAGGGAGCTCGTTCCGGTGGCTGTGCACGACCCGCGTGCAGGCGGTGGGTACGCTGTGTCGAAGTGGAGCCCTGTGATCGACAAGGACGATTACGAGTCCATCTTCTGCGCTGTCAAGGAGCGTATCGAGAACGGGGAGGCGAACCAGGTCGAACTGACGTTCCCGCTCCGTGCAGCCTTCACGGGTAGCGCCGACGTGTTCTACAACGATCTCGTCTGTGCGCAGCGCCCCGGATACGCGTCACACCTCTGGCACGACAACGTCCACGTTCTGTCGGTGTCCCCGGAGCGGTTCTTCACCGTCGACGACGGCGTCGTGACCGTCCAACCGATGAAGGGTGTGGCCGCCAGAGGGCGATGGCTTGCAGAGGACGACATGCATAGGGATGCTCTTGCAGCCTCAGGCGAAGACCGGTCAGACAATCGCATGGTCGTTGACCTGGTACGCAAGGAACTCTCCCGGATCGCGATACCCGGTACCGTCGAAGTTGGCGACCTCTTCACCGTCGAGCAGTTCAGAACCGGTTGGCAGATGAGCTCGACGATCACCGCTGTGACCAGGGAGGACACGGGCCTCCTCGACGTGTTCGATACGTTGTTCCCGAGCGGAACGGCCACGGGCGATCCGAAGGCTCGATCCATGAAGATCATCGCCGACCTCGAGCCGTCGCCACGTGGCATCTACTGCGGAACGATCGGCTACATCCCACCTGGCGATGGGCTCGAGGGTGCGTCGTTCAACGTCGCGATCAGGACCGTCGAAGTCGACGAGGCCGAGGGCGTTGCTACCTACGGTGTGGGAGCGGCGATCACGAGGCACTCGACCGTCGACGAGGAGTTCGATGAGGCGGTCACCACGTCTGAGGTTCTGCGGTTCAACGTCTCTCCACTGCAGCTGATCGAGATCGTCCGATGGGACGATGGCTGGCTGTGGTTGGACGATCATCTCGATCGCATGGAACGAAGTGCTTCTTACTGGGGTTTCAAGGTCGATCGCTACGAGATCATCGAGATGCTCGACGAAGCTGTCTCGACGTGTTCGGGACCGATGCTGATACGCATCGTGGCTCAGCCAGACGGATCCGTGTTCGTGACGACGGAGTCGACACATGAACGCTGGTCTCCAGGCCCGGGGCCGTCGGCTGATCCGGTGCTACTCGCTCTCGATCTCGAGCCGATCGACAGTCGTAACCCGCGGATATTCCACAAGACGTCCGACCGACGATCATTCGCGGTTCGCAGCGAGCGCCATCCGGGATGCGACGATGTGCTCCTCATCAACCGCCATGGGCAGGTCACCGAGTCGACGGTCGCCAATGTCGCGTTTCGCATCGACGAGCGATGGGTCACGCCTCCGGTGACCGACGGTCTCCTCGCGGGAGTGATGCGGAACCGACTCGTCGCCTCAGGCACGTTGGAGGAACGATCGGTGAGCATCCGTGAGGCGCTCGACGCGGACGTCGTCGCGCTCGTGTCGTCTGTACACGGCTGGCGACCTGCCGTCCTGGTCGAGCACTCCTGAACCCGATCCGTGGGTTCGTCCTGTGCCCGCTCCGTCACTCGGTGGCCAGGAACGTCTCCGTCGTGTCCCAGAGATCCTCGATGCGGTCGACGCGAACGGTTGCATCGTCATGGAGATCTGAGGCGACCTGGGCGACAAGCAGCTCAGCCATGGTGACGGCAGGAACCGAGCTGTCGAAGGGGCCGATCGCCGGCACGGTCAGCTCGCACCATGTCGCGGCGAGGGCAGCGAGGGGAGACAGCGGACCGTCGGTGATAGCGATCATCTCAACGCCGGCGTCGGCGAGGATGCGTGCGATGCGAACGGCCTCTGCGCGGTAGCGGGAGAAGTCGAACGCGACACCGGCATCACCGGCCCGCGCGTCGGCAAGGGCGACGGGAACGGTTGCCCCTTCGAGGAAGTGAACGTTCGGTCGGATCATGCTGAGTCCGCTGAACAGCGTGGAGGCGCCTGCCCGGGATGTCTCGCCGGTCACGATCCACACTGCATGGGCGCGCACGAGGGGAGCGGCGAGAGCCGCAAGTCGTCCACCCTCTGTGACCTCGAACACGGATGCGGTGGCACGGTCGATCGCGGCCTGCGCGGTCGCGTTCGTGGACCCATCGTGGCGGATCCTCTGACTCGGGCGGGTCACCTGTTCCGAGAGCGTCTCGCGAACCGAAGCCTGGAGTTCGCTGTACCCACCGAATCCGAGCTTGTGCGCGAACCGCACGATCGACGGCCGGCTCGTCCCGACACGGGTTGCGAGATCCGATACGGTGCCGAACGCGAGAAGCGTAGGTTCGGCGAGTACCGCCTCTGCGATGCGGCGCTCCGTCGGTGTCAGGCGATCTGCAGCGGCGGCGATGAGTTCCGGTGTCGTGGCTCGGATGTGCATTGTGTTACAGTATCATAAAGCAGATATTCACTGCGTTACATGACCGACTCCGTGAGAGCACCAGCGAATCGAGGCTGCAAGTGGGCACATCGAGCAAGTACGTTCCATCGGCGAGGGAGCAGGCGTTCCTCGACCGGGTGGAGAACCCCAAGTACGATCGGGAGATCATCAACGGTCTCACCCCGTTCTTCGAGGACCGAGCCCCGGACGATATGAAGGACTTCTACTCGAGCGACGAGATCGCTGCATTGACAGAACTCCGCGGCACCGAGCGTGACGTCGAGGCCCGCATGCCGGTCAAGATCACCCGGCATTACTTCGAGATGGCGAAGCATTCACAGGCCCTTCAGCGTCTGGTCAAGGCGAGCCCCGACGAGACGCTCAACCTGGCAGGATCTGAGGATCCAGGCTTTCAGATGGACTACAGCCCGGTCGAAGGCTTGCTGCACAAGTACGAGATGGGGCTCATGTACGTGATCTCTACATGCTCGGCCCACTGTCGGTTCTGTTACCGCGAGGAGCTGATCTCTCGCAAGGACATCGAGCGCCAGGACGGGACCGTTGCCAAGAAGGGGTTGGCCCAGATCGGCGACGTGACGGCCTACATTCGGTCACACAACGCAGTCGTCGAGAGCAACGGTGGCGTCCACCCCGAGTCGGGGCGTGAGAAGCTGCGCGAGATCCTGCTCTCTGGTGGCGATCCGATGGTGCTGCCGAACGCGAAGATCGCAGCATGGTTCGCCGCACTCGCCGAGGCAGGTGTCGAATCCATCCGGCTTGGAACGAAGGAGATGGCGTTCTACCCCGATCGTTTCGACGGTGCGTTCCTCTCCATGCTCGATGCGTTCCACGAGACGTACCCCGACGTGGGGCTCAGGTTGATGGTCCACTTCAACCACCCCGACGAGTTCCTCGTCAAGGATGCTTCCGGTGCGTACCTCGAGAACCCGAACGGGTCGCTGCGATGGAACGATCGGGCCAAGCGGGCCATGGATGCGATCGTCGAACGTGGCTGGATCAACGTCGAGAACCAGGCACCGATCATCAAAGGGATCAACGACGACGCTGATGCCCTGCGGATCATGCAGCGGGCGCTGTACCGGGTCGGAGTCGGCAACCACTACTTCTTCTGCGGTAGGGACATCGTTGCCCACAAGGCGTTCAACGTACCCATCGAGACCGCATGGCACATCCTCAACGAATCCCAGAAGGGCCTCTCGGGCGTTGAGACCCACGCTCGTCTGTCGATCACCCACTACAAGGGCAAGACCGAGGTGGCAGCGGTCACGAACGAGCCGATCCCCGGCGTTCCAGCATCCCAGAACGGGGTCCTGGTCTTCAAGATCCTTCGCAACGCCAAGGACGCGAAGGACCGAGGCAAGGTGTGCATCGTCGGTCGCAACCCTGACGCGATCTGGTTCGACGACTACGAGGATCGCGTCATCTACGACGAGGCGGGACTCTTCGACTACCGGCGCGTCGAAGCCCAAGGTGCTGAGGTTCCGTTGAGCGTTGGCTCGCCCGTGTCGTCGTGATCGACAAGACCGTCCCCGGGTGTGCCGCCGCTGTTGGCGACGTCTTCGACGGAGCAACCGTGATGATCGGTGGCTTTGGAGAAGCAGGGAGCCCGATCGAACTCATCCACGCACTCATCGATCAGGGTGCAGGCGAACTCACCGTCGTCAACAACAACACGGGAAGTGGAGAAGTCGGGCTCGCGGCGTTGATCAAGGCAGGGCGCGTATCCAAGATGATCTGCTCGTACCCGCGAACGGTGAACTCAACCGTCTTCCCTGAGCTGTACCGCAGCGGCCGCACGGAACTCGAGCTCGTGCCCCAGGGAACCCTTGCCGAGCGGATACGTGCCGGTGGTGCCGGGATCCCTGCGTTCTACACACCAACATCCGTCGGGACACCGCTCGAGGAGGGCAAGGAACGCCGATCGTTCGCGGGGAGGGAGTACGTGCTCGAACACGGTCTCACCGCAGATTTCGCGTTGATCAAGTGCCAGGTTGCCGACCGATACGGCAACCTCGTCTACAACAAGACAGCGCGCAACTTCGGTCCCATCATGGCGACCGCAGCCGATACCACGATCGTTCAAGCCACCGAGATCGTCGAACCAGGAGGTATCGATCCCGAGTCGGTGGTCACTCCGGGGATCTTCGTCGACGCGGTCGTCCTGGTCCCGCATCCCACCTACGAATCCGAACTCGTCGCAAAGGGAGTGTCGTACCCGTGAGCAGCCGAACCACGATCGTTGGATGGACGCGGGATGAGATGGCTGAACGCGCAGCACGCGACATCCCAGACGGTTCCTATGTGAACCTTGGTATCGGCATCCCCGAGCTCGTCGCTACACACGTACCTGCCGGCAGGGAGGTCATCTATCACACCGAGAACGGGCTGCTCGGGATGGGGCCGTCCCCCGAGGACGGGATGGGTGATCCAGAGTTGATCAACGCGGGTAAGCGACAGGTCACAGCGTTGCCGGGAGCAGCGTTCTTCCACCACGCAGATAGTTTTGCGATGATCCGCGGCGGACACATCGACCTCTGCGTTCTCGGCGCCCTGCAGGTCTCTCAGTACGGCGATCTCGCCAACTGGTCCACCGGCGCCCCGGACGCCATTCCTGCCGTCGGCGGGGCCATGGACCTCGTAGCGGGGGTCAAGACGATCCACGTCATCACGCAGCACACGACGAGGGACGGCCAGCCGAAACTCGTGCGTTCGTGTACGTTCCCACTGACAGGACCCGCTGTGGTCGACCGGATCTATACCGATCTCGCCGTGATCGACGTCGCACCGGATGGATTCGTGCTCGTCGAACTCGCACCCGGTGTCGACCTCGACTACGTGCGAGAGCGGACAGGTGCACCGCTCATTGCGATCGATGACAGCGAGGAAGGGATTGAGAGCGATGGGTGAAGGAACGACGCAGTCCAAGAGTGCTGCGCTCTACGAACGTGCGCTTCGAGTCCTGCCGGGTGGGGTGAGTCGCAACACGGTGCTGCGAAAGCCGCACCCCCTCTACGTCGATCATGGGTCCGGATTCCGGGTGACCGACATCGAAGGGGTCGAACGTATCGACTTCGCGAACAACATGGCGTCGTTGATCCATGGACACGCCCATCCGGCGATCATCGATGCCGTCACCGAACAGATGTCCAAGGGAACTGCGTTCACTCTCGCTACCGAGGTGGAAATCCGCTACGCCGAACATCTCACCCAACGCAACGATGGATTCGAGAAGATCCGCTTCGTCAACTCGGGAACGGAGGCCGTGATGGCGTCCGTCAAGGCGTCTCGTGCGTTCACCGGCCGGTCCAAGATCGCGAAAGTCGAAGGGGCCTACCACGGTGTCTACGACTACGCCGAAATCAGCCAGACATCGAGCCCTGCAAACTGGGGAAACGCATCGGAGCCGGTCGGCGTACCGGTCGCCTACGGCACACCAAGCGCCGTGCTCGCCGACGTCGTCGTCATCCCGTTCAACGACCCGCAGCGTGCCGTAGCGATCCTCGACGAGCATCGGGGTGAGCTGGCATGTGTCCTGATCGACCTCATGCCACACCGTGTCGGCCTGTCTCCGGCGGAACCTGCGTTCGTGACGGCCCTGCGGGAGTGGACCGAGGCGGATGGATCGCTGCTCGTGTTCGACGAGGTCATCACGTTCCGTTCCGAGTACGGCGGAGCCCAGACCTGGTATGCCGAGCGACCGGATCTCACGGCCATGGGCAAGGTCATCGGCGGGGGCTTCCCGGCCGGGGCCATCGCCGGTCGTAGCGACGTGATGAACGTCATGGATCCCCTTGCCGAGAACGTCCTGTTCCCACACTCCGGTACGTTCTCAGCGAACCCGATCACGATGACGGCCGGTCTGGTAGCCATGACACTGTTCGATGCTGATGCGGTCGAGCGGGTGAATGCGCTGGCGACTCGCGCCATCGAAGGTATCACGGAGGCGATCACAGCGAGGGGAGCCACGGCGTGTGTCACCGGTGGCGGGTCCATGTTCCGTGTGCACCTCAAGGCACAGCCGCCGAGAAACTACCGTGAGGCGTACGCCGACGCTCAAGAGACGGCCCGGCGTCTCGCCCTCGTCGAGTATCTCCTCGAACGCGGGTTCATCATGATCAACACCTGCTCGGCAACGATCTCGACACCGATGGGCAACGACGAGATCGATGCCCTCGTCGAAGCGGTGGCGGACGGACTGGAACGTTACGCAACGACGTAGGCACGTCAGGGGACCGGTCCGGGGCGTCTAGCCTTGCCCCATGACCGACCCGACAGAGCTCATCAGGAAACTCGCAGATGTTCAGGACCGCATCCTCGCACTTCCCGACGATGCGTTCGCGCAGCGCTGGGAGCTCCGCAAGGAGCAGGATGATCTTCGCAGCCAGGCCCAAGAGTTCGCGTACGCCATGGACGAGGACAAGTTCGACGACGAGCTTCTCTCCGAACTTCGGGCACTGCGTGATCGGATGAAGGCCATCGAACGCCAGCGTATCGACCTCGTCGGTCAGGCCGGGGGAGGCTCGATGTCGGGCGAGATGGGCAACCTCGGCGGTGTCAAGATCAACCGCGGTATCGACGACGCCATGGGGCTACCTGGCATCAAGGCGCGTATCGGTGTCATCAAGGGCGTTCTCATGAACAGGGGTGTCGACATCCCACCCGCCGACTGACGTCTGCCGCCTCGTCTCGGGTACGAGCTAGCCTCGTACCCGATGGGCGATTATCACGTACACCTCCATCCGCACGGTCCATACACCGGCAAGGGTCCTCCCCCAGGCCAGTACCCGATCGACCACATCGAGGCGTACTTCGAGACGGCCCGGGCCAACGGCGCCGACGAGATCGGCTTCACCGAGCACCTCTATCGGTGCGTCGAGTCTCGATCCGTGCTCGGCAGGTGGTGGGAAGCAGACCCTCGCAAGGACCTGCGCGAGTTCACGAACTCGTATGTACGCAGTGAGCGGGTGTTGTCTCTCGAACGGTACGTCCAGGCGGTAGTCGATGCCAAGGATCGGGGGCTTCCGGTCAAGTTGGGCCTCGAGGTCGACTTCTTCCCGGACACGGTCGATGCCGTCGTCGAGTTCCTTGCACCCTATCCATTCGATTTCCTCATAGCGTCGACACACTGGCTCGGCGCGTGGGGTATCGATCTTGCGGAGCAGGAGCACGAGTTCGATCGCAGGGGCCATCTCCGCTCCTACGAGGAGTACTTTGCCATGGAGACCCGTCTTGCGGCTTCCGGCCACTTCGATGTGCTTGCCCATGCCGATGTTGTCAAGAAGCGTGGCGTGAAGCTGGACGACACCCCAACCGACATGTACGAAGAACTCGCCGTGGCAGCGGCGCGTGGGGGCACCGCCGTCGAGGTGTCGACCGCAGGCCTCTTCCAGCCTGCCTGTGAGATGTACCCGGCGCGGCCACTTCTCGAGCGTTTCTACAATCACGACGTTCCGATCACCCTCGCGTCCGATGCCCACGTTCCCCAGAACTGCGCCAGAGATCTGTCGAAGGCGATCGAGCTCGCTCGGTCGGTCGGCTACACACAGCGGATCGAGTTCACGGGGAGAAAGGGTACGCTCGTCCCCCTGTGAGGCGGGTACGGTTGCCGATGACCACCGATGGCTTCGCATGAGCCATACACTCCAACCGATTCCAAGGAAAGACCGTGATGTCAGGAAACGCAAGCTTCGACCTGCGAGACGCAGCGATCGTCTCGATCGCCCACGTGGACGCTCCTCAGATCGTGACCTCGAGCGACATCGACGAACAGCTCGCCGAGACTTATGAGCGTGTCGGTGCCCAACCCGGCCTTCTCGAAAGTCTTGCGGGTATCCGTGAGCGACGCTGGTGGCCTGAAGGCCATCTCTTCACGGATGCTGCTGCAGCAGCCGGCGCCAAAGCCATAGAGGCAGCCGGCATCCGCTCCGACGACATTGGCCTTCTCATCGACACATCGGTGTGTCGAGACCGCCTCGAACCGTCATCGGCAGTCACCGTGCACAACGCACTCGACCTGCCAAGCTCATGCATGAGCTTCGACCTCTCCAATGCCTGCCTTGGTTTCGTCAACGCGCTCCAAGTTACGGGCAACATGATCGACGGAGGCCAGATCGACTACGCGTTGATCGTCGATGGCGAGGGGAGTCGTGGGCTCCAGGAGAACACGATCGCCCGCCTGGCCGGACCCGACACGACGATGGGGGACCTCTTCGCAGAGTTCGCATCCTTGACGCTTGGATCCGGCGGCGCTGCAGCCGTAGTCGGACGCCACTCAGACAACCCGGGGAGTCATCGCATCGTCGGTGGCATCGCTCGTGCCGATACGAGCCACCACGACATCTGCGTAGGCGACCTCGAGGGCATGCGGACCGATACCAAAGCCCTTCTCGACGCTGGTTTGCACGTGTCCAAGCTGGCCTGGGGTGATGCAGACGAGCGGGGATGGCTCGATGCAGACCGCTACATCGTGCATCAGGTGTCCCAGGTACACACCGCAATGCTGAACGAACTTCTCGGTCTTGACCCAGCGAAAGTGCCGCTCACGTTCCCAACACTCGGAAATGTGGGCCCGGCATCGATCCCGATCACGCTCTCGATGGAGTCCGACTCCCTGAGTCCAGGAGACAAGGTACTCCTGATGGGGATCGGATCCGGGATCAACGCGTCTGCCATCGAACTGATCTGGTGATCCCGGCCGCTCACCGATCGGCGAGCCTGCCACCGTCTGGCCTCGACGGACTCGACCCGACGTGGTCGCGGTTGATCACGACCCCCGCCCTCGACGGCGTCGGAAGAACCTGGCACGTGCTCGACAACCGGGTCACAGATCCATCGCTGACACTGCTCTGTGTCCATGGCAACCCCACATGGTCGTACCTGTGGCGTGACCTTCTCGCATCGGCGCCGCCGGGCGTGCGGGTCGTCGCCGTCGATCACCTCGACATGGGGTTCTCCGAGCGGACAGGAACAACGCGCCGTCTTGCACAGAGGATCGACGATCTCTGCGCGCTCACCGGTGCCCTCGAGATCGATGGCCCCGTCGTGACCGTAGCCCACGACTGGGGAGGGCCGATCTCCCTCGGGTGGGCAGAGCGTCACGTGGACCAACTCGCCGGCGTGATCCTGATGAACACGGCAGTGCACCAACCACAGGACGTCGCTCCACCCGGCCTGATCCGGCTCGTGAGGACGCCCGGCCTCCTCGAGAAGGTCTGTGTCACCTCGCCGATGTTCGTACGTGGGGCAATGGCCCTGTCACGTCCCCGTCCGGACAAGGACGTCAGACACGCCTACGAGGCCCCGTACGGCAACCCGGAGGTGAGGCATGGGATCGCCGGGTTCGTAGAGGACATACCCCTCGACCCGCATCATCCGACGCGTGCAACGCTCGACGCCGTTGCGAACGGTCTCGAAGGTCTCAAGGATGTCCCGACGCTGCTGCTGTGGGGACCCTCCGATCCGGTGTTCTCGGATCGCTACCTTCGCGATCTCGCGAAACGTCTGCCCCAGGCATCGATCCACCGGTTCATTGGAGCAAGCCACATGCTCCCCGAGGATGTAGATGTCGCGCCCGTCGTGTACGCGTGGATCGACCGCGACACCGCTATGCCACCCATCGGTGACGGACGAACCCGAGAATCGCTTTGGGCAGCGATCGAGCGACGATCCAATGACCGAGATCCAGCGGTGGTCGACATGGGCAAGGAGGGTGCCCAACGGTACGTCACGTTCGCCGAGTTGGCCGAAGGAGTCTCGGACCTCGCCTCCGGTCTTGCGGCCATAGGCGTCGCCCCCGGTGACCGGATCGCGTTGCTCGTGCCTCCGGGCATCGACCTGGCGCTCTGTCTCTACGGTGCGTGGAGAGCGGGTGCTGTCGTGGTGCTCGTCGACGCAGGTCTTGGCGTCCGCGGGATCGGGAGGGCACTCAAGAGCGCCAACCCCCAGTATCTCATCGGCATCCCAAAGGCCCTGGCTGCTGCCCGCACGATGCGATGGCCCGGTGTCGGTATCTCGACGTCGACCTTGGCAGTATCTCAGGCCCGCGCTCTCGGTGTCAGGCACTCACTCGACGAGATCCGCAAGCGCGGACGAAGCCACCAGACGCCTGCCGAGGTCGGCGGTGATGCGTACGCGGCGGTTGCGTTCACATCGGGGGCCACCGGACCGGCGAAGGGAGTCGTCTACCGACACCGCCAGCTCCAGGCGCAACGCGATGCACTTGTCGACCTTTACGACATCGTTGAGTCCGACCGGCTCGTTGCCGCGTTTGGCCCATTCGCTCTCTTTGGGCCGGGGATGGGGATCCCGTCTGTCGTCCCGCACATGGACGTGACATCGCCTGGAACGCTCACCGCCAGTTCGCTCGCAGCGGCGGTTGAAGCGATCGACGCGACCATGGTGTTCGGATCGCCGGCAGCGCTGCGCAACGTCACCGCGACGGCAAGCGACCTGTCCCACGATGAGCGCGAGCACCTCGCACGGGTCCGACTGCTGTTGTCGGCCGGTGCACCGGTTCCCGCCGACGTACTCCATGGTGCGGTCGAGGTGATGCCGAACGCCGAGCCACATACGCCGTACGGCATGACCGAGGTCCTTCCCGTCGCCGACATCTCTCTTTCTCAGATCGATGAGGCAGGCGACGGTTCCGGTGTCTGCGTCGGACTTCCGGTCCACGGCATCGACGTCGTGATCGATCCGTTCGACCGACAGGGGGTGCCGAAGGGAGCCACGACGACCGATCCCGACGTGGTCGGGGAGGTCTGCATCAAGGCGCCGCACATGCGCGATGGTTACGACAACCTGTGGTTCGCGCAGCACGCCGCGTCTCAGCCTCCGGGCTGGCACCGAAGTGGCGACGTCGGGCACTTCGATGCCGAAGGGCGCCTATGGATCGAGGGCAGGATCGTTCACGTCATCTCCACCATGTCGGGGCCTGTTACCCCTATCGGCCTCGAGCATGCGATCAACCGACTCGAGGGAGTTGCGCTCTCGGCCATCGTTGGAGTCGGTCCGAAGGGAACGCAGCAGGTCGTGGCAGTCATCGTTCCCGATCCCGGCATCCGGCGATCCTCGCTCGCAGGCGAGGGGCTTGCAGACCAGGTGCGCTCGCAGGTCGGAGCCGTTGACGTCGCAGCGGTGCTCGTCGTCCGGTCGCTGCCGGTCGACAAGCGGCACAACTCCAAGATCGACCGGACGCGCGTTGCTGCCTGGGCCGAGCGCGTGCTCGCCGGTGGGCGGATGGGGAATCCATGAGGGTCCTCGTGACGGGGGCAACCAGCCTCCTCGGCCGCACGGTCACCGAGCATTTGCTCGCCAGAGGTGACGATGTGACGGTGTTCCAACGCCACTCGAGCGATATCGACACGCGTGAGATCCTCGGTGATGTCTCCGACAGTGACGTCGTTGCACGGGCGGCGGAAGGTGTCGATGCGGTCGTGCACCTTGCTGCACGGGTCGGTGTGGTCGGCGTATGGAGACAGTTCGAGAGAACGAACATCATGGGTACGACGAACGTGATCACTGCTGCGCGTAGCGCCGGTGCATCGCGATTCGTTCACGTCTCGTCTCCAGCAGTTGCGCACGCTGGAGTGTCACTCATTGGAGCGGGCGCCGGTGCAGCCAACCCGAACAGTGCACGCGGACCGTACGCCCGCAGTAAAGCGTTCGCCGAGCATGCCGCACTCGCCGCGAACTCCTCCGAGATGTCAGTCGTGGCGGTACGCCCGCACCTCGTATGGGGACCGGGCGACACACAACTCGTGGGTCGGATCATCGAGCGAGCCAGGCAGGGGAGACTCGCGATCGTCGGTACGGGTGCATCACTCATCGACAGCACCTACGTCGACAACGCCGCTGATGCTCTCGTCGCCGCGCTCGACCGGGCAGACACCGTTGGAGGCAGGGCCTTCGTCGTGTCGAATGGCCAACCGAGGCCGGTACGTGAACTCATCAACAGGATCGTTCTTGCCGCAGGGTTGGAGCCGCCGAGCATCGCGGTTCCGTACCGTGTCGCACGCGGCGGCGGCCTGGTATTGGAGAAGGTATGGGACCGCACCGAGCGGACCGATGACCCCCCGATGACGAGTTTCCTCGCAGAACAGCTGGGAACCGCCCACTGGTTCGATCAGCGCGAGACCCGAGAGGCGCTCGGTTGGATTCCGTCCGTCTCCCTCGACGAGGGGTTCCGGCGGCTGGCAGCCTCCTTCGGGTCGTAGGGTTGCTGGTCGTAGGCGAGCGGGAAGTCCCTCTGCCACGCGGCGATCGTCCTTGGACTCGTGTTCTTTGTGAACTCGCGTTGGGCCGCCGGGAGGGGTTGGGTGTTCAACAAGCACCATCCACGCCCGAGCGGAAGTGGAATCCCCACGTTCGTCGATGAGATCTTTCATCCAGCCGTCGAGCACGCGGCGACCGAGGAGGCCTCCGAAGCGGGGAGAGCGGATTGGCCCGAGTCGGGTGACGACTCGGGCAGTGGCAGAGGATCGGAACACCGCGACGACTGAGGATGCGCATCAGGTCTCTTCATGTCCCGGATCTCACAGATTCCTCATGCGTTGGCACGCGGGTATGGCCGATTGCGAGATACCGTTGCGCGATTCCAGCAGTTTCACCCGGTGCCGGGACCGAACCACGGATCCCCGGGGAAAGCAATCATCAGGAGCCACGACATGACCACCTTGCAGATCACAGAGGACACGAAGGTATCGGAGATTCTCGATGAGTACGGCGACATCGCCGATGTGATGGAAGCACTCGGGATGAAGCGTGTGGGCGGACTGTCGTTTCGACGGGTCGCAACGAAGGCGATCACGGTCAAGAATGCTGCGAGGATCCATCGTGTGCCTGTCGATGAGTTGCTCGACAAGTTGCACGCCGCCGTCGCCCAGATCGAATCTGATGAGGGCCCCCACGAAGCTTGATCGTTGGCGGGCCGGCGTATCGAGACAGTCGGGAGAACGAGCACGAGTTGATGTGCCGATACACTCGCTCAGATGACCGCCCCCTCCGTATGGCTGACGACGCTTGGCTGCTCCAAGAACCAGGTCGACTCCGACAAGATCTCCTCAGTCCTGGGTGACTCGGGATACGTCGACGCCGATGATCCCGAGACCGCCGACGTCGTGATGGTGAACACGTGTGGGTTCATCGATGCAGCCCGTAGGGAGTCGATCGAGACGATCCTCGAGCTTGCCGACGCAAAGCGTGACGATGCGAAGCTCGTGGTGATGGGGTGCATGGCGCAACGCTACGAACAGGAACTCATCGAAGCACTCCCGGAAGCCGATGCGGTGATCGGGCTGTCACGGTACTCCGAACTCGCGGACGAGATCGACACGATGACCGGATGGCACCCGATCCAGATCGGTGGCGTGAAACGATCGCACATGGACATCCTCGAGGGCGTTCGGCGACCAACACCCGCAACGCCGTACGCCTACGTGAAGGTTGCGGAAGGATGCAACAAGACGTGTGCGTTCTGTGCCATCCCGCTGATCCGCGGCAAGCAACGCTCGAGGGTAGGGGAGGGCATCGTCGCAGAGATCGAGGGGCTCGTTGCCGGGGGAGTCCAGGAGATCGTCCTCGTCGCACAGGACCTCGCTGCATACGGGAGGGACAACGATGCGGGCTCTATCGAAGACCTCGTGGAGCGAGCGGCGTCTGTAGAGGGGCTTGCCCGCTTGCGTCTCTACTACCTGTACCCGAAGGAGATCCGGGAAGGTCTCATCGATCTGATGGCGGGTCATAGGACGATCGCCAACTACTTCGACCTGTCACTCCAACACTCCTCAGCAACGCTGCTGCGTGCCATGCGCCGGCCCGGGAGCGGCGACGGGCACCGCGACCTCATCAACCGTATCCGGGTTGCTGCACCCGACGCTGCAACGCGCTCGAGTTTCATCGTCGGCTTCCCAGGTGAAACCGATGACGACGTCGAGGATCTCGCAGGGTTCCTTCGTGACGTTCGACTCGACTGGGCAGGGTTCTTCCCCTTTTCACGGGAGGACGGCACGACGGCGGCCACGATGGAGAACCAGGTTCCTGGCAACGTGATCGGCGAGCGGCTCCGGTACATTCAGAACATCCAGGACGAGATCACCATGGAGAAGAATGCAGCGACGGTCGGATCGACCGTGCGGGTACTCGTCGACCAGGTAGAGGATGGCCAGGCGGTCGGCCGATCACATCGCGAGGCTCCCGAGATCGACGGCATGATCCTTCTCGATGACGGGCATCCGGGGGAGTGGGTCAACGCGACGATCACGGGTGCCTACGCAACGGACACGACCGCGACCGTGGTCGGCCTGTGAACGTCGAGACCCTTGCCGTTGGAACCGAGCTCCTTCTCGGTCAGATCGTCAACACGAACGCAGCGGACATCGCTGTGCGCCTCGCTGACTCTGGAGTGACCCATGTCCGTCAGACCGTCGTTGGAGACAACGCAGCCAGGATGGAGGATGCGATACGTGAGGCCGTCGGACGGTCGGATGCACTCGTCATCACCGGGGGCATCGGGCCGACACAGGATGACATCACGAGGGAAGCGGTAGCGGTCGTTGCGGGTGTTCCCCTCTTCTTCGACGAGGTGTACGCACGAGACATGCGAGCACTGTGGGAGCGGAGGGGCAGGGAGTTTCCCGAGTCGAACCTGCGTCAGGCGTACAGGCCGGAGGGTGCCGTTGCGATAGCGAATCCGAAGGGGAGTGCCCCGGGGTTCCGGATCGAGGTCGACGGGTGCTGGATCTTCGCTCTTCCCGGTGTCCCTGCTGAGATGCGAGGCATGCTCGACGACAGTGTCATGCCGTTCGTACGGAGCCTGGCGGGGGACGACGCGTCTGTCGTCGTGAGTCGGGTGCTCAAGAGTTGGGGCATGTCGGAGGCCGCGGTCGGAGAGCTCCTGAGCGACCTCTTCGAGGAATCGGAGAACCCGACGGTGGCGTTCCTGGCATCGGCAGGGGTGATCAAGGTACGTCTCACGGCTCGAGCTCCCAG
>VAPM010044676.1_pt1 | contig 18956 bp, 22 predicted proteins | sample 3395091 | NCBI WGS metagenome assembly VAPM01 (sample SAMN08290445, study PRJNA428436) | hydrothermal vent metagenome | isolation source: Deep-sea hydrothermal vent chimney 3 | place: Pacific Ocean: Juan De Fuca Ridge | reverse complement strand
TAAATTGACAGAAAAATTCAAATTTTTCGTGTCCGAGCTTCTCTGAAGCGAAGGTCGAACCATCGGGTTCGAATACTTCTAACCATGAGGGAAGGAGGATTCGAACCCCCGTAGGAATAGACCACTACGGCCTAAACGTAGCCCGTTTGACCACTCCGGCATTCCCTCGTTGGGAAGATTTATGGAGGTAAAGTTTATTTCCATTGAAATCTTCGTAGAATTGATTAATAAAAAGAGGTTATAAAATTATCGGAATTGGATTGCTATAAGTAATGGTTTAGGATTGTTCGACGGGTTTCTTTTTCTTTCTTTCATTTTCTTTTATTTTAAGTTTGTCTTCTATGTCTAATCTTTCTAGGAGCTCTTTGTATCGGTTTCTGATTGTTACTTCTGTGATTCCTGCAACGTCGGCGACTTCTCGTTGTGTTTTTTTCTCGTCGTTAATTAGGGCTGCTACGTAGAGTGCGGCGGCTGCTATTCCTGCCGGCCCTCTTCCACTTGTTAGTTCCGATACTTCCGCTCTTCGTAAAATTTTTAGGGCTTCGTTTTGAGCTTGGGGTGATAGATGAAGCGTTGATGAAAATCTTGAAATGTAATCTTTCGGCGAGGAAGGAAGGACTTTTAGATTTATTTTTCTAATTATGAATCTGTATGTTCTTCCTATTTCTTTCCGTTCTACTTCGGATGCGTTTGAAATTTCGTCTAATGTTCTTGGGATATTATATGAACGGCAGGCGGCATAAACACAAGCTGCGATTACGGATTCCATCGAACGACCTCGGACTAATCCTCTTTGCAATACGAAGTTGTAAATTCTTGCTGATTCGTCTCGAACTACGGACGGAAGATCTAGGTATGATGCGATTCTTCTTAGTTCGGACATTGCTAATCTTAGGTTTCTTTCAATTGATGTGGAAACTCTTTCTTGCCATTTTTTAAGACGTAGGTATTTTCTTGTTTGTTGTGCGGAGTTAAGTTTGTATATATCTGAAATTTCTCCAACATTTGTGGTTAATCCCTTATCGAATTTTTGTAAAGACATTGGTGCTCCTCCTCGGGATTTTTTTTCTGATTTGTCAAAACTTCTGAGTTCGTGCGAGGTATCTACCATATTTTCTTCTACCAGAAGTCCACATGATCCACAGATGATTTCTCCTCTTGTTTCGTCGGTGATTAGCTTAGAACTATTGCATTCCGGGCATCTTTTTACAGCCATAGTAAAGTTTATAAATGGATTGTCTTTTTAAGGCTTTCGGTTAAAATTATTTCACGGACTTGAAGTTTTTCCACGCTACTTCGAATAAACTTTCCAGTGCGTGAGCAAAAAATTCTGTATTCAGCCATACTCCAACATCGTAACTTGGATGCACATCTTTGTCATCTAATAGCATAAAAAGTATTTGTTCTCCGTCTATTATTGTGAATCTTGCATTTAGTCCTTCTACGTCTCGGACCTCTGCGACTTTTAAGAGGTCTTTCGCAAATTTTTTATTCTTTTCTGTTATCGGTGCAGCTATTCTAATTTTCACTCCCCTTTTTTTTGCAGTTTCCAAAGAAGGCAATAGCGTTTCTAATTTTCTTCCTAATCCATCCTTGGTTGTCACGAGAGTGATTGTAGATTGGGCCTCTCGAACTAACATATCTAAGTGGTTGTATATGTTTTGTCTTGATTTTAATGACCCAGACAAATCACTTGGTTCTACATATTTTATACCATTAGAAAATAATCCTGACAATTCTTCTAAAACATCGTCGCCCTTTAATTTTTCTAATCGTTTAGATTTCTCTTTCGCATTAACTATCAAATTTTTCTTTACCCTTTCTATTACTTCTTCTGGCTTTAGAGCTATGAACTGTATGGGTTTTCCTAGTTTCATTACTATAAATCCCTTTTTTTCTAGGGATTCCAAGATATCGTATGTTCGTGAACGTGGGACGTCTGAGATTGTAGATAGTTCTCCAGCTGTTGATGTTCCCCTGGAAAGTAAGGCAGTCCAAACTTTTACTTCGTACATGTTAAGGTCGAATATTTTTCTTAATCTGCTAAGAAATTCCTCTTTGACTATCATAATTTTATTAATTCTATCTGGTATTTAAATGTTTCTTTGTTTTGTTTCGGTGTTGAGGAGTGAATTTTATCGAAGACAATCACAATTTATCTAATTTGAGGGCAAAAGTTTTTCCTTTGATAATCCCCTCTTCGGAGTAATTAAAATTCTTGCCTGATTTATCTAAGGAGACTCTTTTTGCTCCAACTCTTTCTTTGATAAAATCTATTTGTGATTTCAACTTATCATTAAACTCGGAAGAAATTTCTAATTCAATAAAGTCCGATTTTACTAATCCCGCTTTCTTCCTCGCTGATTGAATTTTTCTTGAAATTTCTCGTGCGAAACCTTCTGCTTCTAATTCTGGTGTGATATTTGTATCGAGTTGGATGCTGAGTTCATCTGACTTTTTATAGACGAGTCTTTTAATATTAAGCTCATTTTTTATGACTTCATTTAATTCGTCGTCGGGTTCTATTGGAGATAATATTGTTGCTTTGGCGAGTGGCCATTTTAAACTTACTCTGGCGACGTCCCTTTCTCTCAATGCAACCGAAACAATATTCCTCGTCGCTGTCATTTGTGCTTCAAGTTTTTCATTAATTAATTCTTCTTTTGCCGTTGGGTAATTTTCTAAATGAACAGATTTTTTATTTCCATTTATATCTTGATAAATCTTCTCGCTAACAAATGGGATTAAGGGGGCTAAGATTTTTGTGGTTTTTTCGAGAACATATCTTAATGTTTTTCGTGCGTTTTTGTCATCTGCGTTAAATCTGTCTCGCGAATTTCTAACATACCATGTTGATAAATCGTCAATATATTTTTTTACAGATGCACAAGCCCTTGCTGTGTCATATTTTTTGAGATGGGTTTCTACTTCTTTATTTAATTTTTCTGTTAATGAAATTATCCACTTGTCCATGATATTAGTTGAAGCTTCGTATTTCTCGTCGCTGTCTTTTTGGTAATCTTGATAGAAGTTTGAAATATTGTATAATATCACTGTAACTTTTTTGTAAATTTCTTTTAGTCCTCTTTCTGAAAAATTGAAATTATCTCCCATTACGACTGGGGATGCGAGAAGATAAAACCGCAAGCTGTCCGCCCCATATTTATCCATAACGCCTAATGGGTCTGGGTAGTTGTTTAGGGACTTTGACATTTTTCTTCCGTCTTCTGCTTGGATTGTCCCTGTCGTTAAAACGTTTTCAAATGGGATTTTGTTGAAGAGGATTGCGGAGAGCGTCATCATATAATAAAACCATGCTCGTGTTTGCCCGATGTATTCTGTTACGAATTGTGCTGGAAAGTTTTTATCAAAATATTCTTTGTTCTCAAATGGGTAGTGGAATTGTGCGAATGTCATCGCTCCCGACTCAAACCAGCAATCTAATACTTCGGGGATTCTTATGTATTCTTCTCCGTCGACGTTTAGTTTGATTTTGTCTAAAAAGTCTTTATGTAAGTCTATTTTTTCTGGTAATTCCTGTGCGTATTTTTTTAATTCTTCAATTGAGCCGAGGACTTTTGTTTTTCCTGATTTAGATTTCCAAATTGGAATTGCCGTCGCCCAGTATCTGTTTCTTGTGATATTCCAGTCGGGTGCGGTAGAAATATTGTGTTGCATTCGTCCCTCTTTTAGGTATTCAGGAATCCAATTTATTTCGAGATTCAATTTCAGAAGTTTTTCTTTTACTTTTTGGATATCTACGAACCAAGCGGGAAGTGCTCGATACATTAGTTTCGTATTGCATCTATAACAGAAGGGATATTCGTGTTCCATTTTTCTTGACATGATTGCCTTTCCAGATTTTTTCAAACTAATTACTATTTTTTCGTTTGTGTCGTGGATAAACTGTCCTGCATATTCTTTTACAGCGTCGGTGAATTTTCCGTTTTCATCAACTGGTTGGACCATTGGTATTTTGTATTTTCTTGCGATTGCGTTGTCGTCTTCACCAAAAGCGGGGGCAATGTGGACAATTCCCGTTCCTTCTTCTGCGGTTACGAAATCGCCTGATAAGATTTGAAATGAATTTGGGTTGTCTTTAAAGTATGGGAATAGAGGTTCGTATTTTTCCCCTTCGAGTTCCTTCCCTTGGACTTCTTTTATAATTGAATATTCGTCGTCGGATTTGTAGAAGTTTTTGATTAAGTCTTTTGCAAGTATGTAGGTGTTGCCGTCGGATTTGTCTTTTATGAATGCGTATTTTAGTTTTGGGTTTATGGCAAGGGCTAAGTTTGAAGGGAGCGTCCATGGAGTTGTTGTCCAAGCTAAAATGTATGCGTCCTCGTCGCTGAGTTTGAATTTTACGGTTACTGTTAGATCTTTTATTATTTTGTAAGAGTTGTCCATTGCAATCTCGGATTTTGCCAAAGGAGTTGAACATCTCGGACAATACATTAGAATTTTTTCCCCTTCGTATAAATATCCTTTTTCGTAAAGTTGCTTGAATGCCCACCAAACAGACTCGATGTAATCTGTGTCCATGGTTTTGTAGCCGTTGTCAAAATCTACCCATCTTCCCACTTTGTCTATGTAGGCTCTCCAATCGTCGGCATAAGTTAAGACCTTGTTTCTGCAAAAATTGTTGAATTTAGCGACGCCGAGTTTTTCAATTTCATCTTTTGAATTTATTTTAAGTTCCTTTTCTGCAATGTTCTCAATTGGTAGTCCGTGGCAATCCCATCCCCATTTTCGCTCAACGTATCTTCCGTGCATCGTCCAGAATCTTGGGAAGACGTCTTTTAGGATTGAAGGTAGTAGCGAGCCGTAATGCGGGAGTCCTGTTGCGAAGGGCGGACCGTCGTAGAAAATGTAGGGTTTATTTTTCTCGGTTTGTTTTAGGGATTTTTCGAATGTTTTATCCTTCTTCCAGAAGTTTAGGATTTGTTTTTCTATGTCTTTGATGTCTGCCATTGTGTTTCTTGGGTATTTGATTATTTAAAATTATTCCCTAACAACATTCAAACTTTCTTCTTCTAAAAAATGAAGCTCCGTCGGGATTATCAAACAAAATGGCATTTCAATTTCTTGCCCTTCTATCTCATCTAAACCATCGTAGAAAACTTTTTGTTTTGGTGTTCCTGCGTTTGAAATTGCGATTATTTTTTCTGGTAAATTTAAGTTTTCTTTTTTGCCTGCTTCTTTAAGTTGGGAGATAGCGTCGCTGATTTTTAATCCTATGTCTGTTAAGATTAAAGTGTGGGCTTGAATTGATTGGTTGCCTTTTACATAATTCATGAACGAGGTTGGTTTGTTCGTGTGTTCTGCCCAGTTTGGCATACTCGCCGTCTTTCCGAATTTGTAAAGAGAAAGTCCTGTTTCTGCTATCGTCGTCATGATTGATGCGTTGTGAAAAACCTTGTAGGGGATTTTTTCCTTTTTGCATTCTAAGATTAGTTGAATGTGTGTCGTTGCTGCAAGAGCGTCTGCATAAACTAAAAGTGCGATGTAGGAGTTTTTTGCTTCGGTTATGATGGATTCGTCCTCGACGTTTGCTCTTGCTATTTCTGTGATTTTTAGGTTTAGGGTTTTTTCTAATTTTTCTATTGGGTAGGGGAAATTTACGGTGTAATTTTCTAGGTAAATTTTGTCGCAGGATTTTAGTGTGGATAGTGCGTCGGCTGAGATTGAGTTTTTGTTCATGCCTGTTCCGATTAGGTAGAATGCCATGGGTGTTTTTGGGGGTTTGGGGTTTTAAAGTTTGGGATGGGAGTTAAATTATATCATTCTTCTCATCTGCCCTTTCCCCAAATTGAAGATTTACAGGACCTTTTGTTTCCAAGAATATTAAGTGAATTGGTGCCCTTAAGTGGTCTTCTTTTTCTAATTCGATTATCTTTTTCGTTGGATTTGTCAAACAGAATTTTAAGTGTCCAGAATATCCCGCATCTATTATTCCCGCAGAAAGATACAATCCCTTAAACGCGTAGGTAGTTCGTAGGAATGGAATAGAAATTAAATTGTTTGGCATCTTGATTTTTTCTTTTGATAAAACAAGTTTTGTTTCTCCAGGAGATATTTTAAAATCCTCAAGCGATAAATCGTAGCCATTTGAAGTTATCCTTTCTTTGTTCCCCAAATCAATTAATCCATTGTCAATCATTCTTTCAATTTCTTTGTCAGTTAGTACTGCCATATTTGAATTAATTGACCAATATTTTTAAGCTTTGTGGCGTTTATCGTTATCTAATTTTGTTTGAGTTTTGATTTTTCTCTAAAAAATACCGAGGGGCGATTCGTAGTTTTTTGTTAAATGTAGGATTTTCATTGGTGGGTTTTTCAATTTTTTAGATGGCAGTTTGGCTGTGCCCTGACAATTGACTGCTTATGCTTGAATGTATTTAGATATATTTTCCAAAGACTTTTCTAACTTCACTAGTGTTTAATGATTTTTTCTCTAAAAAATAATCTGCCCCTTTCAAGAATGCATTCACTACCACTGGAAAATCATTGGAAGAACTATTCATAATTATCGGGGTTTCCTTATCAAACTCTCGTATTTTTCCTATTGCATATGTGCCAGTTTGTTCAGGATAGATTATTCTACCATGTTGTATGAGTGTATCTGACCTATCTTCCTGCATATCATAGTCAGTTACAATTAAATCATACTTTGTAGTTTTGGCTTTTTCAATCAAAGTTCTTACGGTAGAAACTTCATCTATTTCACACCCACCGAGCATACCTTTTAGTAATTTTCTATGTCCTGCATCATCATCTGCTATTAATATTCTTTTTAGGTCTTTCATTTTATGATTTATTTCCTTATGGTTTATTTAAATTTGATACCTTTATTAAGATATTAGACTATTTAAATCCTTCTATTTTGTAGTTACTATAAAGTTAATAAACTTCAGAAGAGAATGCAAGATAGACTTACTTTCCCAATATATTAGTTCCCCCATCTTTTTTCTTCAACCTGAAAAATTCTATTTTCTCTGTAAATCCCAAAATTGTTCTACCTGTTTTGATTCGCTTCTCTTCGTATTTGTGAATTGTTTAGCGGTATCATGCCGAAATGGGCAATTTTAAAAAGATGTATTCCGTGAGTTATCTAGGGGTAGAGAATATATAATTAAGGCTGCGGGGGAGGTTTTAAAATGGATAAGAAAAAAACTTTGATAGAAAATTTAAGAAAATTTAAGAAAAAGATTACTTTGGGATATTTCCCTGAGAATGTTATCCTTTTTGGTAGTATGGTGAGTGGCAAAACGCACAAAGACAGCGACGTGGATTTAATGATTGTTAGCAAGAGGTTCGAGGGTGTGAGTAGCTTGAAGAGGTCACCAAATTTATATCTGGAATGGCAGTTGGATTATCCCGTAGATTTTTTGTGTTATACTCCGAAAGAGTTTGATAATTTGAAAAACAGAATTACTATTGTGAGAGAAGCTGTGAAAACTGGAATTGAAATTTAGCAATTTAAAATTATGCTCTGTTCCAAACAAAGGTCGTGATAAAAACAAATGTCAGGGTTAGTGCAATTTGTTTATCGAGAGTATAAAATACCGACGCTGAAATCGCCAATACCCAAAGTAGGATTGGGAAGTAGGGAGGTTGCGAGTAAATCCCTTTTTCGTCTTTTGTCGTGTGGGCTAAGAGAAACCCTAGTGGGATTGCTAAGATTAGTGTCAAGTATTCTATCATAATATTTTTAAGTTGGGTGTCTTTTAATATATATCGCAGTTCATCATATTCTAAAATGTTCATGAAATAGGCTGTCTATCTTATTTACAAAATCGTAAGCGTCTTTTTTAATTTCATCCGCGAGATTTTTTGTTGTCTGTTTCGTTATGCTGTATTGTGCGATTTCTCTTTTTTGTCTGGCTCCAGAAATTTTTTCTATTTCTTCTTTTCGGAGCTGTGTGTTTTTTATTAATAATAAGTCTTTTTTTTCTAAATAGTTTCTTTTTACAAAATATTCTTCGAGGATTAAAATTGTCGCTGTGTGATTTTTGCTTCTAAGTCCTATTTTGACGAGCAGGGCTAAGGCGGATGAATACATCGCATAATATGCAGTTATTACAACCCATTCTGAGGAATCATATTTATTTGGGATTTTTAATAGGTTTCTTACTTCTGGATTGTTTTGGATTTCTGAGAGCAAGCTCATTGTGACTAAATTATTTTTGGCCTTTTTTAAGTATTCAGTGGATAGGGGGATGACGTTTTTGTCTTTGGCAATTTGGTTTTTTCTGAAATAAAACTTTAGTGTGCTATTCATTTTAGATATGCTCTTGAATAAAACAATTCATATCCTCTAAAAATTATTCCAAATTTAACTAAGTCTTTCCAAAAAATTATATTTTCTCTTTTTATCTTTTTAAATTCTGATTTAGAAATTATTACTGGGGCGAAGTTTAAGCCAGTTTCATATTTTAAACCTGTTATTTCTCTTTCGTACTTTTTTTTATTTGGGCTTACACACAAGACATCTATATCGCTTTCTTTTAGTTGCCCACCTTTGGCATAACTTCCGAAGACAGCTAAAAAGTCAATATCGTCGTCGTAGTTTGAGAGTGTGTTAAAAATTGTTCTATGTTTTTTGGAAAATTTATTTAGATTATCTTTTGCATAAAGGAAGAAGGTTGCTTTCAATTCTTCTTTTTCAAAATTTGCGGAATAAACAATGGTATTTCCAAATCGTTTTTTCATCAAGATGTCCTTTTTTTCAAGCTGTTTCGTGGTTCTATAAACTGGCTCATATGATAAATGACTTTTCCTCATTATTGTTTTTATTGTTTTTTCTTCCCCATCTGGAAAGAAACTGCTTAATATTTTTAGTTCGGTTTCTTTTAACATCTATTGTCTCTCCAATAGTATTATTGGCTTTCCTATATTTAAAGTTTTCGGAGTTGTTTTGTTGAGGATTGGGTGATAGCTAAATATCTGCCCGGGAAATATACTTTAATTTTAAAAAAGAAAAATCCAAAGTTTTTATTTTATGTTTCAAAGAATGAATTTATCGGGGTAAGAATTCCAGATTGTGAATTTATGAAATTGGTTGCCGAGGCTGGTGTGCCGTTTATTACAACGTCGGTGAATTTATCGGGAGAGCCTTTTGTGGTTAGTATAAAGGATATTGATAAAAGTATTTTGGATGGCGTTGATGTTGTTGTTGATTCTGGGGTGCTGGATGGGAGGCCGTCGGTTTTAATAAGGGATGGTAGGGAAATTGTTCGATAGATTTTTAATAATGTTCTTACGTAGGATGAGATGGCTCTCATTGACGTTCACGCACATTTGGAAAGTTCCAGATTTGAGAAAGATTTGGACGAGGTAGTTTCGAGATTTAAAAAGACAGGAGGTAAGCTTATTATTACGTCTGGGGTGAATCCTACGACAAATCGGGAGGCGTTGGAGATTTCTAAAAAGTATGATTGCGTAAAGACTTCTTTTGGGATTTATCCTATTGATGCTTTGATGGAGGGGGTGGAGAGTAAGAATTCTTCAAGAAATATTGAAAAATTTAAAGTTGACGAGGAGCTTTCTTGGATTGAAGAACATAAGAATGATTGTGTTGCCGTCGGTGAGATTGGGCTTGATTATAATCAGGATGAGTTTCGGACTGAAGAGATGAGGAGGAAACAAAAGGCAAATTTTAGGAAGATTTTAGAGGTTGCGAAAAAAATTGATAGGGTTGTCGTCGTGCATTCCAGAAAAGCGGAGTTGGATGCGATTGAAATATTGGAGGAGATGAAAATGGAGCGGGTTGTGATGCATTGTTTTAATGGGAAGAAATCTTTGATTAGAAGGTGTGTTGAGAATGGTTGGAGTTTGTCGGTGCCGCCCGTGATTACACGATTGGAGCATTTCAAGATGTTGGTTGAGATGGTTCCTTTGGGTAATCTATTAACGGAGACGGATTCTCCATATTTATCTCCCGTAGCTGGAGAGAGAAACGAACCTGCGAATGTTAATATAACTTTAGGGATTATTGCGGAGATTAAGGGGCTGGATATTGAAGTTGTTAATGATTGTATTGCGAGTAATGTGCAGAATTTGTTTGGTTCTATTTTTTTAAACTAGTGTTTCGGTGCGAGTGGGCTTTCTGATATTAAAATAATTAGTGCGGCAATTGTGATTGCTATTTTAGACCACATTGCACTTGGATTTACCCAGATTAAAATTAAAATTAAAATTGCTAAAATGCCTTTATGTCTGCATCCTCGTTCGGTGCAGCATGAGTCTTGATTTGTAATAGGGGTAGTTTTATTTTTTTTCTTTGCCATTATCTTTTTGGTTTGTAATTAAGTTATCTAATGCATTTGGCTTTTTAACTGTATTCCTTTTCTTCTTGAGTTGTTTTTTTAGTTGTGGCCACTTTTCCTCTAGGGATTTCTCGTCGCTGTGATAAATTATTCCGATTGGGATTGCCCCAGATTTTGAATTATAATCGAATTCTTCCGCTAATTTTTCTGCAACTTGTTTATTTCTGTTGTCTTGAATTTTATACATTAGTTCATCTTTGTTGTTGATGTCTTTATTAAATACGAGACAATCTTGGATTACTTCTACGAACGAGAATCCACGATGAGCTATTGCCTTTGTAAAAGTTTCTGTCATGTGCTGGATGTCTTTGGCGTTTGTTCTTGCTATAAATGTTGCGTTGCTTGCAAGTGCGAGTTTTATTGGGTTGAAGGGTTTATCAAAAACCCCGAGAGGTTCAGATTTTGAGACATATCCTTGTTGTGATGTTGGGGTTGGTTGTCCTGTTGTCAGCGAGAAGGACTGATTGTCATGGAGTATCAGCGTCATATCTGCATTGTATTTGAATGCGTGAATGAAATGCGCCATCCCTTCTGCATAAGCTCCCCCATCTCCTGCAAACGCCAAAACCTTTAAGTTTGGGTTTCCGAGTTTCATTCCAATTGCCGTCGGTATCGCTCGTCCGTGCAGACAATATATTCCAGAGAGATTTATGTAGTCGAAAATTTTTGCGTGGCACCCGATGTCTGTTGTGATTGCGAAGTCGGTTTGTTTTGCTTTTTTAGATTCGATTAAGTTGGTAATTGTTTGCTTTACCGAGGCTAATATCATGTGGTTTGGACAGCCTGGGCACCATGTGATTTCCGATTTTGTTGATAGGTTGGGTTTCATAAAATCTCCCCTATTAAATTTTTTAATTCGTTTGTGTGGAATGGGCGACCGTTATATTTTAGCAACCTGTTATCAATTTTTATCCCTGTTTTTTCTCTAATTAATCTTCCAAGTTGTCCAGTGACATTACATTCAACTAAGATTATGTTATCAGCTTTGCTAATTTCTTTTTTTATTTCCTGGGATAGTGGTTTCATATATATGACTTGCAAGAATTTAGCGTCGAGGTTTTTAATTGCGTCCTTAATTGCTCCTGAAGTTGAGCCCCATCCTATAATTAGATTTTTGGATTTTTTGTTTCCATGGATTTTTATCATCTCAAAATTCTTTTGAATGTATTTTTTAATATCGTTATATTTTTTTATTCTTGCGTCTGCGTTCTTTTCTGTTATGGTGTATGATTCTGTAGAGTTCCCGAATACATCGCTCTCGTAGGATGAATTTTTTACAAGATTTTTACCTGGGAGTAATCTATTTATTTTGAATATTGGAGTTTTTTTTGGTTTTTGCGTAGATGAGAATTCTGATTCTGCAAGGTGTTTGTCGGAAAGTATAATCGAGAGTGTTCGAAATTTTTCTGCTAATAGTAGGGCTTCCGATGTTTTTTCAATTAATTCTGTTGGGTTTCCTGGTGCTACTACAACTCGAGGTGCCTCGCCGTGTCCTGCTCGTAGTGCGATGTCTAAATCTGATTGTGCAGTATATGTTGGGACTCCTGTTCCTGGTCCTGCTCGTGAGGATAAATATACAGTTAGGGGTATTTCTGCTATTCCTTGAAGTGAGAGTGTTTCTCCCATTAAGTCGAATCCGCCGCCAGAAGTTCCTGTCATTGTTTTTGTTCCTGCAAATGATGCCCCGATAGCCATCGATATTGCGGATATTTCGTTTTCGGCTTGGAACACCATTAAGTTATTTTTAATTTGATTTTTTGCGAGCTCGTGCATCGCGTTTGTTGCTGGTGTCATTGGGTAGGCAACGTAAAGTTGAAGCCCAGAGTTAATCGCACCTATGGATATTGCTTGTGAGCCAGAAAGGATTGTTGGAGAGTTTTTTAGTTTGGGCAATTTCTCTGATGTATTTGTTGAGTTATACCCAATCCTCCCGGCTTTAATGGATTCTGTCGAGTTTTTGAATTGGAACTTTATTTCGTTTTCTAAGAAGGAAAAAGGAATTCCAAAGATTTTTGTTAGGGTTCCTGCGAGGGCTATGTTAAGATTTCTGCCCATGTCTTTAAACTGCTCCCCGGTTACAAGAATGCCGTTTTTTTTCAATGCTTGTTTGTGGGTTTTTATGCTTCTGTTGTCTAGGGCGATTAGAACATCTATTTTTGAATCATGTGATTCTATTGCTTCGTCAGAAAATGCTAATGTGTTAAAATTATGTCCTCCTCTAATAAGTGATGCGTAGTCCCGATAATTAAATGTAAAGTATCCATATTTACCGAGTACGTTAGAGAAGATTTGTGAGACTTTGTTGATTCCCTGTCCTGCTTGTCCGCCGATGGTTATATTTTTTTTCATATTAATGTTATGAATTACTATTTATTATTCTCTTGACTTCATCGACAGATTCTGGATTTACTAGTGTCATCAATCCCTTTGGTTTTTCATTTATCAATAATGCCTTTAAAATCCTTCTCATAATTTTTCCAGATCTTGTTTTTGGGATGTCGGAAACGAAGAATATTCTTTTCGGTCTTGCGGTTGGTCCTATTTTTATATCTACATATTTTCTTAGTTCTTGCTCAAGTTTTTTTGATGGTTTACCTTTTTTGAGAACTACAAATGCCATTGGGACTTGTCCTCGTATTTCGTCTGGCATTGGGACTACTGCAACGTCATCTACTTTTTTATTATCATGAATTGCGTTTTCTACTTCTGCGGTTGCAAGGCGATGTCCAGCCACTTTCATTACGTCGTCAGTTCTGCCTGTAATTCGAATTAATCCATTTTGTAGATATGCTCCGTCTGAAGTGTCATACATGGTCTTAAATTTTTTCCAGTAAGTATCCACGTATTTTTTGTGATTGTTAAAGACTCCGTGCAACATCCCTGGTGCGAATGGGCTTTTTTGAACTAAGAAGCCTGGCTTCCCTTTTGGTGTTGGGCGTCCTTCGTCGTCGACAATTGAATGTCTAGTTCCTGGGAAGCTCTTACCTGAAACGGTTGGGACAAATGGTCCGATTCCAGGTATTGTATTGATGAGCGTCCCTCCTGTTTCGGTTTGCCACCATGTATCAATTATTGGGCAACGAGATCCTCCAACTGTTCTAAAATACCACATCCATGATTCTTTATCTATTGGTTCTCCTACACTTCCTAAGACTTTTAACGAGGATAAGTCATATTTAGTTATCCATTTCTGTGGAGCTTTCATAAACATTCTTATTGCTGTTGGGGCTGTATAGAATACATTTACTTTGTGGTCTTGTATTATTTTCCACCATCGTCCTGGGTTTGGGAAATTTGGCCCACCTTCATAAATTAAAGAAGTTGCTCCAACAAGAAGGGGCCCATACATTCCATAGGTGTGTCCAGTTACCCATCCTATGTCTGCTGTGCACCACATTGTATCTTCTGGATGTAAGTCGAAGTTCCATTTTGATGTCCAGTATGCTTGTGCCGCATATCCTCCTGTATCGTGAATTATCCCCTTTGGTTTTCCGGTCGTGCCTGATGTGTAAAGTAAGAACATTGTATCTTCGGAATTCATTATTTCTGGTTTGCAATAAGAGGATGCTTTTTCTATTTCTTCGTTGAAATCAAGAACATTTCTTCCTCTGGTTTTAGTGCCTGTTCTTTTTGCTACTATTATTTTTTGTATGGTTGTTTTTTTCGCTGCTTGTTTTGCTTTTTTGAAGAGATTTTCTGGTTTTCCTCGTCGGTAATATCCGTCGGAAGTGATTAATATTTTAGCTTTTCCATCTTCTATTCTGGCTTTAAGTGCTTCTGCCGAGAATGCTGAAAAAACTACAGAGTGTATCGCACCTATTCTTGTGCAGGCTAACATTGAGATAAGTGCTTCTGGAATCATTGGGAGGTAGATGGAAACTATGTCTCCCTTTTTTATTCCGTATGATTTTAATACGTTTGCAAATTTATTTATTTTGTCGTAGAGTTCTCCGTATGATATTTTAATTGGCTTCTCGTCTTTTGGTTCTGGTATCCAGATTAATGCGGTTTTGTTTGGGTTTGCTAAATGACGATCTACACAATTTACTGAAAAGTTTAATTTTCCTCCCTTAAACCATTGGAAATATGGGAGCTTTTCCGTGTATGTTTCGTTCCAGTCTTTTTCCCATGTCAATCCTTTCTTTGCTAAATCTCCCCAAAATTTTACAGGGTCTTTATTCGCTTTTTCATATATTTTAGCGTCGGTGATGTTAGCAATCTTTTTCATTTCGTCGCTGGGGTAGAATTCGTTACCTTTTTTTATTACGTATTTTATACCTTTTTTTTTCATCTTTTTCGACTTGCGTCGTCACCTTCTTCTTTTTGTTTGCTTATCTTTATAAATATTTCTGAAAAATTTACATCATCCCTTCTTCATCTATTCCTGCTTCTTCGTCGTCGGTCTCTGGTTGTTTTGTTGTCTCTTGTTTAGAAAGATCTTTTGAATCTATTGAGTTTATCATCTCTTTAAATTCTTGAAATTTATCTGCCTTGATTCTTACTCCTGCCTTTGTAAATCCAGTGTATCGTTCGGAGTGGACGAATTCTCTTATTGTTAGTCCTGCTTGTCCTCCGAAGTCGTCGAGTCTTATGATTATGTCGGTCTCATCATTCTTTTTTATTTTTCCAATGTCTTTTTCCATGTTCTATTAAATTTTAACTCCTGTCTGGGCTGATAGGTTTGCATCGTTGATGTCTGTTGCGGTTTTTCTCTTTTTTACTTTTTCCATTCCTTTCTCTATTTCTCCATCTAATGTTTCTAAAAAAATCTTTCCTCTTATTGCTCCTATAAATATAAACATGGTTATTGCGAATATCAAAATTATTATAGATAATCCAGTTGGCATTCCGAGTTTGAAAAATTCGGAGACTACTGCTATAGCATAATAAATTGCGTATACTACCCATGTTAGTCTTGCGAAGAAGAGGCTTGGGGTTCTTATAGAAAACCAGAATATAATAATGATAGGTATAATTGTTAAGATGGTTGCTCCCATTGCTCCATATTGGGCTCTGATGCCTTCTATCATTCCGTTGGGTATGCCCATTATCGCTAATAATGTTATAATTATCGTCGTCGTCCATCGAATCCAACCTTTTTCTTTCCCAAAGAAAGATTCTATTGATGAATAGACTACCATTCCTATAAGAATCGTCATGAAAATTTTAGTAATGGATAATGTTCCAATTATTGTATCCCCAAAAAATGCTCCAAAAAATGCTCCAATGCCTTGTCCTAGATTATGTAGTCCTGTTCCAGCGATTTCCCCTGCTTGTTGCGGATCTATTGTTGTTGCTCCCAAAACCCAGCTCATCGTTGATATAAAAAATATGCTGAATGCGGAGAACGTAAAAATCTTCTTTGTATTCATGTTGGGAGAAGGTCTTATTTGTTTATAAATATTCCCATGCTAAATTATATAAAGTCGATGTCTTTGTTTTGTGGATGAAGAAAAGTATTTTTATGGCGAATGTTATTTTTTCTATGTCGTTAGTTTTGGCTGGTCCTGTTCAGGGGGTTCAGCAACTTTTGACTGGGTTGGGGCAAATTATTATGCTGATTCTGCGGTTCCTTGGAAGTGTGGTTCTAAATATAAACTCTATAAACCAATTTCTTTTCGCTAAAATATTATTGTTTATTCTAATTCTGCTTATTGTTTATACTGTAATAAAGAAAAATGGAGTTTTTGGAGGAAGAAATAATAAACCGATTCATTGGATAATCTCTATTTCTGTTTCAATATTGGCCGTGAAATATTTGCCTAACAATTTTATACAGGCGATATTGATACAGTATGGGGCGTTAGCGATTGGACTAACGGTTTTTCTTCCGTTAGCGATTTATTTCTTTTTTATTCATCAGTCTGGAGTTGGTCCATTTGGAAGGCGAATCGGGTGGATTGTCTTCGCGACTGCGTTCTTCGCGCTTTGGTCTTTTAGATCTAGCGAGCTTGGTAGTGCTAACTATATATATTGGGTAGCGATAGGTTTTATTCTTTTTTCAATAATGTTTGATAAGAGTATTCATAAGTATTTTGGACTCTCAGATTTTAAGAAATTTCAGGATAAGCATCGTGAGAAGATGAAGCGAAATATTATGAGAGATTTTAGGGTGCTTGATGAAGATTTTGCAAAGGGGATAATCAATAGAGAAACATATAATAGAGAGGCGCATGAATTAAAAGAATCTATGAAGGCGTTATCTAACTAGATGTTCTAATCCTTTCGATATCCAATAATTTTTCTTTTCCCCCCGACGCCCTCGTAAATTGGGACCTCTTTCTTCCCATCTTCATTTTTTCTTTTTCCACTTGTTTCGGAGCGTAGTGAAATTATAATTCCTATAATTATTGCCGTAATTCCGATGCCGGAAATATAATTTGGGTTTATTGTAGCTAAAAGTTTCCATCCGAATTGAATTTTATTAAAGCCGATAGTCATTATGGCAATTCCTATGATAGAAATAGCGTAGCCAATTATTTTTTTCATAATAAACAGAGTTTACAATTATTTATAAAACCTTCTTTTTTCTTAAGACTATGAAACCGTTTTTATTGGATGTGAGGACGCCTGAAGAGTTTAATCAGGGAAATGTAGCTGGGTCTGTGAATATCCCAATGGATGATATACCAGATAATTTGGAAAAGATTCGAGGGATTAGGGAGCGTATTGTTATAATTTGTCATTCTGGTGCTAGGGCTCATGTAGTGCAGTCTTTTTTTCGGCAAAATGGAATTGATAATACTGAGGTTCTTGAAGGCGGAGTTATGGTTCATGGGTTTAGCCCAAAAATATTATAAAAGAAGATTTGTTTGTTTTTGTATGAGTAAATATTTAGAAATTTTGATTGGTTTGTTTCTTTTGTCCATTGCTGTTTATGCCTGGGCTACTAATTTGGCGGATTTTGGAAGAGCTGCTGTTCTGGTTTTGCAGGGAGTAATGATGTGGGTTATCCTCGGAGTTGGTCTTATTTTAGTTATGATGGGCTTAGCTGGGTTGAGAGAATAGCACAATAATTAATTTAAACATAAGAAGTCTTGTCTTGGATGGAAGATTTATGTGTTCGATGTAAGGGGAAGGGGCTTTGTGGTAAGCCATGTAAAATTCTTGCTAGATTTAGGCAGAGTGCGCCAAAACCGAAGTTGCATTTTTCTGGGAAATCTGCACCTGAACTTTTTGTGGGGAGGGTTGGCTATCCTAATATTAATTCTGGGATTTTGGTTCCTTCCGAAAATGATAATATTGCAAATTTTCCGTCTGCAGAGGAATGGGCGAAAAATAATTTTTCTATTGCCAATGTCTTGAGACTTCGAGGTCAATTGATTTATGGGAAAACCCAAATGAATGTTAAAATTTCTAATCGTTTGAAGCAGGTTACGCAGGAACTTGCACTTGCATCTAAGCCAGTGTCGACGGAGATATTTCTAAAAAAGAAGCCAACTTTTCATTTTAGTATTGATAAGGTCTTTCAGCCTATGACAAATCCAGCTCCTCTTCGTCGTGCTATTTTAGAGGAGAATACCCGAGTTTCCAAAAAAGTAGATTATCTTGCGAATGATAGTGATGTAAAATCAGTGGATGCGATTAATGAGCTTTATTCTGCGAACGTTAAAATTGACCAGCTGCAGAAACTTTTGTCTGTCGGGCTTTTGGGGACGAAGATGAAGAGAAAAATGGTTCCGACGAGGTGGGCGATTACGGCGACGGATGATACGATTTCGAAACAGCAATTAGAGAAAATAAGATATTATCAGGAGATTAATCAAATAACTTTACTTTCTGGTAATTTCGTTGGGAACTATATCTATGCTTTGCTTTTGCCTGGGCGTTTTTCTTTTGAAGTTCTTGAGGCTTGGATTGCTGGAGCGGTTTTTTCTGGCGAGGAGACGCAATTAACTCAGGACTATGAGGGGTTTAATGGTAGGAAAAAATATGCGTTTGACGTCGCTGGTGGGTATTATGCGATACGACTTCCACTCTGTGAATATTTGGAGAAGGTTAAGCGTCAGGCGACCGTTTTGATTTTTAGAGAAATTCGCCCCGAGTATTATGCTCCGCTTGGCGTCGGCGTTGTTAGGGAAACTGCGAGGAGGACTTTTGCGGGTAAGCCGAAATATTTTGACAGTGTTGAGGATGCTTTGAATGAGATTGGGGCGGAGATTGGAACACCGATTGAAAAGGTTAGAAATAAGTCTTGGATTTTGAAAAATTATGGGAAGCAGAAAAGTTTAGGGGAGTTTTTTTAGGGGTTTCGGTAGCGTTTGAGTTGTTTTCAATAAGACAGTTGTTTTGTGAGTGCGATGCACGACGAGGATAAAGGCAAAAAACATAAAGGACTATTGATTGTTAATTCTGATAATGAATTTGCGGAAGAATATATTAAAAAGCAAAACTAAATTTGGAACTTTGTGATTTTTATAAACAGAAAGGATTTGACTATAAAATTCCGGAAGAATGGTTTTACACTCTCTATTATTGCGCCTTGGCAATTCTGTCCAAATTTGGAGTTGAGAGTAGAAGCCAAAAATGCACTGCTTATTTTTTAAGATATATTAAGGATAAAAATTTGATAGAATATGGTGACGAATTTATTGATAGGATAATTGTTTATGGGAGTAAGGGGAAAAT
>VAPM010125164.1_pt1 | contig 19040 bp, 23 predicted proteins | sample 3395091 | NCBI WGS metagenome assembly VAPM01 (sample SAMN08290445, study PRJNA428436) | hydrothermal vent metagenome | isolation source: Deep-sea hydrothermal vent chimney 3 | place: Pacific Ocean: Juan De Fuca Ridge | reverse complement strand
GATAAAAATGGCAATGGCACTCACAAGTGATGCAATAAAAAAGCCCTGATCTTCAATCCAGAACACCTCTCGGTCCAGCAGCATATCACGCAGGGAACCACCACCTAATCCAGTGGCAATCGCAATAATGATCACACCAAATAAATCAAATTGTTTAAAGCCCGCTTTAAGCACACCGGAAGCGGATGAAACAATCACTGCAATTAACGTTATCCAGTATAAATTTTCTAATAAAACAGGGGTCGGGTTTACAATCATAATGTCTACTTTTGAGTAGTTTCACCGCACCGTAGCAAACTTTTAATCTAATAGCGACTTAACAAACAACGCCTAGCCAACCTGCATTCCAGACAGAACAAGCTCACCGCGCTGGCTTGTCGCAGACAACGCAAATCGCCGACCCTGTCCTGAATATTCTATTTTTAACCATAAGTCCATTTCGGGTAACCAGCCCTCGCCCTGCTCGGGCCATTCAATCAGGTTAATACAATTTTCGTTAAACATTTCCTGTGCACCAATCAACTCAAGCTCTTCCGGATCGGCTAGCCGGTATAAATCAAAATGATGGATAGTAAGTTCACCAATCCGGTAAGGCTCTAAAATGGTATAGGTTGGACTTTTCACGTTGCCCTGATGACCCAGTGCCTGCAAAAAACCACGTGCAAAAGTGGTCTTACCGGCACCCAGTTCGCCTTGCAAGGCAATAAAACACGGGGCGGTAACAGCCGCAGCCAACTTTGCGGCAAAGGCTTCGGTTTGTTCGGCGGTGTTTAAAACAGTATCGAGTTGCTGCATGACTAAAATTAAAATTTGGGGTTAACCAGACGTCGGATCCAGCTCATTAAATCGGATGCCAGCATACCGCGTTCGCCCACCACTTTTGCAGCTTCGTCTCCAGCTTTGCCATGTATCACCACGCCCAGTTCGCTGGCTTGCTGATTGGATAAACCCTGTGCAATTAAACCACTGATAATACCGGTGAGCACATCGCCCATACCGCCGCTTGCCATACCCGGATTGCCGTAAGGGCAAACACTCGGCAGGCCTTGTTGCGATTTAATAAGCGAACCTAATCCTTTTAATACCGCAATGCCGCCAAATTGTTTGCTTATATCCTCGACGCTTTTAAAGCGGTCTCGCTGTATTTCAGCAGTGGATAAACCTAACAAGCGCCCCGCTTCACCAGGGTGCGGCGTAAGTATCCAGTTATCATATTGTTGATTTGATTCAGCCAGTAAATTCAGCGCATCGGCATCCACTACCATTGGCAACCCGGAGTCCATCGCCATGACTAATAAATCCTGCGCCCATTTAGACTGCCCTAATCCCGGCCCAATACCCACTACCGAGGCTAACGATAGTAGCGGCTGGATCTCTTCGGCATGGCTAACACCATAACAAATCAGTTCGGGGCGAGTCGCATTTAATGACGTTGCGTGTTCAGGGTGAGTCACAATGGTTACCCGCCCGGCTCCCACTCGTGCTGCTGCTTCACCCGCTAAACGAATGGCACCAGGCATGCCCGGCGCGCCACCAATTAACACAACGTGCCCAAAGTCGCCTTTATGTGCATTACGTAAACGCCTGGGTAACAGCTTACTCAAGTTTTCATAATCCAGACGATAACCCGCCGGGCTGCGCATGTCATACAAGGCTTTAGGCAGTTTTAAATCACTGAACAGAACTTCACCACTGTACTCGGGGCCATCACCGGTAATAAGCCCCTGCTTTAAACCGATATAAGTCAGTGTTTTTGTTGCCTTCACCGCAACACCCTGCGGTACGCCGGTATCGGCATTTAAACCTGAGGGAATATCAATAGAGAATACTGGTTTTGTTTGCGCGTTCAGTAGCTTAATTGCAACGGCATATTTGCCATCGATATTGCCACGCACACCGGTACCCAGCATGGCATCGACGGCAAGATCATAATCATCACTGCCAGAATCATCTATAAACTCAACGGGGGTAATGCCACTGCCAAGTAAACGTTGTTGTGCTGCCAGGGCATCGCCTTGTAATTTGTTCTCATCACCGACTTGTAAAACCCGAACTTCAAATTCCTGTTCAGCCGCTAAACGCGCAATCACAAAACCGTCACCCGCATTATTACCAGTGCCACACAACACCAGCAGCCGTTTACATTCTGGCCACTCAGAGCAGATAAATTGAAAAGCAGCCTCGCCCGCGCGTTCAATCAGCACATTACCCGATATGTGAAAAGCATCCATCGCATAGCGGTCCAGCTCTTTTACTTGTGCTGCCGTGTAGATATTTTGAGATAATGGTTCCATACCCTGTATCATAGCCTCTGTCAGATTAAAAAAACATCCCATAAAAATATGCCTACACTATCTACCCCAACATTCGACCCACAACAACTTGAAACGCTGGCCGACGATATTAAAAACTGGGGCAACGAACTGGGCTTCCAGCATGTCGGTATTAGCGATACTGAATTGTCCAAAGCTGAAGCAACATTATTAGACTGGCTGGATCAGGGCTACCATGGAGACATGGAATGGATGGCCAGGCACGGCAGTAAGCGCAGCCGCCCGCAAGAGCTTGTACCGGGCACCTTGCGTGTCATCAGTGTACGTCTGGATTATTTACCCGAACCTGCACAAGACTGTATAGATTTACTGGCACAACCCACACAAGCCTACATTTCACGTTATGCCTTAGGCCGTGATTACCACAAACTATTACGCAAACGTTTACAAAAACTCGCTGATAAAATTTTAAACGTTACCAGTGAAGCTGGATTTGATAAACCAGGCTTTCGTGTTTTTGTTGATAGCGCGCCGGTACTCGAAAAAGCCCTTGCCGAAAAAGCCGGGCTGGGCTGGATAGGTAAACACAGCAATCTATTACAAAAACAAATCGGTTCGTGGTTCTTCCTTGGTGAGCTTTATATTAACCTGCCCTTACCGGTTGATGCGCCAGCCGAAAATCATTGTGGCACCTGCACTAGCTGTCTGGATATTTGCCCAACCAACGCTTTTATTGCACCTTATAAACTTGATGCCCGAAAATGTATTTCCTATTTAACCATAGAAAATAAAGGTGCCATTCCCGAAGAATTTCGCTCGCAAATGGGTAACCGTATTTATGGTTGTGACGACTGCCAGTTATTCTGCCCGTGGAACCGTTTTGCAGAACAAACAAACGAACAGGATTTTAAACCCCGCTACAACTTAAACAACACCGAACTGCTGCGTTTATTTAACTGGAGTGAAAAAGAATTTCTGGACAATTTACAGGGCAGCGCCATTCGACGTATCGGCTACGAAAGCTGGTTAAGAAACATTGCCGTTGCTCTAGGCAATGCTTTGGCGAGCAACCCAAATGATACGGCAATAAAACAGGCACTGTCCGCACGGCTCGACGCCGCATCTGATCTGCTGCGTGAACATATTGAGTGGGCGCTCAATGTTAATGCTGCACTTTAGGCCGAAACATTAATCCCGCCAACCCCTTGCCGGTTGGAATCTGTACCACTTCCAGCGTCTGCCTCTTTTGCCTTTTCTGAACCCACTGCTTTTAATACCTCACTGGCGGCTTTGCTTGCATTGTTCACCCCGGTTTGTAATTGTAAAAAAGCGGAATCGAAAGATGTATCTATTTTCATATTATTACCTTTTAATTGCTTGCTATAGCATTGATAAAACTGCAACAATTGTGCCTGATAACCAATAACAGACAACGTTATAAAAAACATGCACTTAAAAGCTATCCCTGCACCAGTAAAAGACAATACCAGTGGGCTAATTCTTGCCGGTGGCCGCGGACAACGTTTTAACAATCAGGACAAGGGACTTATCCCATTTCAGGAAACAACACTGGCCGAATATGCCATTGCCCGATTGGCTCCGCAGGTAAGCCATATTTTAGTCAGCGCAAACCGACACCAGAACTACTATCAAAAGTTAAACGCAACCTGCATTAAGGATATTTTTCCAGATTACCCGGGGCCATTAGCCGGGATTCATGCGGCACTTGAAAATATAGAAACTGACTGGCTGGCAAGCATTGCCTGTGATACACCGTGTTTTCCAAATGATTACGTGGAAAAACTCTCTACCGCTCTCTCGCAGTCAGATTCACTCGTTGCTGTTGCTAAAAGCAATAACCGGCTACAAAATGTATTTATGCTTGTACACAAAACCTTATTTAGCTCACTGGATGAATTTATTAAAAGCGGTGAACGCAAAGCACAAATATGGCTTGAGCAACATAATCCTGTTATCGTTAATTTTAATAAGCCAGTACATGCATTTTATAATATTAATACACCTGAAGACCTGACCAAAATAGAAAAGTTGAAATGTAATGACTAAAACAATCCCCTTGCTTGGTTTTGTTGCCTACAGCGGCACAGGCAAAACAACCTTGCTTGAAAAGTTAATTCCCCTGTTAAGCAGCAAAAATATTCGTACCGGTTTAATTAAACACGCACATCATAACTTTGATATTGATATACCCGGCAAGGACAGTTACCGGCTCCGCAAAGCCGGTGCACAACAGGTACTGGTTGCTTCCAACACGCGTCAGGCACTTATTATTGAAAACCAGGATATTGAAAAGGAACCTGATTTAGATCAGTGTTTAAAATCATTGCAAACTGATAAGCTTGATTTAATACTGGTAGAAGGTTTTAAACATGCAGCCTATCCTAAAATAGAGATTAACCGCAGCAGCCATCCACAACCCTTTATTTACCCCAATGACTCTAATGTTATTGCAGTCATTAGTGATATCGAACTGGCACTACCGGGAAAACTTGCAGGCTTAAATATAAATAACCCCAATGAAATTATTACTTTTATATCAGGCTACATAAATAAATTTAAATAATACTGTGTATATTTGAGCTATGCGATAATATTGATTCAACATTCAGAAATCCTAATAATCAACTACCAGGCAGACTCACAACATGAAAGAAATTCCTGTCAACATTACATCCAAACCCGTTCATGCCACACAAGGCGGTTGTGACAGTGCCAGCTTACTGGCAGGCCTGCTCACACTGGAACAGGCTCGCACTAAAATGCTTGAAAGCATTACTCCTGTTAGCGATACAGTTGAAGTTGGCATTATGGATTCGTTTGGTTCGATTGTTGCCGAAGACATTACCTCGCCTATCAATGTACCGAATTATAAAAACTCGGCAATGGATGGCTATGCCGTCAGTGCCAATGATTTACCCTCAACTGAATCGAAAAAATTTAAACTGGTGGGCACATCCTGGGCAGGTAAACCTTATAGTGGTGAGATAAAACAAAACCAGTGTATTCGCATTATGACCGGTGCAAAAGTACCAGAGGGCACCGATACCGTTATCATGCAGGAACATATCAGCAAAGAAGGTGACAGCATTATTATTTCTGCTGGCCATAAAGCCGAACAAAACGTCCGCTGCGCTGGTGAAGATTTAAAGCAGGGTGACACGGTATTAAAAAAAGGGAAGTTAATAAAAGCAGCCGAGATGGGGTTACTTGCTTCACTGGGTGTTGCAAAAGTTAAAGTTCTGCGGCCTTTAAAAGTTAGTTTCTTTTCAACCGGTGACGAATTAAAAGGGCTTGGCGAAACACTGGAAGACGGGCAAATTTATGACAGTAATCGCTACACCATTTTTGGCATGTTGCAGAAATTAAATGTCGAAATTAATGACATGGGTGTAATCCCTGATGACAGAGAAAAAATTGAAGCAGCCTTTTTAACCGCCGCCGATCAGTCCGATGTTATTATTACATCCGGTGGTGTTTCTGTTGGTGATGCCGACTATGTAAAAGAAACACTCGAAAAACTGGGGCAAATAAATTTCTGGAAACTTGCCATCAAACCCGGCAAGCCATTGGCCTTTGGTAAGGTAAAACAGGCGATGTTTATTGGCTTGCCCGGCAATCCTGTTTCAGTAATGGCAACCTATTACCAACTTGGCTTGCCCGCCATTCAACACTTAAGCGGCAACCAGAACTATACTCCAGTGATAGCAAAAGCACGGGCAACTGAAGCTTTTTACAAACGCCCCGGACGACTCGATTTTCAACGTGCTATTTTCAGTTACGATGAACAAGGTGAACTTGTTGTTAAAGGTGTTGGTATGCAAGCATCCCATATATTAAGCGGAATGAGTCTGGCAAATTGTTTTGCTATTATTCCGGCCGAGAGTGGTACGACTAACCCGGGAGATATGATTGATATACAGCCTTTTGATGGGCTAATTTAAGAAAAAATTAACCACAACGGACACTAAGAGTACAACAAAAGAATATATATTATATTTACCTACAATTAAGATATTTTGATTTTTTTATGCTCTTAGTGTCCGTTGTAGTTAACAGATTTTTATCTATCAAGCCTCTTTTTCCCCTTCTTCCATTTGCTTATGCACATCGGCCATATCCAGCCCACTGGCTTTTTCAATCAACTCTTCCAGTTGTGTTTTTTGCAAAGCACCGGCTTCTGAATAAAGAATAACCTGCTCACGAAACATCATTAAAGTTGGGATAGAACGAATTTGAAAACCTGCTGCAAGTTCCTGCTCATCCTCTGTATTGACTTTGGCAAAAATAATATCCGGGTATTTTTCTGATAGTTCTTCATAAACTGGCAAGAAGCCCTGACAAGGGCCACACCAGGGCGCCCAGAAGTCAACAATAACAAAGTCATTGTTTTCGATAGTGTTTTTAAAATTGTCTTTATTTAGCTCAATGGTTGCCACGGGCTTGCTCCGGTTAATTAATTTATTTGAAGGTACTAAATAGTGCCAAAATAGCTTATTTCAAGGCTATTATAATATAAAAACCGTTTTCACGGCTAACGCGACAATCAGAACAAACTAGTCAAAATCCAGCTCTTTCAGCGTATACACATAAAGCTGGTTATTTGCTGTTATTTTGTGATTCGGTATATGCAGGTTATAACGCGGTGCATCATCTAAATTATTCTGTTTATAAATACGGCCTGCTTTATCATAAAGATAACCCGTTCGTTTTTCAGAGAAACCACCGTGCCACGAGGCTTCTTTTCCTAAATTATGTTGATAGTTTTTTAGACGATAGTTTATATCTGCTCCAGATAACGGGTTAACCGCATAGGCAATAAAATACTCTGGCTTTAATGAGCGATGGTAGTTTTTTGCAAACGCGGGTTGCATGCTTTCTTTTGAATCAGGATCCATTAAGTCCGAACGAATGGCCAGTAACTGTTTTAAATCTTGTTGATCACGATGCATTAAAATAACAGGAAGGCCATTGTGTTGAATAATCCTTACTTCACCTGACACTAATTCATTTAAGTTAAAACGAAGTAGATAATCTTTTTTCTTTACCGCTGATGAATCTGAATAACCGGAAAAAATACTACCTACAAAAATAACAGCAATTACAAATAAGAACAAAAAAAGCATTAATAAGTTTTTTCGTCTTTTTGCATTGGCTAACCGGCCAACATTCTGAACAGACTTGTCAAGGTTCATATTGCGGCTTTAACTTTATTTGATTTTTTATATCGCAGGTAATCTTGCAAAACTTTTGCATGGTCAAAAGCCAGCTCCGTTGGTAACGCATTAATATTAAATACCGCCACATTCTTTGCATCATCTGCTGCTTTGGGTGTGCCTTTTGCTGTTGCAATATAAATGGCCGTTGCTGTGTGCCCACGAGTATCACGCATCGGATCAGAGTAAAGACCAAGCAAGCATTCCAGCTTAACATCCAGACAAACTTCTTCTTTAGCTTCACGAATAGCGGCCTGTTCAACCGTTTCACCCACATCTACAAAGCCACCGGGAATCGCCCAGCCATAGGGTGGATTTTTACGTTCAATCAATACAATGCCTGTTTGATTATTCTCATCTGTTAATTCAATGATTGCATCGGCTGCCAATAGTGGCGTAACGGGACGAAAATTATTTTTAGTCATAACACATGCTCTATTCTGCAAACTTATTTTTAAAACGAATAATACGCGCACGTTCGCGTTTATCCGGTCTATTTTTCGGGGCCGCCACATTTTGAGCTTTGCGCTGCAAACTTATCATTTCTCTTTGCGCTATGCTCTGTGCTGTTTCCTGATAAAGCTGTTGCGCAATGCTGGCCGAACCACGCTTGTCAGAAAGCTGTAAAACTTCAATGGTAAATTTATACAGGCCTTTTGTAATAATCAGGGTATCACCTACACTCAGTGCACGAGATGGCTTGACTCTGCTACCCTTGTTTTTCTCAACAACATGTACATGCCCACCCTGCACCGCCTCTGTCGCCAGCTTGCGTGTTTTATAAAAGCGGGCAGCCCAAAGCCATTTGTCTAATCGAATATTCACGCTTTAATACTCATCACATTATATTTATAACGGAAATACAACACTGTAAGTTGAACCAGCTAATGTTATCGCGACATCAAATAGAGGCCTGTTATAGCCGGTAAGGAAAAGGTTTCTAATTTTTATTTACCGCCACCCAGGCAAGGGGGCGACATCGGTGCAGTACCAAAAGCATCCTGCCATTCAGATTGTGTATAGGCATGCAAAGCAAGTGCATGAATTTTACTATGAAGTTCTTCTTCGAGAATTTTGTTTACCATACGGTGTCTTGCTAATAGTGGTTTACCTGCAAAATCTTCTGAAACAAGCACAACTTTAAAATGTGATTCTGAGCCAGCCGGTACGTTATGATTATTACTTTCATTAACCACATCCATATGCAATGCATTAATACCTGTTGCCAACTTTGCTTCAATCTCAACCTGCACATTCATACTATAAAAATACTCACTACTCAAAAATAAATTAAAATCAGTTATCCTGATAAAATCGCATACCCATTAAATATTCATCCTCGTCATAATAACGATAAACGATTTCACCTTTTGCCTGAATAACCTTAACTTTCCCTGCCGGTGCGATATTCATTGTAACCGTTAAAATATCACCCACGGTTTTTGGATTATCCGATGCAAAACAAACCCCTTCCAGCGAAAAATCGACTACCTTCATGGTTGTTTTTTCACCCGAGAAATCACTGACACTTACCGGCCGGCCAAAAGGTATTCGACGATGCTTGCGCTTTTCTGCGATCATATTGTTGCTCCCTAAAAAACCTAACCCACACATAATTAAATTACGCGTAACTTTACCATCCCCATTGCTGCTCGCTCATCACAGCGTCCATCCAGGGACACTAATTTACCCCCGGTATTAGACCAAAGTACTGGGGTATTGTACAAGTTTTTCTGGCTCAACACTAAAAAACCGGGGCTTAAACCCCGGTTGCAAATAATACAGACCTTTTACCCCTCAGAATCAACCACTTGTCGGCTACACTGTTTTATTTTATAGACTTAAACTCCTGTAAAAGTCTACGGCTACTGTCATAATCTTTATCCGTTGCCTTATGAATGCCTGTCATATTGGCTTTTTTCAGAATCGCTTTACCTTCAGCTGAATCATTTAAACTCAGTAAGGCCTTTTGAATCGACACTCTAACATCTTTGTTCATCGATTTACTCACAGCCCAGGGAAGATGCGACAATGGTTTACTTCTACTGATAATTTTTAATTCAGAAACATCCACACCCCTCTTTTTAAGCAGTGGCAGTTTTAGTACTGCATCACCTAAACCGGAAGCAGTGACCTGTTTTAAAGATACCGCAATTGCTGCATTAGGTGGATTTTTTGCAAACCGGGTAACATAGTCTGCCTTCATAATACCGGCACGGTGCAACAAGACCGCATTAACAACATAGGAAACAAACGCCTTTTCACCACCACCAAATAATATCGTTTGCCCTTTAAGATCTTTAATTGAATTAATTTCACTATCCTTTCTTACCACAATAATACTGCGGATGGTTTTTTTACCAAACTCCTCATTTTGCATAATCACCTGATAACCAGGCTTTGTATTCGACTTGATATAATGGAATTGATTATAATGAACAATGTCGTATTTAGCGTTCATTACATTTTTCCAGAAAACCGGAAAATTTTTTGCGGTAACTACTTTTATTTCTATGCCGGTTTTTTCAGACAAATATTCCGTCAGGGGGGTAAACATTTTAATGGTTACTTTTGCATTACTGCGTGGAAAAACACCAAGAGTGAGTGCATCATCCGCAGCAATAACCAGCATAGGAAACCATAATTCACAGCTTAATAAAATAGTTAAACCATAAAGTATATTTTTTTTACTTACACCCATACAAGTTCTCTAGCGGTAATTTGTCCTGTAATTATTTTGATACCTAATCACATATATTAGCACTAAGGCAGTAAATAACAGGCTAATTCCTACTTTGACAAACAATAATCTGAAATGAATAATAATATCCCCCTATTTATCATATTCGGGATATTTCAGACATAAAAAAACGGCTACCAATATTAATTCAGGCAGCCGTTTTAACTTTAAATACTACAGTTTAATTAGCGAACTGTATTAACAACTTGTTCATTCTGGAAACAAAACCTGATGGGTCTTCCAACTGGCCACCTTCACTTAACATGGCTTGTTCAAATAAAGTCAGTGTCAGATCATTAAATTGTTCTGACTTTGAATCGTCTTCCAGCACTTTAACCAGTGGATGTTCCGGATTAATTTCCAGAACAGGTTCAACCGTTGGCACAGCATGACCGGCCTGCTTAAGAATTTTTTGCATGCTTACAGCCATATCCTGTTCTTCAACTACCAGGCAGGCTGGTGAATCCGTTAAGCGGTGAGAAACCCGTACTTCTTTCACCTTACCTTCAAGTGCTTCTTTCATTTTGGCAACAAGATCTTTAAATTCTTTTTCAACCTTTTCCGCCTTCTTCTTGTCTTCTTTATCTTCAAGTTCACCCAGATCAAGTTCACCTTTGGCAACCGATACCAGTTTTTTGCCTTCAAACTCGTTAAAGTAAGACATCATCCATTCATCGACACGATCAAACATCAGTAAAACTTCGATACCTTTCTTCTTGAAGAATTCCAGATGTGGGCTATTTTTAGCCGCAGTATAACTTTCTGCTGTGATGTAATAAATTTTATCCTGCCCTTCTTTCATCCGGCCGATGTAATCGTCCAGTGACACATTTTGTACATCAGAATCATTATTACTTGAGGCAAAACGAAGTAATTTTGCTATTTTGTCTTTGTTGGCAAAATCTTCGGCCATGCCTTCCTTGATAACATTACCAAACTCACTCCAGAACGCCGCATACTTTTCTGTATCGTCTTTTGCAATTTTACTTAATGCCGCAAGAACCTTTTTAACTGAACCGGTTTTAATCGCATCAATCTGTTTGTTCTTCTGTAAAATTTCACGCGATACGTTCAGTGGCAAATCATCAGAGTCGACAATGCCTTTTACAAAACGTAAATAACCTGGCATCAACTGTTCAGCATCATCCATAATAAAAACCCGCTTAACATACAATTTAATACCATTTTGTTTTTCACGTTCATATAAATCGAACGGTGCACGTTTAGGGATATATAGTAAGGTTGTATATGACTGAGTACCTTCTACCTGATTATGCAACCAGTGCATGGGATCTTCAAAATCGTAAGCAACGCTTTTATAAAATTCTTTATACTCTTCATCGGTAATGTCTGACTTGCTACGTTTCCATAAAGCAGAGGCTTTGTTAACTGCTTCAAGTTCATCTGTTTTTTCACCTTTATCGTCAAGTTTGTACATAGATATTGGCATTTCAATATGATCAGAGTAACGATTAACGATGGTACGCAAACGCATGTCTTCCAAAAATTCATCTTCACCTTCACGCATATGCAGGGTAATTTTTGTACCGCGATTTTCAAGTTCAATATTTTCCAGACTAAATTCGCCTTCGCCCGTGGACTCCCAACGAACACCTTGATCGGCTGTATCACCGGCACGACGTGTTTCAACCGTTACTTTATCGGCAACAATAAATGAAGAATAAAAGCCCACACCAAACTGACCAATCATTCGGGCATCTTTTGCCTGATCACCTGATAGCGTATCCAGAAATTTTCTTGTCCCAGAGTTTGCAATCGTGCCGATATTGTCAATCACTTCCTGACGATTCATACCAATACCATTATCCAGTACTGAAATTGTTCGCGCTTGCTTGTCTATATCTATAATTAATTTCAGATCATGGTCATTTTCAAATAAGGCATCATTTTTAAGTGCCTCAAAACGTAATTTATCGCAGGCATCCGAGGCATTGGAAATAAGTTCGCGAATAAAAATTTCCTTATTGGAATACAAGGAATGAATCATTAAATTAAGCAGCTGCTTTACTTCAGTTTGAAAACTGAGTGTTTCTTTTTGAGTATCCACGGTCATTTATTGCTCCTGAAAATGTTTCTTAATCTGTGACAACGTTAGATTTATATATTTGTTGTGATAACTAGCTAAATGGGGTAACAACCCCAATCTTTCAAGGGATGTATAAAACATTTTTTTAAACTGTGATGACGTTACAATTTACATTTAAAATCAGACAGTTAACTGTTGCCCTGTTCTCAGAATCCCGTCAACCTATCACCTATACTCGCCCTGCTAGTACTTTTACGGATAAGGATTCCCAAAATGGATAACAGTCACCAAACTGCGCATACAACACAACCGGGACAACTGACTAAAACAGAGCTAAGGGATTTAGTTTGTAAAACAAACCGTACTTCTGCTTCTGTCCGATTTACCTCCCGAGCTGAGGCACAAAAAGAGTGTCTCCGCCGTGCCAAAGCTTATGCACAAATTAGCTGGTATTCCGGCTGCGTAATAATCGCTTGCCTTGTGTTTGTAGTATTGGTAAAACTTATGGAGTAATTACTTTAATTAAAAATCCAGGTTCAAATATAAATATGCGCTCTCTTGTTTTATTGCTTATTCTGGTCGCACTCAGCACATGGGTTGGCTTTGCTTTACGAAAAAATAGAAACCCCAACGCCAAAATTGCATTTACTATTGCTGGTGCTCTGGTGCTTTTATTTTTAGCTGGTTTTTTCAAGTTTATATAACAGCGTCATTGCGGGCGATAGCGCGGCAATGACAAACTTACGCTAATTTTTCTTTAGCCGCATCAACCGCAACACCACTATTAATTTTTGCACCCATACCAGTTAATACTTCATCCAGTGCATTTAAACAGTATTCAATATTTTTGGCATTACAGGCATAGCCCATTAAGCCAATGCGCCAGACTTTACCTGCTAATGCGCCTAAACCGGCGCCAATTTCAAGATTGTAGTCATTTAACAGTTTTGCACGTACCGCTGCATCATCCACCCCTTCAGGAATGGTCACGGCATTCAGTTGAGGTAAACGGTCGGCTTCATTAACAATAAATTTTAAACCCATCGCTTCAATACCGGCACGTAGTGCGAGGTGCATTTTGGCATGACGCGCCCATGAGTTTTCAATGCCTTCTTCGCGCAAGATAACCAGTGCTTCATGCAAACCATAAAGGTTATTCACTGGCGCAGTGTGGTGGTACGCACGTTTTGCACCACTACCCCAGTAACCCATTACAAGGCTTAAATCCAGAAACCAGCTTTGTACCGGTGTTTTACGGTTTTTAATCACTTCTGCTGCACGCTCGTTAAAACTCACGGGGGATAAACCGGGAGGCGCAGACAAACATTTTTGGGTGCCGGAATAAATGGCATCAATACCCCAGTCGTCAACTCTTAGTTCGGTTCCACCTAACGAAGTTACGGCATCCACTATTACTAAACAATCGTGTTGATGTGCCAGTGCAGTCAGTGCCTTTGCATCTGATTGCACACCGGTTGAGGTTTCTGCATGCACAAAAGCCAGAATTTTTGCATCGGGGTTATCTTTTAAAGCTTGCTCTACTTTTGCAACATCAACCGCTTTACCCCATTCATCTTCGACCATCACTGTGGTGCCACCACAACGAATGACATTTTCTTTCATCCGCCCGCCAAATACACCGTTTTGGCAAACAATGACTTTGTCACCCGGTTCAATCAAATTTGCAAAACAGGTTTCCATGCCCGCCGAACCCGGTGCTGAAACCGGAAAGGTCAGTTCATTTTTTGTTTTAAACGCATACTGCAATAATTGTTTCATCTCATCCATCATAGACACAAATTCAGGATCGAGATGGCCGATGGTTGGACGAGATAACGCTTCCAGAACTCGGGGTGAAACATCGGAAGGGCCGGGGCCCATTAATGTGCGTGGCGTTGGATTAAAGGATGAAATTGTCATAATAAACCTGAATTATTCCGTAGTATGTTAAGAATCTGAAAAAAACGAACCGCAGTATACCTTAATTTGCTGCATATATTAATCCCTCAGCAAAACACACGGGTATAGCCGATACACTGGCCTGTTAAAATACCCTACAAACATTATGCCTACTAAGAAACACATCCCGATATTCACCCTTGAATATTTCGCTGCTCACTATGTTTGCTATTATTCACCTTACATTGATTACTTAAGGATTCCTAATGGCTAACTTCCCACTTATTCTTGAAGCAGAACAACTGCAAGCACAACCTGGTACAGATAATATTGTGGTACTTGATTTGTCACAACCAACAAGCTATTTACAACAACACATTCCCGGTGCTTACTTTTTAGATTACAGCTGGATAACAAAGGCGCAAAATCCGATAATGGGGCTGGTACCCGATATTGAACAACTTAATCGTGTGTTATCGGCTTTTGGCATCACAACCGATACACATATTGTGGCTTATGATGATGAAGGCGGTGGCCGTGCCTGTCGTTTACTCTGGACACTGGACACGCTTGGGCACCCACACTATTCGCTTTTAAACGGTGGCTTACAAAATTGGGCCAGCAAAAACTTACCATTAAATAATGACATTATCTGGCCAACACCGGCAAACTATTCAGGCACTTTAGACTCATCGCCCATTGCCGACAAACAATTTATTCTTGATTCACTCAACGATGACAGCACAACAATTCTGGATTGCCGCAGCCCAATGGAATACAGTGGCACAAAAGTATTCGCGGCACGCGGTGGACACATTCCCGGCGCAGTGAACATGAACTGGATGGATTTAATTGATACAGAAAACCACTTATGTCTAAAACCCGTTAATGAAATAGAACAAATCCTGCAAAGTAAAAGCGTCACAAAAGATAAAACCATTATTACCCACTGCCAAACGCATCACCGCTCTTCGCACAGTTATATTGTGTTAAAAAGTCTGGGGTATGAAAAGGTTAAAGGCTACCCGGGTTCATGGTCTGATTGGGGCAATGATCCAGCTATGCCGATAGAAACAGCTTAAACAAAATATTTTTTTACCACGAAGGGCACTAAGAAAGACTAAAGATGAAGACATTGCAATCTATTTTATGCAGCCATACTTCAAATTATTTACTGATAATTTATTTAATTTTCTTCGTGTCCTTTGTGTCCTTCGTGGTTAATATCTTAAAATAACTATAGTGACACACCACTAACCTTGATCCGTCGAACGGATCACACCGGTCACAATCCCCAGAATTTGCACATGTTCATTACGCAAGTAAATAGGTGCCATATCCGGGTTAGCCGGTTGTAAGCGAATGCCATCGGCTTCAATGTAAAGTTTTTTCAAGGTAACCTGTTCGTAATTAATCATCGCAACAACGGTTTCACCGTTCTGTGCCGATTCACGTTTTTCAATAACGACCAGATCACCGTCCTGAATATTGTCATCAATCATCGAATTACCGCGCACCCGTAATGCATAGCAGTTACGTTTTACCATATTGGCCGGTACTGAAACCACCTCATCATTTTCACAGGCATCGATTGGCTCACCGGCGGCAACCCAGCCCATTAGCGGCACTTCAACCAGTGCCTGTGGAACAAAATCCAGAGCCTCAAATGATTGCTGCCAGACATGATGGCCAGCTTTCAGCAGAGAAACACTACTCACATTAGCATTGAGCATAGAATCGAGGTCTAAATTATTATTTGGAATCAGTATGTTAACGTTAGACATTGATGTAATCCTTTAGGTTTTTTCTAACAATAGCCCGATATGAACGAGATTGCAAACGGCTTTGAATATTTTTTGGAGTAAACGTTTTAGCGGCCTATCTTAAAGTACACTACAGCGCTCATACCCTATAGAATAGGTACTCCAAATTATTAACAGAGTAACGATATAAGCATGTCGCAAACAAACAAAAACAATAATCTCATTCTTATCGCCGTTGCTATTATTAGTGTTGTGATTGGTGTTCTCGTTAGCCAGAAACTTATCAAGGCACCGGTAAAAATACCTGAAAATTTATCTGCCACCTTGCTGGATAAAGCCAAACCTTTACACAACTTCGAACTCATTAATCATGACAACAAGCCTTTTAACTTAAACAGCCTGAAAGGTAACTGGAGCTTTTTGTTTTTTGGCTACACCCATTGCCCCGATGTTTGCCCACTTGCAATGCAGGTGATGCGCAAGGTATGGCAGGCAACCGATTTAAAAACTGCAATCGCATCCAACATGCAAATGATTTTTATATCGGTTGACCCCGACCGCGATACACCCACACTGCTAAAATCATATGCACAATATTACAACCCGGCTTTTATCGGGGTAACCGGCAAGGCAGACCAGATTGATAACATAACAAACCAAATCGGGATCCTGTACGGCTTTGACGAACCCAATAAAAATGGCGACTATAACGTAAGCCACAGTGGACAAATTATACTGATCGACCCACAAGCTAATATGCGTGCTGTTTTTTCACCACCACTTAATCCGAAATCTATCACCCAGGACTTTATCGCAATTAAGAAATGGGTTGAGGATAACTCATGAATAAAATATTTCACATCAGGAAGACATTAGGCACCGTGTTGCTTTTTATCGGTTCCATCAATCTTGCCACTGCACATGGTCTGGCTGCAATTACTTTTTCAAATATCGTTGTACCAGAAGCACCACCTGTCGCATCCGTTATGGCTGCCTATATGCATATCAAAAATAATAGCAATAAAGAAAAAGTAATAAGTGAGATAAGCAGCCCACAATTTAAACGTGTTGAAATTCATGAAATGAGCATGGCCAACGGTATGATGAACATGAAACAACTCAAAGCATTACCAATCAAAGCACAACAAACCGTTATGTTAGAACCCGGCGGGATACATGTTATGCTGATTAAACCACTTAAGCCTTTAAAGCATGAAGATAGGGTCACATTAACATTTAAATTTTCTTCCGGCGAAAGTACAATCATTAACACTTCTGTGCAAAAAACAAACTAAACCAAATTATAAAAGCAATATAAAAATGTCAATAAACACACAATCAACCAGTATAAAAGACCGCCTATTTGCTTTAATACAACTGTTTCTGCCGCACCATTTTCTTTCCGGTATTATGTATAAAATTACCCGCATTAAAACGACCTGGTTTAAGGATTTTATTATTAAAAAAATTATCGACATTTATGATGTTGATATGAGTCAGGCACAAAATGAAAATATACAGGACTTTAAAAGCTTTAATGACTTTTTTACCCGTCCATTAAAAACAACAGCACGCCCCATTGCCGAAGGCACACACAGTATTATTTCACCGGTTGACGGCACTGTCAGTGAAGTGGGTAAAATTAATAACGACCAGATTTTTCAGGCCAAAGGAATAAGCTATTCACTTGAAGCACTGGTAGGCGGTTCACCTGAACGTGCTGAATTTTATCGTAACGGTTATTTCGCCACACTTTATTTATCACCACGCGATTACCACCGTATCCATATGCCAATCAGCGGGCGCTTACGGGAAATGGTGCATGTTCCCGGTCGGCTATTCAGTGTTAGCCCATCCACCACACGCAGTGTTGCTGGCTTGTTTGCACGCAATGAACGCGTTATCGCCGGCTTCTCAACCGAGGCAGGGCCAATGGCAATGATTCTGGTCGGTGCAATTTTTGTATCCAGCATGGAAACCGTCTGGGCTGGTACCATCACCCCACCCCGAGGCAAACACCTGCGCCAATGGAGCTACGATACGCAGGAACCAATTTGCCTGGAACGTGCAGAAGAAATGGGGCGTTTTAACATGGGCTCGACCGTTATACTTTTATTCCCCGAAAACAGTATCGAATGGGAACAGCATATGGTTGCTGGTAAGAAAATACAGTTTGGTGAAAAGATTGGAGAAGTTGTGCTCAAAGAACAACATCCTGGATAAAATAAAAGCTGACTTTAAGCCACTGTTGTTTAATTCCAGAGTAACCCAACCAATAGAATGAAAACTGCAAAGAAACCTAAAGAAGAAATTACCCTTATTGACAGAATTGCTGTTGCCTTTCTATCCGGCGTTGTTGCCTTTATTACGGGTGTTATTATATGGTTCTTACTGGTAACCGCTTTCGAATTTGAAGGTAAATATATTTTTTCATCTTTTAAGCTGGTTATTGGATTTACGGGTATTATGGCTATTGCTGGATTCTTCATGCTAGAAAACTTTATCGCAAATTTATTCGGCCATCTATGGCATGGCATATACAATCATCTTAAGCATTGAATATAAATTGGTATATAACAGTGATGGTAACTTTATTCTAACTAAAACGCATCAAGCCTTATCCATCGTAAAAGCAATAACATCCCGAATCGAATCTTTTCCTGTTGCCAGCATCAACACACGTTCAAACCCTAATGCAACGCCTGATACCATCGGCATTCCTTGCTGTAAAGCGCTGATTAAATAATCATCGACGGGGATTGTTTGTTGCCCTGCCACTAACCTTTGCCTGTTTTCATTTTCAAAACGCTGCTGTTGCTCTGTAGCATCGAGTAATTCCTGATAACCGTTTGCCAGTTCGAGTCCGTTAATAAACAACTCAAAACGTTCGGCAACATCCACATCACCTCTGCGAACATTAGCCAGCGCGGCTTGTGTCGCGGGATAATCATAAATAAAAACTGGTTTATTTTTTGGCAAAGCAGGCTGAACAATATAACTCATAATTAAATCCAGATAAGCATTATGCGTTAATGTTTGTTCATGCAATTGAATATTATTTTCCAGAATAACGGCATGTAATTG
>VAPM010481134.1_pt1 | contig 19055 bp, 14 predicted proteins | sample 3395091 | NCBI WGS metagenome assembly VAPM01 (sample SAMN08290445, study PRJNA428436) | hydrothermal vent metagenome | isolation source: Deep-sea hydrothermal vent chimney 3 | place: Pacific Ocean: Juan De Fuca Ridge | reverse complement strand
AGCGGGTGGCTCAATCAGTTACTCCCTCTGATATTCTGGCTTTGATGCAAGGGTTTGCTAATGTGCGTGTTGAAATACTTGATTCACGGCCCATTGATCCAAGCGTGGTGTTCGATACAGTTGATGAGGCAAGTGCTGCAAGAGCACTCGGCCAGCAGATTACCCGAGGGAGTCTGTGTTATGAAGAAAGTAAAAGCCGACCAGGGTTACTTGATTAGGTGATGCCCGATGGTAAACGTTATACAGGGCATTTTAGTAATGGTGTCTTCGTACCTGAGTGAGTACCATGAAATAACGATAGGTATTAGCTGGCAGTAACGACATAGAAAGAATCAAAATACTGTTATTTGATTTAAACTGGAAAGATGCAGTGATAAAACGACAAGATTAACTATGTCTATCAATGAAAGTGATCGTTAGTTATATGTCAGAAATAAACAGACAAATATTACGCAATGCGGGCATCGAAAGTCTTGAAGCCGTGGAATCTTGTGTGGCTACATTTTTGTTTGAACACCCTTTCCTTTCAAAAAGACCTGTAATGACTGGGTTGTCCAAAGCTGAGGAAACCTTTCTCATTAAAGGGGGAGCCGTTGGTGTGAATACACAGGATCGGAACCATGTGATAGATAATATTGTGCAACTGGCAAGTGAATATGTTCTGTTGATTGAAACCGCTCACACCCAGAAAGCCGTTGCAGCACAACTTAATGTTAGCACCAGTCGGGTACGTCAACGAATAGATGCCGGCTCGCTATATGCGGTACAATCAGAGCACGGACGGGTTTGTCCAACCTGGCAATTTCACGAGGGTCGGGTGCTGCCAGGCCTGGATCAGGTTCTTCCAGTCATTGATAAATCGTTGAACCCTCTGAGCATCCAACGATTCTTTATCACGATATCACCTGATCTAGAATCAGCTACATTGGGTGCGGCGCTCTCTCCGCGGGATTGGTTACTCACCGGACATTCAGTAAAGGACGTAATACTGTTAGCTGAATCTCTCTGAATACCAGTTTACCAATTTATATACCTTTTTTAGTACCTCAGTTTCGGTGATCTGACAGTTTGATTACCATCAAGTAAAAATCAAGGGAGGGGGGGCTGTCCAACTAATTAAAATTTAATAATTGGCTCTGAACGCTCATACACCTCTGTAATTTTCTTACCGTTCCAGACATACACAAAATGTGCTCCCTGCGTTGGCAACGAAACAGCAGGGGGACGGAATGCGGCAATACACTCACCGCCATCATGACGAACACTGTTGTAGACTAAACCCCAGGAGCTAGCTTCCCGCAATTGTCGCGCAAACGCTTGCGCTCTTGGATGATCTTCTGGTCTAGGGTTATCATCATGGAGAAATGTGTACTTTGATGCTCGCACATCATGCAGATGTTTTTTTACTGTCCCAACATAAACACGCAGACTAAATTCAGTCGGGCTTAACCCAGCTTCTTGAGCAATAATTTCTCGCTGGTGTACGGTTTCCCTAATCGCCGTTTCTTGTGATCGTCCCGCGTAATACACACCAAAGGTTTCATCATTAAATCGGGCTTTTTGGCCAATATGGGTAAATGCAGCCATTACTACCGTTGCTCCATGACCAGATACCCTATCTTCTTCTGGTACCAGATTCAGATCCCCGGCTTCTTCCAGTAAACGATCATTAGTTTCAGCTATTAGCGCCCATAACGCGCCCATCGCTTCTGGAGGAATATGGCTTTCAAAAACATTAACAGGCGGATACCGGGTAGATATGATCCGATACTGTTTCCCTCCAATCCTGGCGGTTGAAGGTAGACGTTGAGCTTTAGCATTGGGCATTATCCCCTTGCCCAATCAATATACCTACGAACATCAGCCAGATTAGTTAGATGCCCTCGGAGCATGTAATCCAGTGGTGACACCCCATTGAACAAGGGATTCGTATTAGGGTTACGCAACCACTCACAGGCGGCGTCCTGGCGAAACAAAATATTAAGACCCAGATAGATCCCAGTCAGATAACTCAGCCTGTCCAGTGTGTCCCGGCTGACAGAACCAATATTTCCCCGCTTCCACTTATAGAACGTAGTGCGACCCGGCTCACCCACCAAGTTCATTTGCTGGTCATTATTCAGTCCCCACTCTGAGGCAAAGGAAAAGAATGTTGCCAGCCCAGCTTGCGCTTTTTCGACATCGGAGTATTCATTACTCTGTTTTACGGCTGCGATAGGCATAATAAAACCCTCGTAATTGACTAGTACACAGTTGAACTGCATAGCCATTATAGTACATTATCATACTATTTGCATTTTACCGTAAGTTGCTGAATTAGTTTAGAATACCGTAGTTATACAATAGTTTTCACAAGTTTAATGGATATAACTTGCCAGGCTAATACCAATAACCATTGGTGTAAATCGTTGAGCATACAATTCAACAATAGTGTTCGGTAAGCTTCATCTATTGGGAAAGCTTTGTCTTTTCAAAAAGATACAGGGTTGAATATTTCAGTTGCTATCCGTACTTGTCTGGTAACCACTTATTTTGCATGGTAAATTGCTGGTACACGAGGCTCTTGCCTGACGTCGAATGATCCCACCACTCGTTCGAATACATCGTAGATAAATAACAAAAAGTCAGTGAAATACTGACTAGAAAGGAATAAAAACCAAGTGTCTGAATTCAAGAACATCCAGGAACTGGAAAACCGCCTCTGGGCCGCTGCTGACCAGCTCCGCGCCAATACGGGCTTAACCTCTCAGGAATACTCCCGTCCAGTGCTGGGGCTCATCTTCCTGCGCTATGCCGAATACCGCTATGAACTGGCCAAAGCCCGTTTAGAGAAAAAACAGTCCTCGCGCCGCCGTCGTGGCGGAAATGATCTCAAAACTGCCATCCAGGCCGAGGGGGCGATGTATGTGCCGGAAGGAGCGCTCTTTTCCAGCCTGCTTAAACTTCCTGAAGGGGAAGATCTAGGTAAAGCCATCAACGATGCCATGAAGGCGCTGGAGGCGGAGAACGAGGCGATCAAGGATGCCCTGCCCAGAACCTATACCCGCTTCGACAATGACATCCTCGCCACCCTGTTAAAGAATTTCGCTAATATCCGCTTCGATATCGGCTCTGATGTCTTCGGCAGAATTTACGAATATTTCCTCACCGAATTTGCCCGCTCCGAGGGCCAGGGTGGCGGTGAGTTTTTCACCCCTAGCCCACTGGTGCGCCTTATCGCCGAGATCATTGAACCCTATCACGGCAAAGTATTCGACCCGGCCTGTGGCTCAGGGGGTATGTTCGTGCAGAGCGCCGCCTTCGTTGAGGAACACAAAAAGGTCGCCAGTGACGAACTCTCCTGTTTCGGTCAGGAAAAAACTGGCGACACCGTGCGACTGGCCAAGATGAACCTCGCTGTTCATGGCCTGCAAGGTGATATTCGCGAGGGTAACTCCTACTACGACGATATCCATAAATGCGCCGGAAAGTTTGATTTCGTCATGGCCAATCCGCCTTTCAATGTGGACGCCATCCAGAAAGATCGTCTGGTAGACGACAAGGCTCGCTTCCCCTTCGGCATGCCGCGCACCGACAACGGCAACTATATATGGATTCAGCTCTTCTACGCAGCTCTGAATGACAAAGGCCGTACGGGATTTGTCATGGCCAATTCTGCCTCTGACGCCCGCGCCTCAGAAATGGAAATCAGAAAGCAAATCATCCAGAGCGGCGCGGTGGATGTAATGATCGCAATCTCCAGCAACTTCTTCTATACGGTTACACTCCCCTGTAGCCTCTGGTTCTTCGATAAAGGAAAACCCGAGGAGCGCAAAGACAAAGTGCTCTTCATTGATGCCCGGCATGTCTACCGGCAGGTCACCCGAGCTGTGCGTGACTTCAGCTCGGAACAGCTCAACTTCATTGCCAACATCGTTCGGCTCTACCGTGGCGAGGACGTGGATAACACCTTCCTCGAAAACCATCCTGATGAAGCTAATAACGGTGACTGGGAAATCAAGAAACATTTTGTTGAAGAAGGTAAACACAAACCCAGGTACCAGGATATCCCAGGCCTCTGCAAAGTCACCACGCTAGAGAAAATCGAAGAACAGGGTTGGAGCTTGAATCCTGGCCGATATGTTGGCGTGGCTAAGGGGGATGAGGAACATGACGAAGACTTTGCTGAAAAGCTGGAAGCCCTACAGGAAGAGTTGGAAGTACTGAATTCAGAAGCGCATGAGTTAGAACAGACCATCTCAGAGAATGTGGTGAAGATTTTGGGGGCTATTACGTGAATGTCCAAGAGTGGCAAGAGGTAATAGTTAAAGGTTTCTGCGAATCAGTTATTGATTGCGTGAACAAGACTGCCCCAGTCGTCGGTTATGAAACACCATATAAAATGATACGCACAACAAATGTTAAAAATGGTGTTATTAATATCAAGAGTGTTAGGTATGTAGAAAAAAAGGTTTTTGAGAAATGGACTCGCAGGGCTATTCCTCAGGTTGGTGATGTTATTTTAACCAGGGAAGCCCCTTTAGGGGATGTTGGAATGCTCACCACACCAGGGGAGAAGATATTCCTTGGACAGAGGTTAATGCAATATCGTGCTAACCCAGAGAAATTAGATAACTATTTCCTATTATACGCATTACAAGAGTCGTATTTACAAGGGCAGTTAAAGGCAGCAGGGTCAGGATCTACCGTCGAGCACATAAGAGTCGGTGATGCCGAGAATTTAAAAATAAGAATCCCAGATTTGGAAACGCAAAAAAATCTGTCATCAGTTCTGAAAACTTACGACAACCTAATCGAAAACAACAACCGCCGCATTGCTATCCTAGAAAAAATGGCGCAATCCCTCTATCGAGAATGGTTCGCCAAATTCCGCTTCCCAGTCCACGAAAATACAAAATTCATAGATTCCCCACTCGGAAAAATCCCGGAAGGGTGGAAAGTGATGTCTGCCTCCGAGGCTATCGACATTAACCCAAAGACTAAAGTTCCGAAAGAAGGTGAAAAACCGTTTGTTCCAATGAGTGGGTTATCGACATCATCAATGTTGATTGGTGATATACAGATGAAGTCAGGCAACAGCGGCGCAAAATTTATTAATGGTGATACATTATTCGCCAGAATTACTCCTTGTCTCGAAAACGGCAAGACTGGTTATGTTCAGTTTCTTGATGAAGAGCAACCAGTTGGATTTGGTTCCACAGAATTTATTGTGCTTCGTCCAAAAATATTAAACTCAGAGTTTATATATGTCTTGGCTAGATCAGATAGCTTTAGAGATCATGCTATGAAGAGTATGACGGGTGCCACAGGTAGGCAGAGAGTACAAAATACTTGTTTCGACAGTTATAAACTTGCTGTGCCGACTCAGAAACTATTATCTGAGTATCAGGTAATAATTAAGCCCATGTATCAGCAAATATATAACCTAAACAATAAGAATAATAATTTAAGGTATCAGCGCGATATGCTTTTGCCAAAACTTATTTCAGGGAATATCCAGCTATAAGGAAATTGAACGATGTCGCCAGTAGAAAAAATTGTTGTTTGGGTGAAAAATAAACCAGTATGGTGGCGACATGCAATTCGTCTTTCATTGAGAGATGGTAAATTAACGCCAGCCACCTTACAGGAAGTATATCAAATAGCCACAATGGAGCATGGTTTATTAGATAAAGACACTTCTTATGCTAATGCAGAGTTTGATATTGATACTACTGGATTTGGGGCGGAAAGTGGAGAGGTAACACTAAAGAGCATTTCTAAGGTGGTAAATGTTGGTGCTCTTGCGGAAGATCAAAGTCTTGAATTCCAAAAGAAAGGTTTAACGGTTGTTTATGGTGATAATGGTGCTGGAAAGTCAGGCTATTCAAGGATTCTTAAACATGCATGTTTAGCTAGAGGCAAAACGCCAGAGATTCTTGGGAACGTATTTGAAGTGTCTACAGAACTTTCTTCTGCAATTATCTCCGTTGAAGTAGACGGGAAACAAGATGATAAACCATGGAATCTCAAGTATGCGGCTGACGCTAACTTAAAGTCAATACGAGTATTTGATGGTGAGGTTGCTGATAATTTTGTATCTGATGAAGATGAACTTGGTTACAAGCCTTTGGGCTTACACTTGTTAGAAGGTTTGGCAACAGCCATTGATTATGTAAAAAGGCAGGTTGTTGAAGAAGTAATGCCGGGGAATGGTATTGTAGTCTTGCCAGACTTTGGAGATACAGAGGCAGGTGGGTTTATAGGTGAATTATCTAGTGAGTCCGATATTGATGATGTCGATAAGCATGTGGTTACCGAGGAAGAAATAGAAAGTCTCGATAAATTACAAAACGAAATAAACGAGCTAAAGTCTAAATCGCCTGAGCAGATAAGGAAAGAATTAAATAATAAAAAGCGCCAACTATTGCCTCTGGAAAGATTTATTACCGACCTATCCGATAAACTAAGCGATAAAGTTTTCGATGAAATTAAATCTAAATCTTTGGATGCTACCGCGAAGACAGCATTAGCTGAACAGCTTAGAGACCGAATATTAAATGATTTACCTATTTCAAATATTGGAGACACGGCTTGGTATATAATGTGGAGTGCCGCCGAAAAATTCCTGTCTGCAGAAGATGGTAAAGGATTCCCACCAAAAAACGGTGAAGATTGCCCCCTTTGTTTGCAAGAAGTTGGGGAGGAATCTGCAAGCAAGCTTAAAGAGTTTCAAGAGTTTGTATTAGATAAGACTTCACAGCAGGCAAAAGAATCTCAAGGTGCGCTAAACAATATCCGCGAAAAAATAAAGAAATATAACTTGGATACTTCGCCTTATGAGGCAGCGATTAACATAGTTAATGATTCTGAAAAAGACTTCACTGAAAATTTTAACAACTTATTATCTGACCTAAAAGAAAGGCTGGAATTATTTTGTCACGAAAGCCTACCTGAAACCCTGGGAAGATTAAATTTAGCTGCAGTTGAGAAAATAAACACCCTTATTGAGAAAACTGAAAAATATCTAACTGAACTCGCGGATGATAAAGGAGCTGCCGAAGTACTCCAGAAAAAAGAAACCCGACTTTCTGAGATCTTAGATAGAAAGCTTATTAAGGCAAATGTTTCACAAATTAAATCAAATATTCTTCGCTACAAAGCATTAAAGATATATGGTTCATTGGAGTTGCAATGCAAAACAAGACCAGTAACAGATGTTAATGCTGATATTTGCAAGACAGAAGTGATTGATCCATTAGTTCAGTCTTTTGATGATGAGCTTGTAAGGTTTGGTTTTAACAGGTTTAAAGTTATCACGCAAACAAGAGGCAGATCAGGTGCGCAGCTTCTTAGATTAGAGATTTCAGATTGCGAAGAACCATTAGTAGCAAAGGTCGCAAGTGAAGGTGAACAACGCTGTATAGCTATTGCCTGTTTCCTAGCCGAAATGAGAGCTGATCATAGAAAATCAGCAGTGATATTTGATGATCCAGTAAATTCATTAAGTCATCAATGGAGTGGTCGAGTAGCCAAGAGACTTGTAGAAGAATCATTACACAGGCAGGTGGTTGTGCTTACACATGATATTGCTTTCTACAAATATTTACTTGAGGAAACTGAGAAGCATGATGATGCAGTCTTTAATGGAATCTGCCTTGAGAGAAGCCGCAAAAGAGCAGGTATAGTACGTTCAAGTCCCCCGTGGGATGCATTAACAACAAGTGCACGTATAAAAGAACTAAAAAAACAATTAAAAGTATTGCGAGAAATAGATAAAAATGGCACCGAGAAAGAATTCAGGCTAGCCGCTTATAATTTTTATGGTTATTTACGTGAAGCCTGGGAGCGATTAGTTGAAGAAAAACTATTGAACCAGGTTGTTACTAGATTTGGGCGAGGCGTTCAAACAAACAGATTAAAACGGCTAGTTGATCTAAAAGAAGATGATATTAAGCGTATAGATGCCGGAATGAGTAAATGTAGCACCTATTTCCGTGGACATGATAGCGCACCAAACGTAGGTGATCCATACCCAACCATTGATGAGGTTGAAGCAGACTTATCTGCTATTGATGATTTTAATACAGAATTACAAACAAAACGAAAGCGCACATAGATATCATGACCTATACCGAAGACGTCCTTATAGAACAACCCGCCATCAAGCTCTATTCTGATCTTGGTTGGGAGACACTCGAATGCTGGGATGAACAATTCGGTGCAGAGAGCTATTTGGGTCGTGATAATCGTGGTGATGTCGTCCTACCTCTTCGTCTCCGTTCTTCCCTGCTTAAGCTGAATCCTTCTGCGCCCAGTTTGGCTCTGGATGAGGCCATTGAGGCACTGTCTCGTGATCGCTCGGCTATGAGTCCGATTGCAGCCAACGAAGAAATCTACCAGCTGCTGCGTGAGGGGTATAAGTACAAGGCCAGCGATGATGACGAAGAAGATGTCACTATCCGGGTGATTGACTGGCAGACCCCTGAGAATAACGATTTTCTACTGTGCTCCCAGATGAGTATCACGGGAGAGATTGAGACCCGCCGTCCTGATCTGCTGGGTTTTATAAATGGCCTGCCGTTACTCTTCGTCGAACTAAAGGCCAGTCACAAGCAGCTGATCCACGCTTACAAGGACAACCTGAAAGACTACCGCACGACCATCCCTCATCTCTTCTGGTACAACCAGCTGATCCTGCTCTCGAATGGTGTGCAGTCCAAGCTGGGTACAATTTCCAGTTCATGGGAACACTTTGCCAACTGGAAGAAGATCGAGAGTGAGAAAGAGCCACGCAAGGTGAGCCTGGAAGTTGCGGTGCGTGGCACCTGCCAGAAGAACCGCTTCCTTGATCTGATCGAGAACTACACGCTGTTTGTCCGCGCCAAAGAAACCATCAAGGTGGTGGCCAAGTACCATCAGTATCTCGGAGTAAATGAGGCACTACGCGGTCTGGAATCCATCAAGGAGCGACAGGGCCAGCTGGGTGTCTTCTGGCATACCCAGGGCAGCGGTAAAAGCTTCTCCATGACCTTCTTTACCCAGAAGGCATTCCGCAAGTTGCCGGGTAACTGGACATTCGTGATCGTGACAGATCGTACTGATCTGGATGATCAGATCTACAAGACCTTCAATAATGCGGGTCTGGTGCTGGAAGAGAGTCAGGCTACATCGGGTGCCGAACTCAAACAGCTATTACAGGAAGACCACCGCTTCGTCTTTACCCTGATTCAGAAATTTCGGGCTGACAGGGGTGAAAATTACCCCCTGCTTTCGGAACGGGATGATGTCATTGTCATTACCGATGAAGCGCACCGCAGCCAGTACGACACGCTGGCGATGAATATGCGCAATGCCCTGCCTAATGCCGCCTTCATTGCCTTTACCGGCACGCCCCTGTTAGCGGGTGAGGAAAAGACCCGTGAGGTGTTCGGCGATTACGTGAGTATCTATAACTTCGCCGATGCCGTGGATGATGGGGCGACTCTACCACTTTATTACGAGAATCGAGTGCCAGAGGTCAATCTCAGCCACGACGATTTGGGTGAAGAGATTGCCGAAGTATTAGATCAAGCCGACCTGACCGATGAACAGGAAGCGCGATTGGAGAAAGAGTTCGCCCGCGCCTACCACATCATCACTCGTGAAGAACGTCTGGAAACCGTTGCCAATGATATAGTCGAGCACTATATGGGCCGGGAATACATGGGCAAGGCGATGGTGATCTCCCTCGACAAAGTTACCGTCATCCGTATGTACGACAAGGTACAGGAGGCATGGCAGAAAAAACTCACTAGTCTGAAAGGACGCATCAAGGTTGCAGCGGGCAGTACCCGTACCCAGTTGGAAGAGCAGATCGCCCATATGGAAACGACTGACATGGCCGTGGTGGTCTCGGGTGGGCAGAATGACTACGAAACCATGGCTAAGCGTGGGCTGGACTTCAAGATTCACCGTGAGCGGATAGTACGGGAGAAACTGGACGACAAGTTCAAAGATCCCGATGATCCGCTGCGCATTGTCTTCGTCTGTGCCATGTGGCTGACGGGCTTCGATGCACCTCCCGTCTCAACCCTTTACCTCGATAAACCGCTTAAGAACCACACCCTGATGCAAACTATCGCCCGAGCTAACCGGGTCTTCCCCGGCAAGCCCTGTGGTCAGATCGTAGATTACATCAATATCTTTGGCGCACTCCAGAATGCCTTGGGTATGTACGGCGGGGGTATTGCAGAGGGTGAAGGGGACTATAAGATTGATACACCGGCCAACGATAAAACTGTTCTGCTTGAGGCCTTGAAAGAAGCCATGAGTGACGTTCGGTGTTTTCTGGCTGAACGGCAAATCAGTATCCAGTCCATTCTCGATGCCAGGGATGACCTAAACCGCCTCAGCCTGCTTGATGAGGCGAGCGAAATTCTTCTCGATCCCAGATATTACGATGAATACGGCAGCTATGTTCGCCAGGTTAATCGGATATTCAAAAGCATACTCCCCGATACTCGCGCTAATCAGTTTGTGAAGGAACGCGTAACGCTGAACGTAATTTATTACCAGATGCGCGTGAAATCCGGCCTGGAGGTTGATGATACCGATGTTCTGGATGTGGTGCGCAAGCAGGTCAACGAGCTACTGGATGACGCTATCGAGACCATTCGAATCGGTAGTAATCTTCCTGATCCCGTCGATATTGCCGGAATTGATTTCGATGCCCTGGCCACCATGGTTGAGAACCAGAAAAAGCCTTCCCGCTCCGATGCTGAACGCCTGAAAGCTATCATCATGAGAAAGCTACTTCCCATGATTGAACGTAACGGTACCCGTCAAAACCTTCAGGACAAATTCCAGGAGCTCATCGAACAGTACAACCTCGGGGCCTATACTGCCGAACAGTTCTTTGAGGAACTAAAGAAATTCATCCGAGAACTCGAAGACGAAGAAAAACGCAGAGTGCGCGAAGGATTAACGGAAGAAGAACTTGCGATATTTGACCTGCTTTGTCAGGAGGTGTCGCTAACCGAAAAAGATCGGGATCAGGTTAAGAAAATTGCTCATGAACTTCTCGAAAAGCTCAAGGAAGTGCTGGTCATCGACTGGAAAAAAAGACAGCGAACTAAAGCCCGCGTAGAAAGCCTGATTAAAGATGTACTCGATGCCCTACCTGATGCTTACACTGATGAAATCTGGCCCAAGGCGTGCGAGGGTGTGTACCTACATGTGTTCGACAAGTATGCAAGCGAAGGTATGAGCGTCTATGGGTAACGTTATTCTATAGGCTCTAGGCAAGAGTATCTTGATTTAACCGTTGTTCATCGTTTTTTCGAGACTGTAAATAAATCTGTGTAATTGTCTATCCTTACCCAAATATTGGGTTAATGATAGACAATTACACAGATTTATTTACAGTCTCAGCTTTTGGCACCTAGCGACCTATTTGAACACCAGAACTGTGCTGCAACCATCAAATCCCCGATCAAGCGTCTCAGATTGACAAGGTACGGCCAATAGTGGACATTAATTGCCACTCAAAAATGTTACTTGTCTACCTTATTTTTGATGCTCCTTAACTGCACATAATTAAAAAACACAACTATCACCACTAAAATTAGAAGCCAATCTGACCACCTTAAGTCTAGCTTAAAAAAGGATAGATCTACGGTAAGGGTTGGAATTAAAGGAACGTATTTATAAACAGACAAAACAATAAGTAATATTGCCGCAATGAAAAATACTCCTATAATGCGTTTGGTAAATTCATGAGCCATAGTCATGCAATCCACCTTGGAATTTATTACATCGTAATTCTTTTTCACTTTGTTAATAAGATCTATAGTTCTTTTTCTTTTATCTCCATGCAAAAAGTCATTCTCATCAAAACTATGATAGCCCTTTCTTTCAAGGGCTTTGATTGAATAGCGCATAACTTGCAATATGTAGATTATGAGCAAACTACCAAACAGCAGAATTACATCATGGATTAACTCCTTTTGTTCCTGAAGAAGAATGTCTTTTAATGCAAAGGAAAGTATAGTTACAACAGTGCCGAAAAAGCCAAGGTAAATGCTAGATTTTGATTCAATTGTTGATATTCGAGCTTTCTGGTTCTCATACATAAATCTTGCATAATCAAAAGATGCATCTAGATTTTTGTTATCTATTTTAGTTTTCTCATCCAGAAAATTATCATAGATAGGGGCTTTCCCTTCAAGATATGGCCAGACAATCTCAGTTAGTTTTTTCAGCATTTTCTACCTCTCGACAACAATAGGTTAACAATTTCATCACTTATTGAATAATTCAAAAGGCTTTCAATCCAAGCCCATTGCCCGTTAGGGTTAATTTCTAAAAACCAAAAATGACCGCTCTTATCAAGAATAAAATCAATGGCAGCAAAGTCTAGATTGAATTTCCCACAAAGTAATAAACACTTTTCCTCAATCTGTTTTGGAAGTTTAATTGTGTTGTGTAAAAGCATAGACTCAGATTTTCTCCAGTCAACCCTGCTCACCTCCAACTCTTGAGATGATATTTTTGCTGAAAAAATCTTATTGCCTACGACGGTTACTCTAATGTCGCTGTCTTTTTCAATTTCTTTTTGTATATATAAAGGCATTCCGCCATGGCTTTCTATATTTTCAAGAAAGTATGAATCAACTTTAGTTGTGTAAAGGATTTTACCTTTATCAATCGATTCATTAATGAGGCCCGACTTTAACGGCTTAAATATGCAACTTTTATGTTTTTGAGCAAACGCTAACGAATTATTATAATCATTTGTAATGCTTAAATTCGGTACCGCTAACCCAAGCTCTTTTGCTAAACTCAGTTGATATGGTTTATTTTCGAGCATTCGAATATCAAAAACTGAATTAAGCCAGTATTTATCCAACAACCTTCTATATAATCCTTCTAAATAGGTTGTAATTTCAGCTAGATAAAATTGCTGTTCACCTAGAGTAAGATCTGCTAATGGTAACGGAAGCTTTGGGCGTCTAAAATAGATAGAAGTGAAGCAGTTTAAGTCTACTAGTTTATCTTTAAGCTTGTCCTTGAGGCTATAATTGACACCATCAAAATATACATCTATACATGAACCAATGTCCTCTGTATTAAATCGATAGTAATCAATGTTGCGTTCTTTAAGCCTAGTGATTACAAAATCTACCGTAACATCTTCCTTGCTAGTAATAACAAGCACACTACTACTCATCAGCTTCTCTGGCTTGTTCAGTTTTTGTTAGCAGTAATACATATGGGTCAATACCATCATCAGATTCTCTTTCTACAAAGGTTTTTGTCGTGGCAAGCATAAGATCGTCATGAGGAGTGTCATCAACCTCTCTCTGAGTATCTGTTTTTGTAACCGAAATCATCAAATTATCGTTAGAGGAATCATCTGATTCACGTTGAACTTTTGTCTTTGTAAGACAAGCAGCATTTATTTGGGAACGTTCTACAACCGATTCCCCCTGAATTTTGTTAACATCATCGACGTAATCATAAAATACTTCATCAAATCTGCTTGGCTTTTGAGCATAAGCGTACTCGAATATAACTGGCTTTAAGGATTCAATCCTGCGTTCATTATTTCTTCCTCTAGAGCCATCATTGTTTCCTTTTATTTTAGCCATAACTACTCTCCAAATTAATTACTAAAATCTCCGCTAAGGGCCGTTTCCGGTCATTTATTCCAATGTTCTTTCCCGTCAGAAAACAGTCAGTTTACAATAATCATCAACCGAACCAAGTCAAAATTGAATATCATCATCCTGTGATACGTTATCACTTAAATCATGTTCTGCAATTGTTTCATCAGAAAGCTTGACATGATGCGGAATCGTCTCATACTCAACACTCCTCACGTACTTTATTTCAATGTCACAAAGTCGAACAAGCTCATCTTCTATATTTTTTGCCTTCAAATTATTAATTGATTTCTCTCGAGCTTCATCTTCACTAAGCTGCTTTGTTTCAAAAGATGCAGGAAATAAACCAATAGCTGTATTCTTGGTACGTTTATATATCATCTCTAGCTCTCTCTTAGCAGGTGAAGCGGCTTTTGTGTAATTTCTAAATAAGCAGATATTTTGCTCGCCTTTATATTGGATAGAATCCGACAAAAAACCATGAATTTTAGAGGAGAATTTATATTCCAAAAGCTCTGAAACATATTGCGAGATCAAATATGAAGCTGAGTTTTTGTTGTGCGGTATTGGAATCAGCATATGCTTTAATAGGTCATTTAAGTATTCTAAACCGCTAACATGAGAATTATATTCTGGGTCAAAAGGGGAAAGTTTGTTCGCGCGCCGGGACTGCTGATCTAGCATTAGCAATCGAATTGGTTTAATAACTTTAAATTTACCAATAACAACATACGTTCCTACAGCTGGTCGAACTTCTGATAAACAGGTTTTGGCATCCAAGCTGCAATAGAATAAAGATGTACCGGCTGAATTAAATCTGCCATCATCGACGATATTGTTAGGTGGAGATCCTAGATTCTCATTCGGAGCTAATAGAAGCGCAGAAACATCTTCTTTTTTTTCCGCTAACCTGGCACGATAGAAGTAAACATTGTCCTCGGGTTTGATGATTTTAACTAAATTAGCTGGGGAGTCCAAGGCTTTCTTAAATATTTCGGATAAGAATTCTTCAGATTTTTTATTAAAAAACCGAAAGTCTGATTTCACAGAGTTGACTGCTTCCTTTACTTTATAAAAAATATCTTCTTCCATGAGCAAATGATTAGGTACTGCATGAAGCAACCAACGCTCCTTAATTTTTTCTACCCAGTCTTTAGATAAATGTAGTTTTATATGGGAAAGTAGTTTTCTGCCATACTTTTTGTCCGTTCTTAGAATTCGTGTAAGCATTTCACTACTAGAAATAGTTTTATTGCCATGATGTTTATAGACTCGCCCACTCACCAAATCTACCCGACCCCTCAAGTCAGAACTCGGGGAAAAACTTTTTAGTATTGAGTCTTCTAGCATTTTGGTAAGGGTTGCAAACTCCAGGCATTCCCCATCTTTACCGCAAAGTGAACATTTGCCCAGCTTACCTTGTTGATTAATGACTCTTGATAGATAATAGTCACTGATGCAACAAATTCCGATTCCTGAGTTTTTCATTTGTTTAGCCACCAAATCATGAGATATTTCAAACATCTTTCCTATGCAAACCACTAACAGTATTTTATTCCAATGTCTGTTTCCGGCTGCGGACGCTCGATGATTAGCAATACTTCCTATACAATTTACTGAAAGCAGACCTTCAACGTAGCGCTCTTCGGCAAATTTCCCCGACAGCAGCGCCTAGTTACACGATGCCGCTATGAAACTAAAAATATTCATTTTCATCAAGGTAGAATACTTCTAACTATAGTCTCTTGTATTTTTTTAAGAGTTTTTCAGATACAAAATACAAATTCCCTTTGGCTCTTGTGCAAGCCACATAAAGTTTATTTTTAGTGGTAGGGGGTAGCTGAGCCAATTGCCCAGAATCAAATGCTTTAAATGTCGTAGGATTAAGTACGACACATACGTCCTGATAATGATCAAGCCCTTTGGTGTTTCCCCAATTTTCGACATTACCAGAATAGGAATCGCTTTTTTGATAAAAAAGTTTAACGATGGAATCATCATAATAAACTTGCTCAATTTCTTGGTCATCGACAACAAGATAAACTTCTACTTCATCTTCACGATAAGACTGGATTTCTATTCCTAAACCCTCTTCTACAAACAAACATATGCTTGGACTACAACGACGACTATGAGAAAGGGATTCCAAATCAATACTGAATCCTGCGTTTACCAACTTTTCGCAATATTTATCGAAGCAATCATGTAAAGCCTTTTGAGTGTTTCCGTCCCTACTAGTATCAAACGTATGCTGGTAAAAATCTCCCACAAGTTGCATTTCAACATTGGTATTAGCTAGCTCGCATATAAAATTGAAATCGTTAGCTGCAAAGTCTTGCACTTCATCGACACATACGAGATCAAAAAATTGTTCTATTCGTTGTATTACTTCGGGAACAACGTCAAATTCAATTAATAATTTGGCCATGCGGCTAGAAAATAGCCGATTATTTTTGTCGATATAGTGCTCTCTAGTATTTTTTCGAGTTCGCTGCGCAGATTGGGGTAATGGATAGTTGAAATTAATCCCTTTTGTTTTAACTTCATATCCGCATAATGGTCTATAGCAAAACGAATACAAAAAGGTGAAATAACTATATACGCGAACACCTTCTGGTATTTGCCCAAGCTTCTGAATGATTCTATTTTTTAATTGCCGCGTGTTGTTATCGGTATACGTGATTATCAGACATCGACTGTCATCGTTTACTCTGTCAATAATGCTTGATGTTTTACCTGAACCAGCGACTGCAAAGACTACTCGTTTATCCATGCAATGGCCTGCTTAATATAGTTTGGAATTTCTAAGTCTCCCGCATGGTTGTCTACGAACCGGAATGCGCTCTCTGCTTTATTGTCCAACATGAATTCAAGAGGAGCTTTTTTAATGTTGCCTCCTGAAAACAAATCGTCGCAAGTAGCTTGATTGTCCTGGTACATACAGACTTCAAATGTGTAGCGAGAATTATCTGTATCTGAGAATACTTGGATATTCTTGGAAACATGATCCACGTAGTTGTCTATGCAATTAGCTTGATAAGCTTTGTCATTATCACGAATTACGGCGGTTCTAATTTCTAGCGTTTTTGCTAACTCCATGTATCGCTTGAAACTAATTCCCCCAACTGAAATGATGTGAACAGTGTCTTCATCAAGACTTCTGCCTGTTTCTTTCGAATAAAGTGCATCCAATAACATATATTCTGCATTGCCTTCCACCAGAATAACTTTTGCCGAGAGTACAAACTCTAGAATATTATTGTCCGATGCTTTCATGAAAAACTTAGCTGTCGATGTTGACAGTTCTTTTAGTGGTAGAGGTTTATCACTCGAACTATTGAGGAGTATCGAATTGCGTAAATCTAGGCGTGTGCTGATGAGACTGCTGTGTGTAGCAATAATAATTTGATTTTGATGAGAATCTGAGATTTTGGAGATTAGCCGTTTCATATTAGTATGGCTTAAGTGATTCTCAGGCTCCTCTAGTAAGAGCGTGTCTATAGCTTGCTTATCCGCGTTTCTAGTTAACGCAAATTCAGTTTTTATAAAGCACTGCTGGCCTTTACCTCTTTCATCTATCGGTATTTCATTTTGGATGAGCGTAATATCTGTCTCCAAATTGAACTTTGACCCAGAACGAATTGCAAAATCATAGTCACCCAAGCCATCATTTATAGCCTTTAGATTATTTTCTTTAAACTGCCCTTTCTGTTGGCGGTATTCGTTTTTCAGCCTAACTCTAGTTGCATGATCTACAGTCGAATCGTAAACGGTTTTAATATATTCCTTGCTTGCATATTCGCTATTAATTTTGGAGCTATCGATAGTTAAGCACTTTAAAAAACGACGGTATCCAGAATATGCTTCGCCATTAAAAGTAATGAACTTAACGACATAAAACTCAAATGGAAAGTTGCCATTATCTTCGGCTAGCACCTGATTTATCTCGGCAGCCAATTCTTCGCTAGGATGACAAATCATATGTAAGCCACTTACGCTGGCATTGTCAGAATTATGTTTGCCGACAAGATCTGGATTGCCATCGTCACTCAGGTAAACTTCAATGTGTATCTCAGGTAGGTTTTCGAAGAATTTGTCATCCAGAAAATAATCAGCGACAGAATCTTTATTCAGAAGGCTCTCAACTCCAATAGTCTCTACTTTATTTCGACTTCCACCAGCAACCATTTCTATTGCTTGAAGAATAGAGCTTTTTCCAGCCTCATTATCTCCAATGATCGTATTAATTTCTGAAGTAAACTCAACTTCAAACTTCTTGAATCTTTTAAAGTTAATAAGCTTAAGTTTTTTGATATATTGCATCCTTTCCCTTCCTTTATCACTGAATGTCTGCTTTTTATCTATATTATCGTCTATTCTAAACGTCTGCTTTGGGTCGTTTCCAGATCTGTCCCTAGACGGCCAACAGGAGACCTTCAACTTTTTTCTTGAAATTCAGCTACCACCCTGTAGCGGACATGCAAAACTTTTAGCTTAACTTCCGAGTACGGCCATTAGCTGTCGTTCGATAAATTCAATCATTACCTGATTGAATCACTGAAAGCAGACGTTCAACTTTTAAGCTCAGCCGAGGCGGCGCGTTAGCGCCGACGTCGGCTGGAGCGAGTTGTTATGACTTATTTCCAAAAGGCCGATTCGGCTGTTCCCATAATATACGACCCATTTCCGTTTGTGATTCGCAGTCATCCCATATATTACTTGCTGGGCATTTAAAAACATCTTCAGCGGCTACATATAAAGATGTGGCTATTCCTTTTCTGCGAAATTTCTCAGAGACTTCCACATCATTGCAATGAAGAATACCTCCAGATTTTACGAAAAACGCTTCCGCCACTACTTCTTTACCTAAGCGAACTTCAAAATCTATTCTTTCATAATCTTCTACATTATCAGTTTCATAGAAAATAACGAAACCATTCTCATATATTTTGGAAATATGAGGTTCGCTTAGATTTCCATCAAACTCCTTCATCCCAAATTCCATATGAGTCATAACGAGACTGTAGAAAAACCTTCTTCCAAAAATCATATTTTACAGTCCAATCTTTAAATTTAAGATCCATCAATTTTTACTGTGGTAAATTTCATTTTACAGGTGAATATAGTATATCGTTCCCTTCTTTATGTGACCAATTCACCGTAATTCTTGAGTTTCTCTATATTGTGTATCAAACAATATAGTTGCCATTGTGTCTGGACTTTCTTTTTACCGCGCAAACTAAATCGATTTAAGCGCTTATTTGTGCCGATGTTACCGAATACGGGCTCGACCACCGACATGCGATGACCATAGATAAGCCTGCCTTTATCTGAGTCCACACGATGTTTCATCCAGTCGGTGTAATTCGGGGCGCGTTGGCTTTCATTAATAATGAATGAAACTTGTCGGCCATGGCCTTTGCGGGTGTT